>ERZ772812.799-NODE-799-length-25660-cov-7.017731_pt1 | contig 25660 bp, 20 predicted proteins | sample MGYA00511343_ERZ772812 | MGnify/ENA primary metagenome ERZ772812 (study PRJEB29015, sample SAMEA2737706) | human gut metagenome | biome: human gut; feature: human-associated habitat; material: faeces | place: China | collected 2012 ...
GGTTTCACATCTATCATGTTTGATGGTTCCCATTATCCGATCGAAGAGAACGTAGAAAAAACAAAAGAACTGGTTAAGATCGTTGCAGAGCATGGAATGTCTCTGGAAGCAGAAGTTGGTTCTATCGGTGGCGAAGAAGATGGTGTAGTAGGTATGGGTGAATGTGCAGATCCTAAGGAATGCAAGATGGTTGCAGATCTTGGTATCGACTTCCTTGCAGCAGGTATCGGTAACATCCACGGTAAATACCCGGCTAACTGGAAAGGTCTGAGCTTTGAGACACTGGATGCTATCCAGAAGCTGACAGGAGATATGCCACTTGTACTTCACGGTGGTACAGGTATCCCGGCAGACATGATCAAGAAAGCAATCGACCTTGGTGTATCCAAGATCAATGTTAATACAGAATGCCAGCTTGCATTCGCAGCAGCTACACGTAAATATATCGAAGAAGGCAAGGACGAGCAGGGTAAAGGATTTGACCCACGTAAACTTCTTGCTCCAGGAACTGAAGCAATCAAAGCTACAGTTAAAGAAAAAATGGAACTTTTCGGATCCGTTAACAAAGCCTGAGAAGTACACTTTTTATAAGGTGGAAAAGAATAAAGGAATCAGTGTCTCCGGACACTGGTTCCTTTTTTGGCATTTTCATGGTAAGATGTTTCTATGGCAGAAAATAAGACTATTAATAAAGAACAAAACAGAACAGAGAACAATGAAATTGTGATCATGAATTTTTCCGGAATTTACAAAGAACAGCAGTTTTACCGGAACCATGCAGAAATGCAGGAAGATATATCCTGGTTGGAGGTACAGGATTTACCGGGAAGTAACTGTTACTGTGATGAGGAAGCGAAAAACCGGATACTGGATGATATAAAGAACTATACGGGAAATGGCATACATTTCATTGACTCAGGAAATTATCATTATGTAAGCCGGCTGTGGCTGTCAAAGATGGAACATCCATTCCGGCTTCTGGTATTTGATAATCATACGGATATGCAACTGCCGGCCTTTGGAGGCCTTTTATCCTGTGGTGGATGGATTGCGGCATCTTTGGAAGAAGTACCGATGCTGCAAGAGGTAATTCTTGTTGGACCGGATGAAGAGGCCTATATGCAGGTTGAACCGGAATTTCAGCAGAAAGTACAGTTTTTGTCCAGAGAAAAGTTGCTGGCAATGACAGGTGAGGAAAAGAATACATTTTTCAGGAATCTGCGTGCAGATCTTCCAATGTATATTTCCGTGGATAAAGATGTGCTGTGTACAGCAGATGCGTCAACAACATGGAGCCAGGGTGATATGAGCCTTGAGAAACTTCAAAAGTTTCTGGAAATCGTGCTGCAACAACAGCAGATTTTGGGAATGGATATCTGTGGAGAATGTGATCCTGATGCATGCGAGAGAAATCTATTGAATGACAGGGCGAATCAGAAACTTCTTGAATTGTGGAAAAAATACTTTCCGCAGATCCGGGAGAGGAGACAGGATATATGAGAAATGAACTGTTTACTATAGGACCACTGACGGTATATGGATATGGATTCATGATTGCAGTGGGCGTGATCGCTGCATGGATTATTACGAATCGACGTGCAGAGAAACAGAAACTGGATCATGAGCATGTATTTTCTCTTGTGATCTGGTGCCTGTTGGGAGGACTGTTCTGTGCAAAGATTTTATTCTGGATCACGGAATGGAAAAGTATTGTACAGGATCCACATTATATTCTGGATACGATTTCAGATGGATTTGTTGTATATGGAGGTATTATCGGCGGGATTCTGGCAGGCTGTCTGTATTGCTTTATCAAAAAGACAGATTTCTGGAAATATTTTGATCTGGTGATGCCATCTGTAGCACTTGCACAGGGATTTGGAAGGATTGGATGTCTGTTGGCAGGCTGTTGCTATGGCCGTGAGACAAATAGCATATTTTCTATTACATTCCAGAATTCGGATTTTGCACCGAACCATGTGGCATTGATTCCGACACAGATTTATTCCAGTGTGCTGGATTTTCTGCATTTTGGAATCCTTCTTTATATTGCACGTCATAAAAAAAAGGATGGACAGGTGGCTGCCTGCTATCTGATCTTTTACAGCATCGGCAGGTTTGTCCTGGAATTTTTCCGGGGTGATCTGATTCGAGGAAGTGTAGGAATGCTTTCTACTTCGCAGTTTATCAGTTTGTTTATCCTGGTGGCAGGAATACTGATACTGGTGATCCGATCAAAGAAGAAAACAGCAACCGATCTATAAAAGCATTTGATTGTCATAAAAAATGATCTGTATTCATAGGCTGATAGGGAAGACCGAAATGACCGGAGCGTGAGTATAATGCCTGTACCGGCACAGAATCAACAGTATGAAAATTTTATTATCCGATATAAACAGAATACACATGGTGGTTTTGATTATGAGTCTGATGAGACCTTTCAGATCGTAAATGATCTGTTCGGGATTTTGTATGTACCGATGCAGGAGGTGCCGGAACTGGAACTGAGTAGTTATTCCTACTCATCCATACCACGGTGCTATACATATATGGATACAGGTGCATTGAGTACATCTGGGGTGACAAGGCTGCATAATCATCCATATCTCAAATTACAGGGAAAGGGAACTCTGGTTGCGGTTATTGATTCCGGAATCGATTATCTTCATCCGGCATTTCATAATGGCGTGCAAAGTAAGATTTTTAGTATCTGGGATCAAACACTGGAAGGCGGAGCGGATGGCAGAATTCCGTTTGGCAGAGAGTTCGGCCGACAACAGATCGAACAGGCTCTAGCATCAGAAAATCCCTGGGAAATTGTGCCTTCCAGTGATACAAATGGACATGGGACGAGAAGTGCAGCAACGGCTGCCGGATATCGGATTGAAAAAGATAATTTTTGCGGGGCAGCGCCAGAGGCAGAAATTGTAATTGTGAAGCTGAAGCAGGCAAAAAATTATCTTCGGGATTTTTATCTTTTACCGCGAGATATCGATATTTTTCAGGAAGATGATATTATGCTGGCAATTTCTTATGTGCTGTTTATCGCCCAGGAACAGCAGATGCCACTTTCCATTTGCATAGGTCTTGGAACAAGTATGGGGGCACATCAGGGAGAGGGACCGTTGAATGAATATATAAACAGTATTGCAGCATTTACACAGAACGCAGTATCTGTTCCTGCCGGAAATGAAGGAACGGCCAGACACCATTATTTGAGAGAATTTGGACCGAATGATACAGAAGATACTGTAGAACTACGAGTTGGTGACCGGGAGAGTGCCAGAGGATTTATGACAGAATTCTGGGGAGACTCTCCCGGTTCTTATTATATGACGATTCAGTCACCGACAGGGGAAAAACTGTCAGTCAGCACAGCTTTAAAGAACAGAACGCAGGAACTGTCTTTTGTATTTGTAGAAACAAAAGTACTGGTGAATTATGTGCCAATTGAAAGAAGAACAGGAAACACGCTGATCTTTATTCGATTTCAGCATCCAGCATCGGGAATCTGGAAGTTTCTGGTGGAAGAGAAAATACCGGGAAAAAGCAGGTTTCATATATGGCTTCCGGTAAGAGGGATGATTTCTGATGAAACCTATTTTTTGCAGTCATCACCGGATTATACGGTCACTGCTCCTGGAGATACTGAAGATGCGATGACCGTCACAGCATATCAGCATCGGGATAACAGCCTGTTCATTCAGGCAGGCCGTGGATACAATGCAGAAAATATCGTAAAACCCGATTTTGCTGCTCCAGGGGTAGGAATTCTGACGGCTTCAATCGGTCCGGGAAAGGAGTTTGCACCGGCTACCGGAACAAGTCTTGCAGCCGCACAGACGGCGGGGATCGCAGCACTCCTTTTTGAGTGGGCACTGGTCCGGGGAAATGAGCCATATTTTACTGGAAACAGTGTAAAACACTATCTGAGCAGAGGTGCAGTGCGAGAGGCTGGGGAGGTCTATCCCAACCCGGACTGGGGATATGGCAGAGTAGACTTGTATCATACGTTTGAGTTGCTGACGTGAGAAGATAGGATTGGTTAAATATTGTTTAGCTAATTTGAGTATTGAGAAAAAGTATACAAAAAAAGACAGTAAACTTTAGTATCTATGACAGCAAAATATTTAAGGCTTACGAATTGTTTTTGAGCCTTAAATTTGTTATAATTACTAAAAAAATAAGACTGTTCGAGCAATTACAGTCAGAAAAAGGATTTTCAATACACAGATGAGAAAACAATATTGAAAACCGGGCAGGAGGAATCATGAAAAGAGGTAGTATTTTTGAACTGAATGGTATCCCGAAGTTTCAGGAAGCACTTCCGCTAGCACTACAGCATGTCGTTGCCATGATCGTAGGATGTGTAACACCGGCAATCATTGTGGCAGGTGCTGTTGGCGGAAATAGCCTGAGTGCAAAAGACAGAGTCATCCTGATACAGGCATCTCTGGTTGTATCCGCATTGTCAACCCTGATTCAGCTTTTTCCGATTGGAAAGAAGAATGGTTTTACTTTAGGTTCAGGACTGCCGATGATCATGGGGGTAAGTTTTGCTTATGTACCAAGTATGCAGGCAATTGCAGAAGGTTATGGAATCAGTTCGATTCTTGGTGCGCAGATCATAGGTGGCATTGTTGCTTTTGTTATGGGAATCCTGGTAAAAAAAATCCGGGTATTTTTTCCACCACTGATCACAGGAACAGTTGTCTTTACCATTGGACTTTCCCTGTATCCGACAGCAATTAACTATATGGCGGGCGGAACAAGTAACCCTGATTATGGTTCATGGCAGAACTGGGTGGTTGCTTTTCTGACTCTTGCCGTTGTTACTGCACTGAATCATTTTGGAAAGGGAATCCTGAAGCTTGCTTCGATACTGATCGGTATTCTCGTAGGATATGTGGTGTCGATTCCTTTTGGAATGGTAAATCTTTCAAGTGTCGGAGAAGCAAAAGTATTTCAGCTTCCACAGTTTATGCATTTTGGAATCCATTTTGAGATTTCTGCATGCGTTGCGATCGGGCTTCTGTTTGCCATTAATTCTGTACAGGCCATCGGAGATTACTCTGCGACAACGATTGGAGCAATGGACAGAGTTCCGGAGGACAGAGAACTGCAGAACGGCATCATGGCGTATGGCGTGACAAATATTCTGGGAGCATTGCTCGGAGGACTTCCGACAGCGACTTACAGTCAGAATGTTGGTATCGTAACAACGACTAAAGTTATCAATCGATGGGTACTTGGACTGGCTGCAGCAATTCTTGGAGTTGCCGGAATCGTACCGAAATTTTCGGCACTTCTTACCACTATTCCGCAATGTGTACTCGGAGGAGCAACTGTTTCTGTGTTTGCTTCGATAGCTATGACAGGAATGAAGCTGGTTGCATCAGCAGAAATGGATTACAGAAATTCTTCCATTGTCGGACTTGCCGCTGCAATTGGAGTTGGTGTCTCTCAGGCATCTACTGCACTTGCCAGTTTCCCGGACTGGGTAACTACTATTTTTGGAAAATCACCGGTGGTGCTTGCAACGCTGATCGCTGTTGTTCTGAATATTATTCTTCCGAAGAGCCGCGATGAAAAAAAACACGAAAAAGAATTAAAGAAAGAAGTAAAAGAAAAGATCCAGCAGGATCATGAAGAATTTGAACAGGAATAATAAAATCTCCACTCTCTGTCAATCGGGAGTGGAGATTTTGGACTTTATAAGAAATTACTTTGTAATATTCCAATAAAGCCCCAAACGCTCCGAGAGGATGCATTTTATTTTCGGTATACGAATTTTGGCAGTCCGTCCTCGCCGAGAGGAACCTCTATATTTCCCTGAATGAGCGGACGGGCGTAACGGATGAAATCTTCTGTGACATCATGTCCGTCAGAAGTGATCCATGTAAGTGGAACTGTTTTTTCTTCATTGCAGATTGCGTTGACATCTTCAAGTCCGCATACCATCTGATAATTACCTTCAGAGTCTGTCTGGCGGATAAAAGATACCATTTTGCCTGTTTCACCGTTAAGAGCAGCCTGAACACCAAACTTTCCTGCAGTTATGGCTTCCTTCTGGTCTGTGGCAGAAATCAGAGATGCAGAGCAGCGCTGACTGACATTCAGTTCAACGGAACGGGCTTTGACACCGAGACGGCTGCGTACCAGATTTTCGAGATATTTGCCGCAGCCTGCAAGCATTTTGTGACCGAAAGTATCGGTTCCTACGGAACTGTCATATTCACAGATAAAAGTACCATCTGCGTCATGGATTCCCTCGGATACACATACGATCAGATTACAGTTCTTTTCGAATGATTTCTCCAGATCCTTAAGGAAGACATCCTGATCAAAAGCAACTTCCGGAAGATAGATAAACAGCGGATTGTCTCCATCGTATTTGCGGGCCAGTGCACTGGCGGCAGTCAGCCATCCGGCATGCCGTCCCATGATCTCGATGATCGTTACAGATTTCTTTTCATATACATTGGCATCGGTTGTGATCTCGCGGACAGTGGAAGCGACATATTTCGCGGCACTTCCGAAGCCGGGAGTATGATCGGTGTGTACAAGATCATTGTCGATGGTTTTGGGCTCTCCAATTACGCGGATAGAACTTCCGATGTGTTCGGCATAGCGTGAAAGTTTGCTGACGGTATCCATGGAATCATTGCCGCCAATATAGAAGAACCAGCCGATATTTAATTCTTCAAATTTTTTAAAAAGAGCCGGGTAGACCGGATCCTCCAGAGATTCCGGAAGCTTGTAACGACAGGAACCAAGATAGGCGCCCGGAGTTGATTTGAGTCCGTTCAGATCTTCGCCCGGAAGAGCTTCTTCGAAATCAAGAATACAGTCATTTAAAAAGCCTTCGATACCATTTACCATACCATATACATGTTCGATCGTGTCAGGATGGGAGAGACCTTCAGAAACGACACCGTAGAGACTGCTATTGATGACGGCAGTCGGTCCACCGGACTGTCCGACGATAAGACTTTTTTTTGCCATTGATTATATACCTCCGATTGGACTGATAATAGGTTACTGTGTACAGTAACGACAATGAGTTCATTTTATCATATCTGTTGAAAATCTCATAGCCATTTTTTCGCAAAAGTGATAAGATGATAAAAAAATAAAAGAAATGATTTGATTACGTACAGTGCAGAAGAATATGGTATAATATAAAACATGCAGGTACATACTGGAGGGGATGTGTTTCCAGCATAAGAATAAGCCATTTTACGAGGAGTATGATTATGGAAGAAAACAAGAACGGTACACAGGAACAGCCTGAACAGAAGAAAAAAAAGAAAAGTGATGTGATTCTTACGATAGCACTGGTTGTGGCGATCGCAGTGTTCTGTTATGCAGCCTACAATCTGTATCATATCTATACAGAATACAGAAAAGGAACGAATGAGTATAATTCAATTGAAGAAATGGCGGTTACAGAACGTGATCCGGACAGTACGGAAGTAGCAGGACCGGACGCACAGCCGAAACCGCCAATAGATGTTGATTTTGAAAAACTGAAGAGTATAAATGATGATGTGATTGGCTGGATCTACGTAGATGCACTGCCGGATATCAGTTATCCGATCGTGCAGGGAAAGGACAATCAGACATATCTTCATCAGACCTATGAGAAGAATTATAATTTTGCAGGAACGATCTTTGTGGATTACGAAAATGGCAGAGATTTCAATGACTGTAATACACTGGTCTACGGACATAACATGAAAAATGGATCAATGTTCGGACATCTGAAGAAATTTACGGAAGATGAAAAGCTGTATAACAATGACAGATACTTCTGGATTCTGACTCCGGATAAGAATTATCGGTATGAGATCATATCCGCATATACGACTGGAGTGAACAGTGACACATATACATTGTTCAAAGGCCCTGGAGAGGAATTTGAAGAATATCTGAAAAAGATCAAGAGCTATTCGGATATTAAAACAGAAGATACTGAACTGACGATCAAAGATAAGATTGTAACACTGTCTACCTGTACAGGAAATGAATCTACACGATTTGTTGTACAGGGAAAAAGAGTCAATGCCGAGGATGACGGAAGTGGTGAGAATGCGGGAAGTGCTAACAGTGATGCTGCATCGGTAGACAGTGTGACTGTACAGGAGGGATGATCATGGATGAAAAAATCGTGAAACTGCAGGAACTGATCGATCAGCATGACAACATTGTGTTTTTTGGAGGAGCAGGTGTATCGACGGAGAGTGGGATCCCGGATTTTCGTTCCCAGGACGGACTGTATCATCAGAAATATGATTTTCCACCGGAGACGATCCTGAGTCATACATTCTTTCTGAATCATCCGGAGGAATTTTACAAATTTTACAGGGATAAAATGCTCTGTGATACTGCGAAGCCGAATGCGGCTCATCTGAAACTGGCAGAGCTGGAAGAGGCTGGCAAACTAAAAGCGGTCATCACACAGAATATTGATAATCTTCACCAGATGGCAGGAAGTAAGAAAGTTCTGGAACTTCATGGAAGTGTTTACCGCAATCATTGCATGCGCTGTGGAAAATCTTTCGATTTTGCATATATGAAACACAGTACAGGAGTACCACGTTGCGAGTGTGGCGGAATGATCAAACCAGATGTGGTACTTTATGAGGAAGGACTGGATAACGATACGATCGAAGAATCTGTGAGAGCTATTTCGCAGGCACAGGTACTTATCATCGGTGGAACTTCTCTGGCAGTCTATCCGGCGGCCGGACTAATCGATTACTTCCGTGGTGAGGCACTTGTTGTGATCAACAAATCTTCCACGCCGAGAGACCGTAATGCGGATCTTCTTATCAAAGAGCCGATCGGACAGGTTTTCTCACAGATAAAAGTGAACAAATAATATTACGAGGAGAAAAGAAAGACATGGGACTTATCTACGACGTAGGAGATATTGTTACCCTGAAGAAAGGACATCCATGTGGAAGCAAGGAATGGGAAATCCTGCGAGTGGGTGTAGATTTTCGTCTGAAATGCATGGGGTGTGGACATATGATCATGGTTCCACGTAAGATGGTAGAAAAGAATACGAAGAATCTGAAAAAAAAGGAAAACTAAAAAAGTTTTTTACAGAAAAGAATAAAGAAGTTATAATCCAAGTTCGTTATATTTAATATAGAAGAGATGAATTTTACATTCTGCAGGTGTACTCCTATAATAAGGCACAAAGGAGGCTTTATTATGAGCACAATATTTCCAAGAGAAGAAAAAGCGGAACAGATTTTTGACGAGATCCTGAAGAATCCACGTGCCTGCGAACGTTTAAAAGATACATTTTTTGCAGCGATTCCGTCAGCAGAAGAGAGTGAGGGTGCAGGAACGGACATTCCGGGAACGGTCTTTGCTGCGGCTTTATTCAACGCTTATGAAAATAAAGATCTTTCTGCATTTATGATGGCAGTCTGCAATAACAGTGTATTTGATCTTCTCCGGAATTCTTTTCTGATTCCAATCCGTTTTAATGACAAAGGGGTGGAGAATCCAATATTCCTTACAGATGAAAACGGAAACCTTCTGGATGAATCAAAAAATCATATCTATGAAAAGAAGTATAAGATGTTCCATAAACTCTTTGAAGAGCAGGATGAGATTCCAGACTACCGTATGTATATGGCAGATGGATTTCGTGAAAGTCATGGATATACTCAGAACGGAGAGATTGAGACAATACGGAATGCGGAACATACAGGAATCCTTTTACTCTTTGAATTCCCTCAGTCTGTAGATCTGGAAATCAATGAAGAAAAAATATATGCAATAGTCTGGGAATATCTGATGAAATTACAGGAGGAGCTGCCACGTGCATTGATGTATTATGGTAAACGTGACGAGCATGGAATTGAAAAACACACCAGCAAACTGGGAATCTTCCTGCCATTCTGTCATTTTGAAAGAGAAATGGAAAAGAATATTGAACTTGCGAATGGCATTGGGCTGGGATGTCGGGAAACTATTCTGGCAGAAATGAAGGTGCTGGAAAAATGATTTTGAAAAAGAATAAAGCAGTTGGGATGTGTATATGATGCAACCGGTGATCAGAAAAAATCACATGGACATTGCCTGGCACGAATATACGGATGAAAATGGTGCTGATATTCCGGTCACGCGGGCGAGCCTGACCGAAAAAGCATCGATTATCGGTCGTGTCGGAATTATGTTTTTGTCCTGTGGAACAGGAGCATGGCGAGTCAGAAGTTCGATGAATACGCTGGCTGAGATTATGGGAATCACCTGTACAGCGGATATTGGGCTGATGTCGATCGAGTACACCTGTTTTGATGGTGAGGATGGATTTACCCAGTCTCTCTGTCTCACCAACACAGGAGTAAATACTTCGAAGTTAAATCGCCTGGAACATTTTATCCGGGAGTTTGAAATTGATGGAAAAGACATGTCAGGTGAAGAACTGCATACGCTGCTGGATGATATTGAACGAATTCATGGACTTTACTCCCCGATTGCACTTGGATTCGCTGCGGCGCTTGCATGCTGTGGATTTACTTTTTTGCTCGGCGGTGGCTTTATTGAAATGTTCTGTGCTTTTGTAGGTGCCGGATTTGGCAATTTTCTCCGATGCAAACTGACAAAACATCATTTTACCCTGTTTTTATGCATTGTATCGTCGGTTTCTCTGGCCTGCCTTGTTTATGCAGGATTTTTGAAGATTGGCGAAATGCTGTTTGGCATTTCGGTACAGCATGAGGCCGGTTATATATGTGCCATGTTGTTTATCATTCCGGGATTTCCGTTTATTACCAGTGGGATTGACCTTGCCAAGCTGGATATGAGATCGGGTACAGAACGTTTGATGTATGCGCTGATCGTCGTTCTGGTGGCAACAATGGCTGCCTGGATCATGGCATTGCTTCTTCACCTGCAGCCGGTAGACTTTATTAAGATGTCAATGCCAGTAGGAATGTGGATAGTACTTCACCTGATAGCAAGTTTCTGCGGGGTATTTGGCTTTTCTGTTATGTTTAACAGTCCGGTAAGGCTGGCAGCAACGGCAGCGATGATCGGGGCTGTTGCAAATACACTCAGACTGGAACTTGTGGATCTGTCAGCTATTCCGCCGGCTGCAGCAGCGTTCATCGGTGCATTAACTGCAGGAATCCTTGCATCCCTGATTAAAAACAAAGTAGGATACCCGAGAATCTCCCTGACGGTTCCTTCAATTGTCATTATGGTTCCGGGTTTGTATCTGTATAGAGGATTTTATAATCTTGGGATTATGTCACTTTCTGTTGCTGCTTCCTGGTTTGCGGCAGCAATCCTGATCATAGCAGCCCTTCCCCTGGGACTGATCTTTGCAAGGATACTGACTGATAAAACATTCCGGTATTGTACATGAAATAAGGACATCCTGCACAGAATGTCCTATAGACGGACTGGTCGAAAAAAGGTATACTGTTTCTATGAAATCCATTGGGACGAAAGGAGCAGATACCAATGTGGGAAAAAATCAATAACTTTTTAAAAGGGCAGATTGTAACATCAATCATATACATAGCCCTTGGTGCATGTCTGGTATTTATGCCGGTCAGTACTGTGAATGTAATATGTAAGTTTGTATTTGGAATTTTGCTGATTCTGGTAGGTTTGTATCATATCCTGATCTATGTGGCGGAAAAACTGAATTCCACGATTTTTGATCTGTTTTCTGGTGGTGTTCTGATGGTACTTGGAATCTTCCTGTTTATGAACCCGCAGATTGTTGTCAAGCTTCTCCCAATTTTGCTTGGCACATTTATTCTGGTGGACAGCATCTGGTCATTGAAGGGAAGCCTGAAACTCAAAAAACGTGGTGCAGGCTCCTGGAAGTTCCTTCTTCTGGGAAGCATTATTTTCATTGCACTTGGTATCTCACTGGTAGTAAACCCATTTACAATGGTGAAATACACGGTAATCTTTGCCGGATGGATATTCCTCTGTAATGGTGTGATTGATATGATCTATCTGATTCTTCTGAGAAAAGGTCTGAAAGAAATCAAACAGGATGTGGAAGCAGTGGATGCAGATGGCGAGATTATTTCTGGTGAAGATAGCGGTGAGACAGATGATCTGGATACAGAAGCTTCCGTACAGCCGGAAGAACCGATTGCACCGGAACCGGAATATGCACCATGGAGTTCCCGTAAGAAAGAAAAATCCACAGAAACGGATATTCCTGGATTTACTGAAGAAGAAAAGGAAGATAATGCCACTTCTGGCCAGGAAGATTTCGGCACAGAAGAAGCTGACAGAGAAGTTTCTGAAATGGAAAAATCCCTGGATGATGTACAGGCAAACGAAGATGATGCGTCAGTGGATGGGGTGACAGATACAATAACCGGACAGGATAATGATACTCCACCGGCCGGCAGAGGCGCATATGTTGTATCCAAGCCAACCATCACAGATGATAATCTCTCCGACACCAAAGATGAAAGCTTTCTTGGAATGTTCTCCCGCAAGCACAAACATAATAAAAAAGAAAACTGACAAAATCAAGTCATTTTGATGGGCGATGACCCGGCAATATGTAATACATACCAGAGTCATCTAAAAATTCCCTGAAAAATGACTTGATTTTTTATATCTATGTATATTCGGAACAACCTTCTCCCTGCCAATATCGTAGAACCAAACACCCGTACCACCACCTTCTTATTTGAATATCCAAGTCCATTTTTACCACCTTCTGTCTTGAACAATTCTTCCCATCTCACCCAGCCAGGGGTGTGCAGAGGGGACTGACAAGTCCCTTCTGCGGTTTTTATGCTTCCCAAAGAAAATCTTTCCTCATTTCATAAATGAAAACATTTATATTTTCCAAAAGAAAATATAAAAAAAAGAACACATTTCTTGATTTTTTATCATGGTATAAAAAATCAACAAAAACTATAATAAAACCAGCTTAAGAAAGAACAAACCTTACAAGAAAAGGAGAGGACAATCACTATGAAAATGAAAAAAGTTACAGCAATGGGTATGGCAGCTTTAATGGCAGCAACAATGATTCCGTCAGTACCGGTTATGGCAGACGGTGGCGGAAAGGTTTATTATCTGAACTTCAAACCGGAAGCAGATGAAGCATGGCAGAACCTGGCAAAAGCTTACACAGAAGAAACAGGAACAGAAGTAACTGTTGTAACTGCAGCATCAGGACAGTATGAGACAACACTTCAGTCTGAAATGGCTAAAAGCGATGCACCGACACTGTTCCAGGTAAACGGACCGGTTGGACTTAAGAGCTGGAAAGATTACTGCTATGATCTGAAAGATGCAGAAATCACAAAAGGTCTTACATCTGATACATACGAACTGAAAGACGGAGATGCAGTAGATGGTATCGCATACGTAATCGAATCCTATGGTCTTATTACAAACAAGACTTTACTTGAAAAAGCAGGCTATTCACTGGACGACATCAAGAGCTATGATGATCTGAAGAAAGTAGCTGATGACATTCAGGCAAGAAAAGACGAACTCGGAGTAAAAGGTGCTTTCACATCAGCAGGTATGGACGGCTCCTCTGACTGGAGATTCAAAACACATCTTGCAAACCTTCCGATCTACTATGAATACAAAGAAGACGGAATCGATGATACAGAGGCAATCAAAGGAACATATCTTGACAACTACAAGAACCTGTTTGACCTGTACATCACAGATTCTACCTGTGACGGAGCTGAACTTTCTGCAAAGACAGCAGATGACTCCAGAAACGAATTTGTAAACGGCGAAGCAGTATTCTATCAGAATGGTACATGGGAATATGCAGAACTGTCCAAAACATACGGTGATGATGAAATGGCAATGATCCCGATTTACTTTGGTGTAGATGATGAGAACGAGGGACTTGCAACAGGTACAGAGAACTACTGGTGTGTAAACAAGAATGCATCTGAAGAAGACATTCAGGCAACTCTGGATTTCATGAACTGGTGTGTAACCTCTGAAACAGGAACAAAATCCATGGCAGATGATATGGGATTCACACTTCCTTTCAAAACAGCACAGGAGTCTACAAACGTATTTGTAAAAGAGGATGCTGAGTACACAGAAGCAGGTCTTACACCTGTATCATGGAACTTCACAACAATGCCGTCTGAAGAGTGGAAAAACGGTCTTGGAACAGCTCTTACCGCATATGCAGCAGGCACTGGTTCCTGGGATGATGTTGTAAGTGCATTCGTTGACGGATGGGCTACAGAAAAAGCTCTTTCTGAATAATTTGATTTTGAAAATAACATGTAATTAGCAGGAGGAGGCAGAATTTCTTGCCTCCTTCTGTCAGTCATAAAACCGTAATAATTATTTTTGCGGAACAGGGAAGAGGAGATTCATCATGGTAGGAAGAACAATCAAAAAGTGGTGGCCGATTTTTGTACTGCCAACCTTTGCGGCATTCGTAATTGGTTTTCTTTGGCCTTTCATCTGGGGCATTTATCTTTCATTCTGTAAGTTTACCACTGTACAGGATGTGACATTTGTAGGATTTTCGAACTATTCCAAGATTTTACTGGATAATACTTTCAGCCATTCCTTCTGGCTGACGGTTGTATTTGCATTCGTATCCAGTATTCTGATCAACGTACTGGCATTCTTTATTGCACTGGCACTGACAAAAGGATACAAAGGAACAAATGCTTTCCGTACAGTATTCTTTATGCCGAACCTGATTGGTGGTATCGTACTTGGATACATCTGGCAGACTCTGTTAAATGGTCTTCTGTCCAAATGGGGACAGCCGCTGCTTTCACTTTCTGCGAGAAACGGATTTATCGGTATGCTGATTCTTCTGATGTGGCAGCAGATCGGATATATGATGATCATTTACATTGCCGGTCTGAACAACGTATCTCCGGATTTGGTCGAAGCTGCTCAGATCGACGGCGCGACAAGCAGACAGATCTTATTTAAGATCAAACTTCCGATGATCATGCCGTCTGTTACAATCTGTACATTCCTGACACTGACAAATGGATTCAAGATGTTCGACCAGAACCTCTCACTGACCGGCGGTGATCCGGGAAAACAGTCCCAGTTACTGGCACTCAATATTTACGATACATTCTATGCAAGAAGCGGACCACAGTGGAAGGGTATCGGCCAGGCAAAAGCCGTTGTATTCTTTATTCTAGTTGTAGTGATCGCGCTGATCCAGCTTCGGGCTACATCATCTAAGGAGGTTCAGCAGTAATGGAAAATAAGAAGAAAAGTCCTGTTGCGACAATTATACTGACAATTATCTGCATCCTCTGGATGTATCCGATCGTACTGATTCTGATCAACTCACTGAAAAAAGAGACGGCAATTACAACCGCAGGTGTATTCGGCCTTCCAACAAGTGAAACCTGGAACGGCATTGCAAACTTTGTGGCAAGTGTTACACAGATGGATTTTCTCAAATCTTTCTGGTACAGTCTTGTGATCTCAGTCATGTCCGTTGTTTTGATCATGCTGTGCTGCTCTATGGCGGCCTGGTATATTGTTCGTGTAAACGGAGCATTATCCAAGATTTTCTATTACCTCTGTGTATTCAGTATGGTAGTTCCATTTCAGATGGTTATGTTTACACTGGCAAAAACAGCAGATACCTTACGACTTAACAATCCTTACAATATCTGCATCATTTACCTTGGATTTGGTGCAGGGTTGGCAGTATTTATGTTTACCGGATTTGTAAAAGGTATTCCGCTTGAAATAGAAGAGGCAGCTCTGATCGATGGATGTAGTCCATTGCAGGTTTATTTCAAAGTGTTGATTCCGATTTTGAAGCCAACCATTATTTCTACAGCAATTCTTGAACTGATGTGGGTATGGAACGATTACCTTCTGCCGACACTGGTTCTGGATATTAAGAAATACCGTACCATTCCAATGGCAGTTCAGTACTTCAGAGGAAGTTACGGACATGTACAGATGGGACCGATGATGGCAAGTATCATGATTGATATCATTCCGATCATCATCGTGTACCTTGTATGCCAGAAATATATCATTGAAGGTGTTGTAGCCGGTGCCGTAAAAGGCTGATACAGACTATAAAAAAGACCTTTATAAAAAGTCTCCGGGAAGATATTCTTTCCGGAGGCTTCGTGCTATAATTATAAAAAACTTCAAAAAACAGGAGTATGGAAATGACAAATGTTCTGATTGTAGACGATGAAAAAATTGAAAGAGAAGGTCTCAAATACCTTTTGTCCAGAGAAGAAGGGGAACGAAAAGTATTTGAAGCTTCGAATGGCAAACAGGCACTGCAGATTATCCGTACAGAGGATATTCAGCTTATTCTGACTGATATCAAGATGCCGCATATGGATGGACTGGAGTTATCGAGACGTGCCAAAGAAGAAAATCCGGCATTACAGATCGTGATCTTCAGCGGCTACAGTGATTTCAGTTTTGCGCAGGAAGCAATCCGCTACGGAGTGACAGAATATATTCTGAAGCCGGTTAATCCAGATGATTTCCACAAAGTGATCCAGAAGGCCGAGAAAGAGATTGACCGCCGGAAGAAAAAAGAAAGCCAGGAGATCAAGGAAAAAAATTTCCTGCAGCAGTATTTTCTCCAGAACTATCTTTATTCCGGAAAGACAGAAACACTGGAAAAAGCAAAGGATATGATTGATCTTGAAAAATGGAACGGCTGGCATTGCGGAATCCTGATTGAGTCTGATGTGGCTTTTTTTGATACGGCAGAAGAAAACCTCGAGAATGAAATTCAGAAAGAACTGCGGAGAGTCTGCTTTTATCTGAATCTGAATGCGAGACAGTCACTGCTTCTGTTTCAGGATGTTTACTGTGATTATCAGCTTGTTGCAAATCATCTTTATAACTATATGAAGCGAAAGTACAGGGACAGTTTTTATCTGGCAGTCAGCAGGAAGTTTGAGGGCTGTGAGTGTCTGCCGGAGATTTTGGAACAGCTGGAACAGCAGATGGAAGAAAAATTCTATCATCCGGAAAAACATGTTTTTTCAAATGAGGATGATGTACTGAAATTATCTGTGGGGGAGATGCAGGATTCGCAGATCATGCAGATGATCTCAGAAGATATCACGCGCAAAGATACAGAGCAGCTTCGCAGACATTTCGAATGTCTTAAAGAAAAATATTATGACAACACGCAGTATTCTGCAATGTATATCAAATTTGTATTTTCCAATGTCATTCAGGAGCTTTTCCAGGAAAATCAGTTTTCAGGGGAACACCGTCTGGAGCAGGAAGTAGAAAGACTTTACAAGTGCAAAAATATTATGGAAATCCTTGCGGTGACCGAAGATAATATCAAAGAATACGAGGCTTTTCTGGAACGTTCTATGAGCGCATCAAGGAATGAAGTGGCAACAGTCAAGAACTATATCTATCAGCATTATGAAGAAGATCTGAATCTGGAAATGCTGGCTGAGAAAGTTTATCTGTCGTCCGGATACCTGAGCTTTATTTTTAAGAAAGAGACAGGCATGAATCTGAACCGCTACATTCGTGTGTTCCGCATGGAAAAGGCAAAGGAGCTTCTTTGCAGTACCAATATGAAGGTGGCGCAGATTAGCGAACGTGTAGGATTTGCAAATGTCTCCTATTTCTGCAGGAGTTTTCGGGAATATTACGGAAGCAGTCCGGAGTCATACAGGAAAGGAACCGGAGAGGATGAACAGACTTCGTAAGATATTCAAAAATATGAAATACCGCCACAAGCTGACGATTCTTCTTGTCGTGACGAGCCTGGTGCCGATGACGGTGCTTGCACTGTACAGTCACAGCCGTCAGAGTACGATGGTACGAAGTAGTGAACTGGAAGATATGCAGTCAATTATGGAGCAGACCAAAGAGAGTATCGACAGCCAGACCGCAGTATATGCAAGCCTTCTGAACTATCTGACGTATTCGCCGGATATTGAAGAGATCATTAAAGAAAAAAATATCGATAATTATACTGCTTACGAGAAGTATACGGAGATTGCGGATCCACTTTTGTCCGTACCGAAATCTTATCACGATGCGATCAACCGGATTCAGCTTTTTGCCGACAGTATTCAGGTCGAACATGAATATACACTTGTTCCACTTGACAAAATGCAGGAAGAGTGGTGGAGTGAAGGGCTGAAAGATGATGTACGGATTCAGTGGAAAGTGGATCGGACGAGGGGAGAAGTTGTTGCTATACGTATGAGCTATACCCATCAGAAGCTGAATGCGGTTCTCTGCATTTCACTGGATTATGATAAGATATTTCAGCCGCTGACGAATATTCTGACCGATGAAAATGGTGGAATTGTAGCGGATCAAGATGGCAATGTGCTGTATAACAAAACCGGCTTGAAAGAACTTAAGTTGTCCGACGATAATAAAAAGGATACTTCGCAGACCGCGGACAAACTGCTCAGCAAAATCAGTCAGACATGTACCTGGACGCAAACCGAAAGCGAGGAAAATGACTGGGTATTTTACTTTTACAAAAGTCAGGATGCAATCTCGGGATCTGTACGGAGACTTCTTCTTGAGGAGATTCCGCTGATTATTGCCTGTGGTTTTATTATTTTATTTCTGGGACTTTCTTTTTCAAGAATTTTTACACGAAAGATTGAAGAACTTACAAAAAATATGGATCAGGTCAATCATGGAAGCCGCGAAGTTACGGTAAGCAGCGATTCTGAAGATGAAGTTGGTATCCTGATCAATAGTTTCCACAATATGATGGATGAGATCAACCGTCTGATTGATGAAGTGTATGTAAATAAGATTGCGCTCAAAGAATATGAGCTGAAAGCACTGCAGGCGCAGATTAATCCACATTTTCTGTATAATACACTTTCGATGATGAACTGGATGGCAATTCGGAGTAATCAGATGGAAATCAGCAAGGTAACGCTTGCGTTGTCGACATTTTACCGTACAGCACTCAGTAAAGGAGAGGACGTTGTTACTGTTGAGAACTGTATTCAGAATATGCAGGCATATCTTGAGATTCAGCTTACTATGCACGATAACAATTTTACAGTTGACTGGGATATTGACCCGACGATCAAAAATGAAAAAATGCCGAAGCTTCTGCTACAGCCGGTTGTTGAAAATGCGATTGAGCATGGCATTGATGAAAAAGAAGACGGAGACAAAAAAATCTTCCTGTCTTTCCGGGGGAATGGTGATGATGTAGTAATCACAGTCCGGGATAATGGAATGGGAATGCCACAGGAAAAAGCAGAGACGCTTGTTACTTACCAGGCAAAAGGCTATGGCCTTAAAAACGTCAATGATCGTATTCGGCTTTTATATGGAGAAAAGTACGGAATCCAGATTTTCAGCGCGCCGGATGAAGGCACGACTGTCGTGATGAGATTTCCGAAGGAGGGCAGGAAAAATGAAGCATAAAAAAATAACAGCACTGATACTTTCCTGCGCTTTTGCATTGAGCGGATGCGGTGGCGCAGGCCAGCAGGGCAAAGAGCAGACACAGGAAACGCAGAGTGCAGATGTCACCGGGGATACAGAAGCATGGCAAAAAGCAGAAGAGAGTCCATATGCAGCATATCCTGAACTGGTGACCTATACACTTGGTCAGATGAGTGGGGTAAACAATTCAAACCTCCCGGATGGAAACACCTACGAAGATAATGTCTATACGAGATATCTTCGGAAGATGTTGAATATCCAGAACGACAATGCATATATGGAACGGGAAGACCGTTATGATGAGTTTATCAATATTCTGGTAAAAGACCAGACACTGCCGGATGTACTTGTTGTTTCTGACAGAGAGACACTTAAAGAACTGGTAGAAAATGATCTTGTAGAGGACCTGTCGGATGTCTATGAAAGCTGTACAACGACAAGAATCAAGGAGATGTTCGAGAGTTATGGCAGTGACCTTCTGGATGCGGGGAAGTTCAACGGAAAGCTGATGGCAATTCCGGAAACTGTGATCGATCATGGTCCGAGACTTCTATGGCTTCGAAAAGACTGGATGGATGAACTTGGGCTTGACGAACCGAAGACACTGGACGATGCCTTTGAAATTATCGAAGCATTTGTGGAAAACGGGATGGGAACAGAAGAGGGTGAAGATCCGGTGGGGCTGGTATGCGACACAGATCTTGTCGGAAGTACCAGCTCCAGTTATTCGGTAGAGCCGGTGTTTGACAGGTATCATGCGAGTCCGCAACGCTGGGTAAATCAAAATGGTGAAATTGTATATGGCTCCGTGACACAGCAGACCAAAACTGCGTTGAGCCATCTTCACGAGTTATATGAAAGAGGTGTCATTGATCAAAATTTTGCACTGCGTGCCCAGAACAATCTGCGTGATCTTGTGGTAAGTGGAAAATGTGGAGCCTTTTTCGGACTATGGTGGACACCAAATAACCCGTTAATGGATGTATATGAAAAAGATAAAAATGCAGACTGGGAACCATATTATCTTCAGCAGCCTGAACATGATAATGCATATGCTTCTTTTCGTGATAATAAATATGTGGTTGTGCGTAAGGGATATAAGCATCCGGAAATTGTGATGAAAATCATCAGTGTATTGTTTGATTATACAAGATATGAAGCAGAAGATGCAGATGACGTCAATGAATATTCTGCGTTGAATGTAGAGCCGACAGCAAGACCACTGGTCATCAATGTCGATTATAATGAAGCAACATTTCAGATTACAAAGGATATACGTGCTGTTCAGAATGGAACAGACAAAAAAGAAAATTTATGGGGCTTAGAAAAATCTTACTATGTCGCATGTGAGAATTATCTTCACGGCAAATCATCGACTCCGGAAGACTGGGCTGCCTACAAATCAAGAATTTCCGCAGTGGGACTCCTTATAGATGGCGGCTATCAGTCACAGGCGCAGAAGTATCTGGACGATGCAGATGGTGAGTTGCCGAAATCTCTGCAGCAGCTTGAAAAAGACTCGTTCATTCAGATCATTATGGGCGTGAAGCCGGTTTCTTATTTTGATACATTTGTAAAAGAATGGTATGAGCAGGGTGGTGAGGAGCTGACGGAACAGATCCGCCGCTCCAACCCCGGTGAGTGATTTTCTGAATGTGTCGGATCACTTATTTTCCCAGATGCCAGATGTCCTGATCGTATTCGGCAATCGTTCTGTCTGATGAGAAGAATCCTGCTTCTGCAATATTGATCAGTGTTCTGCGACTCCAGTCTTCCGGGTTGACTGCATAGTCTTTCATCGCTTGTTCTTTGCGAACCACGTAAGCGTTGAAATCCGGAAGGGTCTGGAACCAGTCTTTATTGATCAGTTCATGCTGAAGTCGTTTCAGATGTTCTTCGTCGCCATATTTCAACATTTCCTCACTTGTGAGGAAGTCGATAGCACGGCGCAGATTCGGATCAGCTTCATACCAGTCACGGGCACAGTAATCGGCAGCAGCATAATGGTGGATGACCTGTTTACTGCTCTGGCCGAAGATGTAGATGTTGTCATTTCCGACTGCTTCTGCGATTTCGACATTGGCGCCATCCATAGTTCCGAGTGTCAGTGCGCCATTCAGCATAAATTTCATATTTCCGGTTCCGGATGCCTCCTTGGAAGCAAGACTGATCTGCTCGGAAAGGTCGCATGCCGGAATCATTTTTTCTGCGGCAGATACATTATAGTTCTCAACAAATGCAAGCTGAAGCCATCTGGAGACCTGCGGATCTTCGCTGATTACCTGAGACAGAGTCAGAAGACCGTGGATGATATCTTTTGCAATGATATAAGCAGGTGCTGCTTTGGCACCGAAAATGCTGACAAGTGGGGTGGCAGGCACATGACCGGCTTTGATCTCCAGATATTCGTGAATCAGGAATAAAAGATTCAGCTGCTGGCGTTTGTATTCGTGAAGTCGTTTGGACTGGATAGAAAACATTGCATCTGTGTTCAGCTGGAGTCCCTGTTTGTCAGCGAGCCATGCTGCAAGCTGTTTTTTATTATCTTTTTTGATTGTGCGGATTTTGGACAGTACCTCGGTATCATCGGTATAAGCAAGGAGTTTTTTGAGCTCAGAGGCATCTTTTTTGAATCCGTCTCCGATCAGGTTTTCAATTTCACTGGTTAATGTAGGGTTGCATTTCAAAAGCCAGCGTCGGAAAGTGATACCGTTTGTTTTGTTGTTGAATTTTTCAGGATACATCTGATAAAATCCGGCGAGTTCACTTTCTTTCAGAATCTGAGTGTGCAGTGTGGCAACACCATTTGTGGAATGGGAAAAATGAATATCCATATGTGCCATGTGTACAACCTGATTCTGGTCAATGATAGCAAGTGCGGCATTATCAGTACGTGTTTTTGCAATTGCATCCAGCTTTTCGATAATCGGCATAAGCTGCGGTACAACGGTGTCAAGATAATGACGCGGCCATTTTTCAAGTGCTTCTGCCAGAATTGTGTGGTTTGTATACGCGCAGGTGTCAGTAACAATCTGAACAGCTTCTTCAAATTCGATTCCATGCAGTCCGAGAAGACGGATGAGTTCCGGAATTACCATGCTCGGATGAGTATCGTTGATCTGGATTGCCGCATAATCTGCGAGGTCGTGCAGGTTACAGCCTCGGGTCATGCATTCATCAAGAATCAGCTGTGCACCGGCAGAAACCATAAAGTACTGCTGATAGATGCGGAGCAGACGACCATCTTCATCGGAATCATCCGGATAAAGAAACAGTGTCAGGTTTTTGGCAATATCTTTTTTGTCAAAAGAGATACCGTCACCGATCACAGACTCATCGACAGTATCGAGATCAAAGAGATTTAAGGTATTGGTGCGTCCTTCGTATCCTGTCACCGGAAGTTTATAAAGTCTTGCGGAATATGTTTTTCCGGCAAGAGAAACAGGGAAGACTGTATCGGTCGCTTTGGCAGCACACTGATCAGTCAGCCAGAAATCAGGTGTTTCATTCTGGACATTGTTTTTGAAATTCTGATGGAACAGTCCGCAGTGATAACGAAGACCGACACCGTCGCCGGGAAGGTTTAAGGTTGCAAGGCTGTCCAGGAAGCAGGCAGCAAGACGACCGAGTCCGCCGTTTCCGAGACTTGGTTCCGGTTCCTGTTCTTCAATATCAGCAAGAGATTTACCTGCTTCGGCAAGCGTATCACGCACATCGTCATAAAGACCGAGATTGATCAGATTGTTGGACAGTAGTTTGCCAATCAGAAATTCAGCAGAAATATAATACAGTTTTCTCCCGCTGACAGATTTGACATGCTGTTGGCTCTTTTCATGCACAAGCTTCAAAAGGGCAGTATAAAGTTCGGCATCTGTAGCCGTAGAGATTTCTTTCTGACAGAGATCAGTAAGAGTTGCTTTCATGGATTTACTCATAAGAGTCGCTCCTTTCTTTATATAAAAAGTTGAAATTGTTCTAACTTCAGAAGTTATTATGATTATAGCATATGTCGTTCGTCATTTCTTGTAAAAAGCTTGCAGGAAATGATACTATCCTATCATTTGGACTTGAAAAATCGGTTACAGGAGGTACCGGACACATGAGAGAAAAACAAAACAGCGCAGAGTATCAGGAAACGAAACAGCATGGAAGCCGCCTGTTTCCATTTAATATATATCCATGTACGATCCCGCTTGATTTTCCGGTTGTTTCACTTCACTGGCATAAAGAGATGGAATTGATCTACGTAAAAAAAGGAAAAGGGCAGATTCAACTCGAAACTGAGAATTATGAGGGGAATCCCGGCGATATTTTTGTGGTGACTCCGGGTACGCTGCATTCCATTCACAGAATAAAAGGATATGCCATGGAGTACGAAAATATTATCTTTGAGATGGATTTTCTCGGAGAAGGCGCGGCAGATCTCTGTGCGGGAGAGTTTTTAGTGCCGCTTGCATCGGGCCGCCTGCTTCCTCCTGCATGTATTCGGAAGGGGGAGGAGCACTATGAAGCACTCAAAAGGTGTCTTGTCCAGATGGAAGAGTTATGTGAAAAAAAGGAGAAAGGTTATGAGCTGGGAGTAAAAGCTGCCGTACTTCAGATGATTTTCCTGTTGATCAGAAAATATCCTTCTATAGAAGAAATTTCCTCTCCTGATCGGGAACGGCTGAAAGAAGTGCTTCAGAAGATTGGTGAGAAGATCAATCAGAGTCTGACTGTTTCGGATATGGCAAAATTTTGCGGATTAAGTGAGAGTCATTTCATGCGCTGGTTCAAAAAAATGACGGGGGACAGTTTTGCTTCTTATATAAATGATCGTCGGCTTGCAAATGCGGCAGAAGCATTGCGCCGAACCGATGATAAAATATTGTCTGTTTCACAGGATGCTGGTTTTACAAATTTATCAAATTTTAACCGCCAGTTCAAGAAACGATATGGAATAACTCCAAAAGAATACCGAAAAGTTTCGAAATTTTGAAAAAAATTATGGCAATGGTGTGTACAGCAGCAATGATCAGCGGAGCATCAGCTCCTGTATGGGCAGTTGATGATACAGAGATTGCGGCAGAAGCAGCAGAAGTTACCGAGTATACTTATGATATGCTGGAAAAAGAGGCATATGAAGGTACCTGGCTTTCTTTTGAACCTGGATTCGATCTTTATGTTCCGTCAGACTGGGAAGTTCTTGAAGTTTCTGAAGAAGATCAAAAAGAACATGGACTGATGTTCCAGGCAAAAGCACCGGATGACAGTGGCGACAATATGGTAGTGACAGCTACCGATATCGGTAAAGACTACGATACAGACAAGATGAAAGCGGAACTTGAAACAGAAGAAACATATACAGATATCGAAAAAGTAATCATCAACGGAATCGAGGCAGTTGTGTTTAATACCGACGTTACATATGGCCTTGCTTTCCTGGATGACAATGGAATTATGTATAATGTACAGATGGGTGAGATTTCTGATGAGAATGCAGAAATTGCACAGAATCTGTTTATTTCACTCAGAGTGACAGAAACAACAGATGATGCAGCAGCAGAAGAAACGGCAGAATAAGATTTTACATTTCTGAATTAATAAATGATTAATAAAGGTACCATGGATCCGAAAAGGTCTATGGTACCTTTTGTTGATACATGTCGATGTTTTTGTAAAAAACTTCAAAAAGGTGTTGACAGCCCGGTTGGAAAGTGTTATTCTAACTGAGCTGTCACGAAGAATTGTTTCTTCTGAATAAACAATTTGAAATGTTTTGAAAAAAGCAAAAAAAGTTGTTGACAATCCGGTGAGGATGTGATAGAGTAAACAAGTCGCCTGAGAGCGACACACAAACATCAAAAAAGCTTCGAAAAAACTTGAAAAAAGTACTTGACAAGCACTGATGAATGTGATAAAGTAAACGAGCTGTCTGAGAGACAGTAAGTTAAGAACCTTGATAACTAAACAGTGAAACACATACGATTCTCGAAAATTCACAATGAACACTTAACGAACACGAGTGAAAACGAAGTGTGAGTTTAGTGAGAATGCGGTTCGAAGGAACTTGATGAAAACGAGCGCAAGCGAAGTTTGAATCTAGTGAATCGAACTTCATTGTTTCTTTTTAAAGAACAAAACCTTAAAACAGTAAAACGAGAGATAACTAAGCTAGTTGGTTGTCTTGAGTGCATCAAACACTTTATCAGAGAGTTTGATCCTGGCTCAGGATGAACGCTGGCGGCGTGCTTAACAC
>ERZ772812.804-NODE-804-length-25521-cov-9.846344_pt1 | contig 25521 bp, 29 predicted proteins | sample MGYA00511343_ERZ772812 | MGnify/ENA primary metagenome ERZ772812 (study PRJEB29015, sample SAMEA2737706) | human gut metagenome | biome: human gut; feature: human-associated habitat; material: faeces | place: China | collected 2012 ...
CCGCATCCAAATTATCCTGAAGCAGCTCGTCCGTTCCAACCTTGAGTACATTGGCAATGGCGACCAGCTTATCCAGCTTTGGTGCTTTGACTCCGCGCTCGACCACGCTCATGTGGTCTACGCTGTAATCCACGGCAGCGGCAAGGTCATCCTGCGTCATACCGGCGCGCTCGCGAGCAGCTTTGATTCGTTTTCCCAATGCGATCTGATCCATACAGCACTCTCCTATTTGAACGGTTTCCGTCCTTTTAGTATATGGAAGAGCCACATTATTTCACAGGAGCAGATAGGGCGATAACCGTTCTATAGGAACGGAAACGGTCAAAATTATAGGTGGAATATCCTGAATTCCCCTATGCGGCACGAGATGACACCCCAAAGAGGATGCGAGTACGACCGAAACAAAAAAGCGGTGCCTTTCGCACCGCTTTTTAGCCCCACAACACTTACAGTATAGCAGAACTGAGAGTACCGCGTCAATGAAAATCAGACAGCAAGCCGCAAAATCGGAAGGCTGCATAATCCGCCCTGCCAGGAATTCGTATAAACGGCGGGTTGTAATGAAGACCGATTTCTGGTATCTTAAAAGCACAGAAAGGAAGGCTGAGTCCAATGTACACCTAACTCTGAAAACTCAATAGAAAATGGAGGTAATCACAGATGGTAGAGCCCAAGTTCCATCCATGACCCTTGACTGCCGTAGAGCTACAACGCAGTCAGGGGTCATTCTTTTTTGCTCTATGGCTGGCCGCTTTGCAGCATAGCCCGCGTTTTCAGAACAGCGTTTGCCAAGGCGCGCCGATCCTCCCGCTCCGTCCACCAGAACGGACGCAGCGAATGAAGCGTCTGCTCTACCCAAAGGAGCTGTGACCGGCAATCCTGACGATCCAATAAAACCCGTCTTATCTCGCTTCCATTGAGCGGATAGGAATATACACAACGAGGGCCGTATTCCCGAAAGGGCATACGGCCCTCTCTTTTTATACCCTTTTCGGGACTGCGGCTCGGAAAGGAGAAAAATGCGCGAAGAAAAACTAAGAGCATACCTCAAGGGCGCCTGCGCCGGAAGGAAGTACCGCGTGAGCGGTGCAGAGCTGGAGCAGGTACTCGGCATCAACGGCACGGACCTGCGAAAGCTCGTCAACCGCCTGCGGCGCAAGGGAATCCCTGTCGGCAGCGACCGCGGCGGCTATTTCTATGCCGTCACCGCGGGCGAAGTCTACGCAACGATCCGGCAGCTCAAGGCGATGTCCAGCGGACTGGAGGCTGCGATCCGCGGACTGGAGCAGGCGCTGGAATACTTCGGTGAGCGTGAGGGGGAGCCGTATGGTTAAGCCGCCGATCACATGGGTGGGAAACAAGGAAAGATACGCTTCCTGTATCATTTCTATCTTCCCGCCAGAGCTTGACCAGTACGGAGAGCCGTTCAGCGGAAGCGCCGCCGTGCTGCTGGCCCTGCCGCCGGACCCAAATCGTTTGGACATTTACAATGATCTGGATGCCGATCTGGTCAACTTCTTCTCCTGCGTCAAGGAATGCACGAATGTGCTGATGCGGGAACTGAAATTCCTGCCCATCCAGTCCCGCGCGACATTTGAATATTACCGCGATTTCCTGATGCACAAGGACGTCTATTACCGAAACATCGCGGAAGAGATCAAGTGCCTCGGGGATCGGTCCTGCTTCACCGAAGAGCAGGAGAGGGAGCTGCGGCCCATCTTTGACGAGCGGCTGCGGCTCTTCAACGTCAAGCGCGCGGCAGCTTATTACCTCGCCATTCGCGGGAGCTTCAGCGGAACGATCAAGTCCTACGGCGTGAAAGGCGTGGATGTGGAACGATTCCTTGGACGCTTTCCGGCTGTATCCAGACGCCTGAAGAACGTGCCGCTGGAGAACAAGAACGCCTTGCGGTTTATCAGGGAGCGGGACCGCGTAGGCGGCCTGCTCTACTGTGATCCGCCCTATGTCAACACGGAGAGAATTTATCGGGCATCCAGCAGTATCCGTAATACGAAGCGCTTCCATGTTCGGCTCTGGCAGGTGGTGTCCGGCTGTGCAGGCTATGTCGTGCTCTCGTACAACGACTGCCCCTTCATCCGAAAGCTTTATCAGGACTTTTACATTCTGTCCTTTCGCCGCAATAACCCGATGGCGCAGAAAAAAGGCTCGTCCTTTGGTGAGCTCATCATCACCAATTATGATCCCGAACCGTATATGGCGCGCCAGACAACGCTCTTTGACGAGCAGGCAAACGATCTGGAGCTGAAGATCGTCCATCGGCCTATCCGACCCATCAAAAGAATTACGAGGAGAAAATAAAATGGCGTATTTGATTTTTGACCTTCTGCACGAAAACGACAGTAAGGGCATTCATATCCCCGCAGCCAGTCTCAAGCTCTCCAAGCTGGACAATGCGCGAAAGCTGTTCCTCTGCGTGGAGGCGGGCAGCTCCGTTCTTCTGCCGGAGGACATCTCACCCTCGGAAATGTTGCGGACACACCAGATGCTCACCGCTCTGAACGCTGTCCTGCTCAACGAACTGGCGAAGGCGAGCATCGCGGCCGGCGGCACGGTGGGAGATGAATGTGATGGCTGTTATTGGGAAGAGAAATGCTGGGACAGCCTATCGGTTATGCCCTGCGTGTTGGCCGAAGCCGGTATCGACCCGGATGACGCCGATAATATTTGCAGCAAAGCCAGAAATGGTGAAGTCGTTCTCACGCCCTCCGAGGAGACAGCGACCTATAAGATCATGTCCGCCCTAAGCTCGGAGGATCGGATTCGTCTGATAGAAGCCGGTGTTTCTCTGGCGGGCTTATTCCTTCTGCTGAAGGAGGAGTTAGAGCATGAATGAGACCTATCTCTACCCATACTCAGCGGCCGAAGCGAATAAAAGAAATGAACTGGCGCTCTGGCGGGAGAGCCATAAGGCGAACATCGCCTGCCGCAACGCCATCGAGGAGACGATCCGTCAGAACTTCGATGGAATGAACCTGAAAGAGAAATGCATCCAGCCCGTGCTGGCAGAATACGGCTACAAGCGCACAGCATGGGTACTCGCCAACACGCTGCACGAACTCAAGTGGGATGGACGCTTCAGCCCCACCAACAAACGCTGGGCAGAAAACATCTACGTTCCAACAGACCTCAACCACAATAGTGATTTCGTTGTCCGGAGCCATCCCGCCGTGCTGGATGGCTTTATTGCTCTCTACCGTGTAGCGTTTCAAAGACTGGACCTGTTCGGCGCGGAGCATTGCAGCGGCGACAGGACCGAGCAGGACTTTACCGGCAAGGTGTTGGTACTCAGCCCCGACACGCTCAAAGAATCCTGCTGGAGCAAAGAAAACCAACTCTGGTACGCCCACGATGGCTTCGGCTGCAATCCGCATGCCATCGGACGCTCGGTGCGCTGCACCTGCCTGGGCGATGGCGAGATGACTCGTTGGAACCGTAACGAATTCATCGGCGTACTGGATGACCAATTTCTGCCCGAATGGGCAAGAACAAAGCTGGCGGAGCTGACCGCTCCCCAGCAGGATGAGCCGGAAATGACCGGCATGACATTATAACGTAAGGAGAAAATTTTACTATGAAATCAAGCCGCATGACAGGCTGCGCGGCGAACGCATGGTTCGTGCGCTGCCTATTTCTTCTCATCTCCCTGACGCTGCTCATGGTGCTGATGCCCTCGGCCCATGCCGCCGAGCTGCCGGAGGTCTGCTATCCGACCTCTGTTCAGTGCAGCGAGGATAAGACGGAACTGAAAAAGATCTATGACCTGACGCCGGAGGCAGACCCCAAGGGCATCGCCCGCTCGGGCTTCGAGAGGGATGGCTACCACTACACTCTGGTGGAGCTGCTCCGACAGGAGCTGCCGCAGGAGGAGAGCCGCGAGCACACGGAGACCGTTTCGCTCCAGAGTGCCAAGAAAGATATGGAATCCGTGTTGGCGATCTTGCCGCAGGAAAAGGAGTTCATCACAGACGATGGCCTTATCGGGACCCTGACGCTCCGACTTGATACCGTGCAGATCGAACCGTCCGGCTATGGCAGCACCACGAAGGAGATCTCCGCCAAACGCAGCTACCCGAACCTCGCCCAGCAGGACACGCAGTACCTCCCCAAATCCATTGAGGAGAACGGCAAGACTCTGGCGCTCACGGATATCCAATGGCAGACGGACAACACCGCCAATATGGACGGTTATGCCGTGGCGGACCGCTATACCGCCATTGCGACCTATACCGGCAGCACGACCAGCAGCTACATCAAAGGCTACACCGTCACAGCTGACTACACCGGTACGGTGAGCCATATTGCCCTCGACCGTGTTCGCTATGTCGCTATCTTCGAAGGCGAACCCATCCAGCCGATCCTGCCCGCAGGGAATGCGGCGGCATTCCGCTGGAGCTATGTGCTCGTGCCGTTCGGCATTGTCGCCGCGGCTGGTGCAGGCGTTGGCGGCGCGTTATTCTGGAAGCGCAGAAAGGAAGCGGCGGCTGGAGAGGAGGATGACGGCGAATGAAAAAACTCTTTGTTTTTGCCTTTGCCATCAGCCTGATGGCCGCACTTGCTGTCAGTACATCTGCACTGGAATATACCATCGACGCGCCGGACGATTACGATTTCGGCAGATCCACTTCCATTGGGACCGTCCACACGGCAGATGGCGGGGCTATGAAGAATACCGACGCCAGCAAGAACGCTGCGCTCATTCCGCCCGCCTTTGGCTCAGAGAGTATGAATGCCCTAAATACGGGCGAATACCTCACGCCAAACCTCGCGCCGGGTGGTATGCCCGCATCCGGTTCGGTCATTGGCGGCGGTGCCTCCGGCGGCGTCACCCCTGGCAGCACGGTGAGCGGCGGCAGCTATCAGCCCTCTGTGCTGTTCACGGAGGTGACGAACGACCTCTACTACAAAAACAGCTCCCTTGGCAGACTGGAGATCCCCGCGCTGGATTTGAATGTGAGGATCTATCAGGGAACGGACAGTAAGACGCTCGCCAAGGGCGTTGGGCATTTTGAGGACACCTCTATCTGGGAGGGCAATGTCTGCCTCGCCGCCCATAACCGCGGCGCCAACAGCTACTTCGGGCAGCTCCACACGCTGGACATTGGGGACAGGATCAAGCTGACCACCAAGCTGGGGACGCGCACCTATAAGGTGACGGATATCTTTAAGGTCAGCGAGGCCGACCGCAGCGGTCTTGCGGATTCCGGTGAGAATATGCTCACGCTCTATACCTGCGTCCGCAACCAGCGGGATCAACGCTGGTGCGTTATCGCCGCGGAAGCATGATGTTCTCCCTTTTGCCGAAAATGTTCTGTTCGACTTCTTCACCTTACTTGTGATATGGTGTGCGTACCAAAACATTATGAAGGAGGCTACACCATGAAACGAATGAAGAATGTCGGTCTCGTCCTCTGCGGAACAGTCCTCGGACTGGCACTGAGCGCACCGGCAGCGCAGGCGGTAGAGTCGCTGAAAGCGATGCTTTCCACCAACCGCATTTTCGTGGACGGGCAGGAGGTCCAGATCGAAGCCTACGCCATCCATGACAACAATTTCATGCAGCTGCGCGACATCGGAAAGGCTGTCGGCTTCAATGTCTATTGGGACACCAATACCAAAACCGTCCAAATCGAGACAGGCAAGCCCTACACCGGTGAAGCACCGGCAAAAGATGAAGCTGCCGACTCTGTTTCACAGCAGGAGATCACGACGTCTGCCGATGATGCAGACGCCATGAGGCAGGACATCGTGGATCGGACCAATGCTCTGCGCAAAGGAAATAGTGTTGCCGCGCTGCGTGTCAACGACAAGCTCATGCAGGCGGCGCAGGTACGGGCAGAGGAAATGGCTGCCAGCGGCGTCTACTCCCACACCAGGCCGGATGGACGGAAAAATACCACCGTCACGGACTGCCCATACACCGGAGAAAATATCCATTGCATCGCGGATTGGGCGACGCAGGGCAAAACCGTATCCGAGGTCGCCATGTGGTCGTGGAATCTCTCAGACGGCCATCAGAAAAACCTCCTCAATCAGAACTATGCTGAGATCGGTGTGGGACTTGCCAGGGGAGTCAACGACAACGGCGACGAATGCTGGTACTGCGTCCAGCTCTTCCTGTGGGACGGTTATACCGTAGGCTGGGTAGATACTCCGGCAGGGAAATAAACCTACATAACATCAATCTGAAGCAGACCGATCGGTCTGCTTCTTCGTTTCTAAATTCAGACAGGAGGAAACAATCTTGAAAACATGGAAAGCAAGGATCGTGTCAGCGCTCCTTGTCATTATGACGCTGTTGACGATGCTGCCGACCTCTGCCCTTGCTGCATCCGGCATAGGCAAAGGCATCACGATCACAAAGGATCAAGCCTATTGGTCTACCCGCTTATTGGCGAACGGCACGCCGTACAGCTATCGTCCGCCGATGGCGGCGGGAAGGCTGCTCTACTGCCTCGACAGCGGCCTCGGCTATCACAACGCCACGCAGTCATTCTTTGATTCTTATACCTACACTTCGGCTACCAATGCGGATGCCGACACCGTGCTCAAGACTGCTATTGCCAACAGCGGCCTTGGTGAGATGGACGCCGCGACGCTTGCCAATGTCAAGTGGCTCATGACCTACATCAACGACAGCAAGGCATCCAATGTAGGCCAGCTCTTTATGGCGGTTCAGACCTATGTGTGGGACCATCAGAGCTACAAGGGAGAACCTGGCGGAGATGGTGACGCGGGCGGCTATGCCAACGCCGATACCTACGAGATGTATCTGAGCCTCATCGACTGGATGCTCGCGCAGAAAGCGCAGGAGGATGCGGCATTTCAGCGTCAGATCGAGGAATATGCCGCACAGGGCAGAGTGGCGGTTATCGTGGAGGACGACAGTGCAAAGTGGGCGGTATTCGCACTTTCGAGCAACCGCAAGAACCAGTCCTTCTTCAACTATTACGGCCCGCGCAAGCTGCGCGTGAGCGAGGCGCCGATACAGGACGAGCCGGCTCCTCCCGCGGGAGATGCGGACATTACCTTGCGAAAGGTGGCTGCCGGAACGACCCGCGGGCTGGACGGTGCAAAATTCAATATTTACCGTGACGGTCAGATCGTCGGCAGCGATGTGACCAAAAATGGCGGTATGATCGAGGTAAAGGACGTCACCGAAGGATTGTGGTCCTTCGTGGAAACCGAAGCGCCGGCAGGGTACTGTGCAGACTCCACCCCCATCAGCGTCTATGTGGATACGACCGATGGAGACAAGCAGTATACCGTCACCGCTACAAACTACGAACTGCCCAGCATGCAGATCATCAAGACCGATGCGCAGACCGGTGCGCCGATCCCCGGCACGGTGCTGTCCATCAAATCCGTGACCGGCAGCTATTCCACCTCCATCACCACAGGTACAGACGGTTCCGCAACGCTCTCGGCCATTCCTGCCGGTGTCTATGTTGTGCGTGAGGAATCCGTTCCCGAGCCGTACATCGTGAGCAATACGGAGCAGACCGTGGCGCTGCGCCCCGGCAAGACCTCCGAAGTCATCTTCGTTGACTATGAAAAGCCGGGACTCGAAATTTTGAAGAAAAATATTGCCACCGGAGAGCCTATCGAGGGCGTCACCTATCTCATTGAGCAGATCGACGGCAGCTACTCCACCAGCGCCACGACGGACGGCGCGGGGCGCATCTTCCTCGATGCCATTTCCGCGGGCAGCTATCGCATCACGGAGAAAAATGTACCTTCCCATGTTATTCTCTCTGAGATCCCCCAGGAAGTCTATCTGGAAGCAGGCTGCACCCGCACGGTGACCTTTTTCAACGCGGTCAAGCCCTCCCTGACGATCCTGAAGCGCAACAGCATCACCGGAGATTATCTTGCCAACGCCAAGTTCCATATCTATTACGGCTCGGACAATACCACCACCGGCGAGATCAACGACCTTGGCGTATTCACAACGGCCTCCGACGGTAAAATCACGCTCACCGATGTAAACCGTGGCTGGTACAAACTGGTGGAGGAGTCCGCTCCCAAGGGCTTCGGCATTCAGGGCAGCGGGGTCACCGAGTTCTATCTGGAAGCCAATACCTCTAAGACCGTGACCGTGGACAATGTTCCTCACAGTGCCCTCGTCGTGTACAAATATGACGCCAAAACCGGAAAAGGACTGGAGGGCTGCCGCTTTGAACTGCGTTATCTTAGCGGCAATACCAGCGGCACTGGCGGCACAGTCATCGGGACCTATCTGACCGGACCCAACGGAGCGTTCACCGTGACAAACCTAAAAAAAGGCACTTATGTCTGTCAGGAACTCGAAGGTGACGGAAATCACATCATCGACCGCGAACCGCAAACCGTGTGGATCTCCGGCGAGGATCAGGATGTGGTGACGCTCCGCTTCGGCAATGCCCCGCTGGGAAGTTTGCTCATTACAAAGCTGAGCGACGACAGCAAGCACGAACCGCTCTCCGGCGTAGAGTTCCTGTTGACCGACAGCAGCGGCCATTATCTCGGCAATGACAACGGCCGCTTCACCACCAATGCCGCGGGCGAAATTTTGGTGGATGGTCTGGAACCCGGCATGACGGTCATCGCCCGTGAAGTCCGGGCAAAAATGGGCTACCTGCTGGATGACAGCCCCCAGCACGCACTCATCAAGAGCGGCGAAACGGCGCATTTGCAGTTTCTGAACCAGCCTGCCGGAAATCTCATCATCCGCAAGGTCAGCTCTGGCCCCAACAAGGAGCCGCTGGAGGGCGTAGAGTTTAAGATCACCTATGCGGATGGCAGCTTTGTCCCGGACGCCAACGGCGAACTGTCCAGCAACGGCATTTATTACACCAATAAATCCGGTGAAATTCGCATCTCCAGCGTCGTTGGCACCGTGGTAGCGACGGAAACCAAGACGATCCCGGGCTTCACCATTGATGAAGCGACCCGCACACAGACGGTGGTAGTCAATCCCAATGACACCCAGACGCTGACCTTTTATAACAAACCCACTACAACGTTGATTCTCCAGAAATACATTTCCGGCACGAAAAATGAACCGCTTGCCGGGGTACAGTTCCTTGTGACGGACTCCTCCGGTGCGGTGGTCGGCCCCAACAACGGCTACTATACCACCGACGCTGCAGGCCAGATCGTCATTGAGGGTCTGACCGACGGCATGACTGTTACCGCAAAAGAGGTCAAATCTGTGGATGGATTCGTGTTGGACGGGACGCCGCAAAGCATCAAGATCGACCAGAGTCAGTCTCCCCAGCGCATGACCTTCTGGAATGAGCGACAGGGCGCGCTGATTATCAACAAGCTGTCCTCTCTGGACCGCAAGACGCCGCTGGAGGGCGTTACCTTCAAGATCACTACGGCTACCGGCGAGTTTGTCCCCGACGAAAACGGGAAAATCAGCTCCAACGGTCTTTACTATACCGACGAAAACGGGCAGATCATTCTCAAGGGCGTCACCGGCACACTTGTGGTGACAGAGGAAAAATCCATCGACGGTTACGCCATCGACGAAAATACCCGCACCCAAACCGTTGTAGTCAACCCCGACGATACGCAGTCCTTGTATTTTTATAACGCCCCCATCGGCGGCGTGGAGCTCATCAAGGTCAATGCGGCGGACAAAACCCAACGCATCCCCAACACCACCTTCGAGATCCGCCGTGTCAGCGATGGCGGACTGGTGGAGACCGTCACCACCGGAACGGACGGCCGCGTGTATGTGCCGCTGGAAAGCGGCAGCTACTATGCCGTGGAAACCGAGGCAGGCAAGGGCTTCCAGCTGGACAGTACGCCCATCTATTTCACCGTGGAAGACGGTAAAACCACGACCAAAACGGTGACCAACAAAGCCATCTCCGGTATCCTGATCCACAAGGTCGATTCGGCCACCGGCGAGGGCATCCCCGGTGTGTCCTTCATCCTCTATGACAGCGGCAACAATCCCAACGCGCAGGAAACCAGCGATGACCGAGGGTATGTCCGTTTTGAAAACCTAACTGCTGGCCGCTACTATCTGCGTGAATTGGAAAATGAGGGATATATTCCCGACACGCAGAAAAAGACCGTGTATGTAAAGTCCGGCGAAACCACAGAAATCGAGTGGAAGAATACGCCCATCACCGGCCAAATCCAGATCGTCAAGACCTCGGCGGACTATAATTCCATGAATGGCTGGCCCGCCGGGACGCCCATTCCCAACACCGTCTTTGAAGTTTACAATGCCCGCACCAACCGTCTGGTGGATACGATCAAGACGGATAAAAACGGCTTGGCGGTGAGCAAGCCTTTGCCGCTGGCGAGGTATAAGATCGTGGAATCCAAGGCGGCGGAGTTTTACGGACTGGATAAGACACCCATTGAGGTGGAGATCGAATACGCCGGTCAGATCGTCAAGGCAAGCATGACCAACAAGAGCCTGTCTACCAACGTTTCCATCAAGAAAACCGGCTATGTGGAGGTCATGCCGGGGCAGCTTGTCCGCTACAACTTCACCGGCATCGCCAACAATTCCACCACGGCGCTGGAATCTTTTTATTGGAGAGACACTTTGCCTGTCAAGGCGGTTCGGCTCCAGACCATTTACACCGGCACGTGGAACACCCCCGGCAACTATAAGATCGTGTACCGCACGAATCTCAGCGGAGATAGCTGGCGCACGCTGGCGGATAACATGAGCGCATCCAAAAACTATGTGCTGGATGCTTCGCCCGCGGCGCTGGGGCTTGCCGCCAATGAGTATGTGACGGAGTTTATGGCGGCGTTCGGCATTGTACCTTCAAACTTCCGCCAGGTGGAGGCGCCCCGCGTAGACTGCAAGGTGCTTTCAAAGCTCACCGGCGGTACGCAGTTCGTCAACACGTCGGATGCAGGCGGTGTCTACAACGGGCAGTGGATCATGGCGACCTCCCGCTGGGTCACCCGTGTCTATGCCCCCAGCAAGCCCTTGCCTCGCACCGGCTATTAAGGACTAACAACGGATGCCGCTCCGCAAGGGGCGGCATCCCCATTTTAAGGAGGTTGAGATTTCTTGAAATACAGAAAAATGATTATTCTGACATTGACGCTTTTGCTTCTGACCTCTCTCTGCTGCACCTCGGCGCTCGCTGCGGGTGGGGATGTGGCGGGAGCGGTGGAGCAGACATGGACGGAGGCGGCCAAGCAGATCAAGAGCGTGGTGGAGAAGGTGGTGTTCCCTGCGCTGGATATGATCCTCGCTATCGCATTCTTTGTAAAGCTCGGAAGCAGTTATTTTGACTATCGCCAGAGAGGACAGTTCGAGTGGGTGGGCCCTGCCATTCTCCTTGCCTGCCTCATCTTCTCGCTTTCCGCGCCGAAGTACATCTGGAATATCATCGGAATTTAAGCAGTGAACGGGGGGACAACATGAATTTTTACGAGCAGGAACTCAAAAAGATCGTGGGTGATCGGTATCCGGACGCGACATATGTCGGACGTGCCTGCTATGTTCGTCTCAGCGATACAAACCGCGCAAAAATACAATTCGTCACCGGCATCGTCGCCAATCAGTACAACGCGCTGCAGCTGACGATCCTCAACCGCAATGAGGGACAGGTGGACGTCCTGCGCCTGCGCTTTACGGATCTGCTGGGAAAGAAGCAGACGAACAACCCAAACTTCTGCGACGGTGTCGATCCTCATATCTGGGACAGCAGCGACGGTGTGCATTGGTATGTCTATCAGCCCACCCGTCAAGACTATGATACGCTGGGCGACGCGGTATCGGATTATTTGGATATCTTTCAAGAACCGGTACAGACAGACAAGCAGTCCTGGCAGCAGACGATGTGAGAAAGGCTTCAAAGACGCTCTTGCATATTAAACTATTTCTGATATAATACTATCAGAAATAGGATAGGAGGCGCCGAAATGAATTTGAAACCATCGACCGCATTGAGAAATGAATACCAGCAGATCGCAACGTTGGCAAAGGCATCCGGTGAACCGATCATCATTACCAATAAGGGTGAGGCGGATCTCGTTGTGCAGAGCATGGAAGCCTTTGAGGAACGTGAAAAAATGCTGGATCATCGGGCCAGTATTCTGGAAGCGGAGTTTTCGAGACTTGCAGGGGCGCCGACATTGAGCGTCGAGGAAGTGCGCTCCCGCCTTGCGGAGAAGTACGCACATGGCTAAGTACAAGGTTGAAATTCTGCTTGCCGCATGGCAGGACATTGATAAGATTTCAGACTTCTATATGAAAATGTCGGGAGCGGTATCTGCACAAAGAATCACCGACCAGATACTGGACACCTTAGAAAAGCTGGGAGACTTCCCATACATGGGCGCACAGCATCCTGATCCCGAACTGATGCGCAGAGAATACCGCAAGGTGATCTGCGGTGATTATGTCTGCGTTTACAAGGTGATCGGTCCATCCGTGTATGTATACCGAGTTGTCAACGGTAGGACGGACTATCCTAAACTTCTAAAATGAAATATCACATAACAAGGCCGGCGCCCGCAAGGGCGGCGGCTTTCTGCGTTTTGGGAGGTGACGCACATTTTTATTTGGAACTTTGTTGCCGGAGAGGTATTAGATCAGCTCGTGGATTGGTTCTATGGGCAGATCGTAGGCTTCCTCGGCAATTTTTTTGCGCTCATGGGCAATATGGGCGTAGAGCTCTTTGAACTCGAATGGGTGGAAGCCATCCTGCTCTTTTTCTCACGTCTGGCTTGGGCGCTGTTTGCAGTCAGCGTGGTGGTCTGCGCCTTTGAGTGCGGCATTGAATACTCGGCAGGGAAAGGGAATATCCAGCAAACGGCTCTTAACATCATCAAGGGCTTTCTCGCGGTGAGCCTTTTCACGGTCGCCCCGTGCGGCTCTATGCACTCTCCGTATCGCTGCAGTCGACCTTTGCCGCAGGGCTGACCGGCGCGGGACGAAGCATCGGCGATGTGGGACAGGACATCATCACAGAACTCAGCGAGGTCCAAACGCTCGCCGATGTGCTCGACCGTTCACACTTCGGATTCGGCATACTGACCAGCCCCATCATGCTGCTCTTTTGTGTCATTCTTATGGCCTACGCGGTCATTAAGGTGTTCTTTGCCAACCTCAAGCGCGGCGGCATTCTGCTCATTCAGATCGCGGTCGGCTCGCTCTATATGTTCAGTGTGCCGCGCGGTTATCTGGACGGCTTCACCGGCTGGACGCGGCAGGTCATCGGGCTGTGCCTGACTGCCTTCCTCCAGTCTACCATTCTTGTGGCGGGACTCATGGTATTCAAGGACCATGCGCTCATGGGCGTGGGGCTTATGCTCTCAGCAGGGGAGGTCCCGCGCATCGCGGGCAGCTTTGGCGTGGATACCACGACGAAGGCCAACTTCTCGAGTGCGGTCTACACGGCACGCTCCGCAGTCAGCGCGGCACGCACCCTTGCGGCGGTGGTCCGATGAAGCGCCTGACAATGGGGAGCCTCTTTGATGGGATCGGAGGCTTCCCTCTGGCGGCGTTGGAATATGAGATCGAGCCGATATGGGCCAGCGAGATCGAACGGTTTCCCATGCTGGTGACAAAGCTTCGCTTTCCGCACATGCAGCACGTGGGTGATATCACAAAACTCAATGGCGCTGTGCTGCCGCCTGTGGACATCATCTGCGGGGGCAGCCCGTGCCAGGATCTTTCCGTGGCTGGAGCGCGTGCCGGACTTGCCGGTAAACGCTCCGGCCTTTTTCTCGAGCAGACACGAATCACAAAGGAGATGCGTTATGCAGATATATTACGAGGGCGAACAGGTATCGATGTTCGACCAAGATGGTTTCTATGGGAGAACGTCCCGGGCGCGTTCTCGAGCGGAACGCCGAAGGGCGAAGACTTCCGGATCGTTCTGGAGGAGATATTCCGAATCTGTTTCGATCCCATATCAGTTCCTCGACCTGACGCCGGGGCATGGCGACCTGCTGGGGGAGCCATATTGGGAGATTCGTTCTCCCTTGCGTGGAGAACACTCGACGCTCAATACTGGGGAGTCCCCCAGAGGCGTCGTCGAATCTTCCTTATCGCAGATCTTGGAGGACTCCGTGCCGAAGAAATACTATTTGACGCAAACGGCCTGTCTTGGAATCCTCCGCCGCGCCCTACGGCGTGGAAAAGAATTGCCCTTTCGCTTGAAGCTCGCCTTGGAGCTCCAGAGCGGCTTACGACAACTGACACAGAGAGTGCTGGCGATACTTCACGGTGAGATCGGCGCCTATCATATCAATCAGCGCGACGAGGGGATCGATCTCGGCGAGGTATCCGGTGCGCTGATGGCGACCACCAATATGCAAATGCAGACCTTCGTCACACAGCCGGAACCCATAGTGGAAGGCTTTGACGGTTACAACAGCGACCTGACAGGCGATGTTGCGTCGACTCTCGGCGTCAACTGTGGGATGTCCACCGGCAGAAACGGGATTATGGCTTTTGCCGCCAACCAGCGCGACGAGGTGCGAGACCTGCATGATATCGCCGGCGCGCTGCAGGCAAGTCCGGGGATGAAGCAGCAGACCTTCGTTGCCGGCTTTTCTGCCGGAGCAGGAGCGAGTGCAGGAGGCATCGGGTATAACGAATCGGTGGCTCCGACGCTCAAGGGGAGTCCGAGTGGAAACTGTATGCCAAGCATTCTCCGTGTTGACCGGAGGGAAAAAATTTACGAGAATCACGGTATTGATGCCCGTTATACCGGCCCGTATGATGTGGCGCCGACCGTGACTGCACGTTATGGGACCGGCGGCAACAATACGCCTTTGGTGGAAAGCGGCGCCGACTGCATCTGCATTGCGGGCAATATCATTGACCGTCAGCCGGAAAACGGCGGCAACGGCATGGGCTGGCAGAAGGGGCTCTCCTATACCCTGACCGCGACAGACCGGCACGCATTATTTGCCCGTCAGAGAGTCGATGCGTTTCGTGCGGATTATATTGCTTCTACAGAAAGTGCCAGGCAGCATAAGGATGCGACCGACCTCGTTATGAATGTGATGCAGAAGCTGAAGCAGCCGATCCAGCTTATCCGCCGTTTGATCCCTCTGGAGTGCGAGCGGCTGCAGGGCTTTCCGGACGGATGGACGAATGTCCCTGATGCGTCCGATTCGCCCCGCTATAAGGCGCTCGGCAATTCAGTCGCCGTTCCCTGCGTCATGTTTTTGATGCAGGGGATTCGTTATGCTGTGGATCATCCCGAGAAGAGACAGTAGTACATTATGCTTACTGCTGTACTTGCTTTTTCATTGCTTTTGGTGAATAGCTTTTGTGCTTGCTTTTGGGTATGGTTGCTTTACTTACAAGGAAAGGACGGTCAGGACATGACAGCAGGGTATAAGAACCTCTGTGCGGAGATCCCCAAAGCACTGCATGCGAAGGTGCGGCAGCGGCAGACAGAGTCCGGCATATCGCTCAGCCAGTATGTGACAGGGCTCATCACAAAATATTACGAAATGGAGGAGAATTTGAAGATGGACAAGGACAATGTGCGGACGGTCGCGTTTCAGGTGCCGGTTGAGCTGTTCGAGCAGTTCAAGGCATACCTCAAGCGGAACGGCGTCAAGCAGAATGCCTTCTTCCTGAACTGCATCCAGCAGGCGCTGGAGCAGGACGGCAAGGCTGATGGAGAGTGACCGATAGGGAAAAATGACTGCCGCAGCGGAGCGCTGCGGCAGTTGCTCAATTCAGTTGGTCAAGATATGCGGCAAGCTCATCAAAGCCGCCGTGGGGGATCGCCGAGATGTCTTTCCCCTGCGGATTGATGAGGCAGGGCGTGAGGAAAAACACCGGAATGCCAAGCCTCTGCGCTGCGCCGTCCTCCACCACATCGTTACCGACCATGAGGCATTCCTCTGCCTTCCGACCGAGCTTTTCGAGGATCTCACGATAGTAGGCGGGGTTCGGCTTACAATAGGTGGAATTCTCATAGGTGGTAATGAGCGCAAAATCATCCGGCTCCAGTCCCGCCCAGCGAATGCGGTTTTCTGTCGCAATGCGTGGGAAGATGGGATTGGTCGCCAACACCACCCGATAGCCGCGCTTTTGCAGGCTGCGGACGATCTCAGCTGTGCGGAGATCATGCCCGCAGATGCTCTGCGCCCGGTTAAATTCGTTGGCGTAAAAGTCCACGAAGAGTGGTTCATCTGCTCGGGCCTTTTCCCCATAGATGGAAGCGAATTTGTCCCAGAATGCCTCTTCATTTGTGCGGCTGCCGTCGTTGCGGACCATGGCTTCGGTGCCGGTCCAGATGGCTTCAACGAGCTGCTTCGGCTCATAGCCGTGCGGCGCGAGCTTGGCCGCAAGGAACTTGAAGTAGCCGCGCGTGAAGGCGTCCTGGTCCATCGGGAGCAGCGTTCCGTCCAAATCAAACAATACGGTTGTGATCATTACATTTGTCTCCTTCGAGCGAGAATACATGATGTATCATACCGTTTTCTTTTTGCAAAAACAAGGAGAAATCACCATGTTTATCTATCCTGATAATCTCAAAGCCAAGCCCATGCTGTGGCTCTGGCTGCTGCGGGACATCGCCGTGATCGGCGTCGCCGCGCTGCTCTCTGTGCTGGCGCTGTCGCAGGGCCTCGGCATGGGGCTGCTGGTGGTCACGGTGCTGTATGCCTTCCTCACCATTCAGGTCGAGGGCAGCAGCATCCTCGACTTCCTGCGCCGCGCCGCAAACTTCCTCTTTTTGAGCCAACAGTATTACGAATGGAGGCTGGACCCATGAATCGAAAACAGAAAAGAGAGCTGCATCAACGCCAATCAACGCGGCAGCTCATGGGCATTGCCCACATCACGCCGCACGGCATCCGGACGGAGACCGGCGAGCGTGTTTTTTATCTTATCCGACCGGATAACCTTTCCGTTCTCTCCCCGGAGGTCATCCGAAGCCGCATCCGCTCCCTCACCGTGCTTTTGAGCACCCAGTCCTCGCTGGAGCTCCTGGCGTTGGATTCCCGCGAGTCCTTTCAACAGAATAAGGAATATTACCGCCACCGCCTGGAGGAGGAAACAGCGCCGGAGGTGCGCGCCCTGCTCGAGCGTGACCTCGCACATCTGGACGCCATTCAATTTGCCTCCGCTTCCTCGCGTGAGTTTGTATTGGTGCTGCCGGTGGATCGCAAGGCGGGCGTAGACGAGGCGACCCTGCGTCAACTGGAGAAAACCATCTGCGACCACGGGCTTCGCGTGAAGCTGGCGGAGGAACAGGATGTGAAGCGCCTGTTGGCGATCTACTACCAGCAGGATCTGACCACGGAGGTATTTCACGATTTCGACGGAGAGGAGTATGTACATGGCTAAAAAGAAACCCAAAAAGAAGCTGCCGGAGCCGGTCCAGCGTCCCAGGGATTTTCTGGACAGCATCGCTCCCGCGGCGGCAAAGTTCAATACCGACCACTTTATCCTCGCCAGCCGATACCACACGGTGCTGAGTCTCAAAAGCTACCCGCCCATGACGGACGAATTGGCGCTGCTGCGCCGCATTGGGGACATGGGCGGCGTTAGTCTGCGCCTGACCGCGCGGCAGGTCACGCCGGCGGAGGAGGACGCTATTCTGCACGCCGCGGCCAACAAGAGCCGCATGGAGCGCAGCAACGTCAACGACCTCAAACAGAGCGTGACCGCCGAAGCGAAGCTGCGCGATGTGGTCGGCCTTGTGGAGTCGCAGCGGCAGGAGCAGGAGCCACTCATCCACTGCGCGGTGTATTTGGACATTGCCGCGGACAGCCCCGAAAAGCTGCGCGCGGCGCGAGAGGTCATCTCGGCGCAGCTCATGCGCTCGAAGATCGGGACGGACAGTCTGCTCCTGCGGCAGAAGGACGGATTTGCTTCTGCCAATCCCGCGGGCGGTAGTGTGCTTGCCAGCTTTGCCGAGCGCGTATTGCCCGCGCGCAGCGTTGCAAATCTCTATCCCATGAACTATTCCGGCAAGACCGACCCCGAGGGCTTCTTCATCGGACGAGACCGCTTCGGCGCGAACATCATCGTGGACCTGTTTCGCCGCGCGCCCGATAAGACGAACAGCAATGTGCTCATCCTCGGCAACAGCGGACAGGGCAAGAGCTTTCTGCTCAAGCTGCTCCTCTGCAATGTACGCGAAGCGGGCAAGAGCGTGATCTCCCTCGACTCCGAGCATGAGATGGAGGACGAGTGCCGTGCGCTGGGCGGCTGCTTTCTCGACTATCTGAGCGGACAGTACCGCATCAATCTGCTGGAGCCCCGTTGCTGGGACGATGGCAGCGGACCGGACAATCCAGATGCGCCTCAAGCCTTTCACGGGACGCTGCTTGCCCAGCACATTTCCTTCCTGCGGGACGTCTTCCGCGTCTACAAGGGCTTCGACACGCCCCGCATCGACACGCTGGAGCTGATGGTGGAGCAATTATATAAAAAGTGGAATATTACCGACCACACAGACTTCACGAAAATGCAGCCAACCGACTACCCCATCCTTTCCGACCTGTATGATACGATCCGGGAAGCCTATGACAACTATGACGCTGCCGGTCTTTATCCCCGTGAAATGCTGCGCGACCTTCTGCTTGGACTTCACTCCATGTGCAAGGGAGCGGACTCGCGCTTTTTTAACGGACATACGAACATCACAAACTCCAAATTTCTCGTATTCTGTGTCAAGGGGCTGGACAATGTAGCGAAGAACCTGCGCGACACCATTCTGTTCACGCTGCTCTCGTATATGTCGGATCAGCTTCTGACTGCGGGCGATTCCGTCGCGGCTATTGACGAGCTGTACCTATGGCTCTCCAATCCCACCGTGGTCACCTACATCCGCAACTGCCTCAAGCGCGTGCGCAAGAAAGAGTCTGCACTCTTCCTCGCCAGTCAGAATCTCGAGGATTTTGACCAGCCGGGTATCCGAGAAATGACGCGCCCGCTCTTTTCCATCCCCGTCCATCAATTCATCTTCAACGGCGGCAACGTGGATAAGAAGTTCTTCATGGATACGCTCCAGTTGGAGGAATCCGAGTATGCGCTGATCCAGGACCCGCGGCGCGGCTCGTGCCTCTACAAGTGCGGCAACGACCGTTACCCGCTGGAGGTGCAGGCACCGGAGTATAAACGGGAAATGTTCGGCACGGGAGGCGGCAAATAATGGCGCTCCCTGCCGCACTGCTGGCAAAGCTCGCTGCTGCCGCGATGTCCAATGAGGAAACGCGGAGGAAGGCTGGCTGGATCGCAGCGGCTATCCTCTCACCGCTTGTTGTAACGCTGGCACTCTTATGCTCTCTGCTCTCGGGCGGCGCCGAACACAACCGCTCTGCCGTTCTTCTGAGCTTCCGCGGAGGAGATATCCCGCGGCAGACGCCTGTGGAGTACACTGCCTACATCGACGATATGCGCCGCAGCTTTGCGCTGCTGGACGATGCCATTGCCGCCGTTCATGACATGATGGAAGGCAACGACAGCCTTGACGAGATCCGCATCAAGGCTGTTTTCTATGCTCTGCATTTCGGTGAGGATGCTCCCAGCCGCCGCGCCCACCGGCGGTTTGTGGACTGCTTCGTGACCTACGAGGAGCGCATTCGAACCGTTACCGCAGAGGACGGAACAGAATCCGAGGAGAGCTGCACCGTGGCAATTCCCATTACGGATATGATAGAGGCCTACGAAAATATCGAGAGTGCGCTCGGCTTGCAGATAACGGACGAGCAGAAAGCCAACGCCGACAGCGTGTATGATCTGGTACGTTATGGCGTCGCCGGCGGTTCGGAGGATTGGATACCCGGTGCGGAGGTGCCGTTTATCAGTGCGGATGGTTTCTGCTCGCCCATTGGTTTTGGATGGGAAAGCCGCGTCACCTCTGAATTCGGCAGCCGCATCGATCCCATCTCCCACAGGCTGAGGAATCACACAGGCATGGACATGGCTGTCCCAACGGGTACGCCGATCCGCGCCGCGCTGCCGGGAACGGTGACGGTCTCCAAATACAATGCCGGTGGGTATGGCTACTATGTCATGATCGACCACGGCAGCGGGCTTGCCACATTGTATGGACATTGCTCGAGCCTTCTGGTGCAGGCAGGTCAGACGGTGGAGGCAGGCGACATCATTGCCCTCTCCGGCAGCACCGGTCGCTCCACCGGCCCGCACCTCCACTTTGAGGTGCGTGTTCACGGGGAGCGGACCAATCCGAGAAAATATCTGCCGAAAGGCTGAAAGGAAAAAATGATTATGAATACTGCAACAAAACCCATTACGCCGGAGCGCGAACGCGAGTTGGTGGACCGGCTCGTGGATTTTCTCAACAGCCGTTATTCGGGCGGCGATCTCTACGATATTTTGCGGCATATCCTCAACATGGACCATAGCGAGATGGAGGCGCTTGGCTTTCAGCTTCGTGACTACTATGAGGAGGCCGAATAACATGGCATATCAAAAAGCGCCCAGACCGTCTACGGTCTATCACCTGACGAAAAAGGATAATCTCAACCGCATTCTGGATGATGGTCAGATCCGTCGCTTCGGGGATACCGAGTGTTGGTTCTGCGAAACCCTGCCCAAGATGAAATCGTACATGGAGCAGACTGTGATGTGTGAGGGCAAACCCTACTATGCCGTGGGCGGTCAGCTTTGTCGCTATCCGAAGTTCGTGCCGGAGGACTATGTCCTTCTCAAGCTCACTCCCTGTGGCTATGAAGATAAGTGGTACCGATGGGAGCAGGAGATGCCGCCCGGAAGCCCCAAGGCACTCATCCGTGCCGCGAGGGAGTTTTCCGCTCTGAAAATTGGCTACCGCGGTGACCTCGCCTTCCGTAACGCAGAGGTCATCAATGTGCCGAAGTTCCTCACAGAAGGGATCGTACAGAGCGATTCGGTGCAGACCACATCGAGACTGCGGGATATGGTGCAGCCACAGACCGTGGAGGAACTACTGAAAAGCTATCCGAACGACTACTTTCAGCTCATGACGCCGTGCGGCTTTGTGGATCTGACTCCATCCGAAACAGAGAAGCTCTTACGCGGCGAAGCGACTATAGCACATCCCGGAGTCAGCGGATGCCAGATGCCGGCCGAAGCGCAAGAAATCCTGGAGATGGAGGTGCGGTCCTTAAAAAGAGACGAGCATGGTCGCTGGTATGCGCTGGTAGATTATCCGCCGCAGCAAATGGAGCAGGCTCCGCAGGAGCCACAGATGACGATGTGATTGGAGGAACATCATGAAAAAAGAGAATATTATGATCCCATTCGAGAGCGAGCAGCTTGCCGCTCTCGATTTTTCTCTTAAAAAGAAAAACACAAGTGTGCAGGCGCAGATGGAAAAAACACTGCAGGAACTCTATGAGGCAGAAGTGCCGGAGCCGCTGCGGGAGTATCTGGACAGCAAGACTGCCCCTGCGCCCAAGCCCAAGCGTACCGTTAAGTCGGCTGCGCTGAAGCCGCAGAGCAACGAGCCGAAATCCGATTTGATGAAGGAGGACAACTGATATGGCGCAACAGGAAGAAATCGTCTTATGGCTGGACCATCGATGGAAGAAGGCCATTGAAAGACATCTCAAGAATGAAACCTTGCAAGAGCATTTCGAGAATGTGTTGGACGAACTGTGCAATCAGCTTCCGGCACATGAGTATGAGCGCATCAGCCGCGCTATTCAGTCAGAAGCTGCTGCACAGCGTGCAAAGGAAGAGGCTGCCCGTACTTATGCCGCCTACCATGTAGTAGAAAACGGACAGGAGTGGTACTTCAAGACGACCCCCGGTGAGGAGATGCTGGATGCCTGCAAAAAGCTGCGCAGCTACATTACTACCGACGAGAATGCTGCGCCAGATCTGTTCATCAAAATGTTTGCAGGCGGCCAGCCCATCACAGCAGAGGAGTACGATGCGCTGATTGTCCTTCGCATGCAGAACCGCGGCAAAAATCGCGGTGTGTTCGATGTGAACTTCAACAAGCGTGAGTTCTCCGCTGTTCACATTATGGATGGTTGGCAGACTTGGGCGATGCGGGATGTGTCTGTAGCGGCATACCATGCAACGCGCTCATCCTTTGCACCGGCAAAGGAACAGTGGAGCGAACTGTTGGACCATCTGAGCGGCAGGGAGATCACCTCGGCAGGACATCTCTCTGTACGAAATTTCTCCTTCGGCGAGGAGATCATCGAGTCGGATGGCAAACTCAACTTTTATGTGCAGGCTGACTTCGACGTCGATGCCGCTTTCGGCACCTATGTGTGTACCGACCAGAATGATGATTGGCTCAACATTTATGCTAACTACGATATCGAGAAAGACTGCCTCTGCGACGAACTGGAACTGAATCTCTGCAAAGGGGATGGCACGGAGGAGAATTGGAACTACCACCTGAACGCCGCCGAGCAGGAAGTGCTGGCGCGGAAGATGGAGGAGTTCTGCCAGCAGCAGACCGGCATGAGCCTGCACGAGTATGCCCAGCGGTTTCGTGAGGAGCAGTCCGCCGAACCGGAAATAAAAGAATCACCTGCACCGCAGATGGAATTGTGAGGTCAAGATGGAAGAGAATATGAGAGTAGCGCTTGAAACGATTCGCGCACAGATGCACTGCCTCGTGGACGAGCGGATCGACGATGCCGTTGCGCGTATGGAAAGCGGTGAGATAGACTACGAGCCAGTGCGAGCACATCCGCTCGATTGGAGGCCCGCTGCGTTTAAAGGGACAAAAGCTGTTGCGGTTATCCTGCCGGACGGAAATGAGGTAGAAGCAAAAACATGGCGAGCCGTTGTAGAGATCATCCTCAAGGACTGCGCCGCCGATCCGGTCAGGCTCGAGCACCTGCGCTGCCTTTGCGACAGGGTCAACGGAAACTTCCGCCCTCTGCTTTCGAGCCGCAAGGCCGAAATGAAAGCGCCGGTCGAGATCGAGGATGGACTGCATTTTGAGAGCAAGTTCGATACGGAACAGCTTCTGCGCGTTCTGGTGGAAAAGGTCCTGCGGCCGGTTGGCTATGACTGTTCCTCTGTCCTGCTCCGGTATCGGGAGCGAACGCAGACGCAGGAGCAGGCGGCAGACATGGAGTCGGAACAGAGCGCCGACATGACGATGACGCTGCTATGAGAGATGCCAGCACACGCCGAACACCTCGCACCCAGGCTGCGCGGGTCTGCGGACCCGCGGCGCCGACGAACTGCGTCAGCCCACCCTTGGCGGGCAGCCGCAGCCCGTCGGCTATTGTGCTTTTCTCTCCTTCTCCATAGAAGTGCTGCCGACCGCTCCAACCAGTTCGCGCAGCAGATGCGGCGCACCGCAACCCATGTCGGAGGCTGTACATTGTGCAGCCTCCGCTTTTTATTTCCGCACCCGCGATGGCTGGTACCCGCTGTTTGCCCTTGTGGGCCGCTGTGTGCGCTTTTGGAAAAGGAGACGGGGCGTCGCCCCGCTGGGATAGTATCCCCAGCGTTTTGGGCCGCTTGTGCGCGTTTGCGCGCGGCCCTCGCCGGGGTGATCGAACGGCTTTCTGCCCGTTCGATTTTGTGCGAGATAAAGGGAGGTGGTCGCAAGCGACCGCCTCCCAGCCACAAAGCCCCGCAGTGCGGGGCTTTTTCGATGGTCAAGCAAGGTGAACCTTGCACGCCGTTTTTCGGCTGTAAGGTGGTCGGAAAGGCAAAAAAGTCCGGTATGGCAAGCCTTTGCGCTGTGTCGTACCACAAGAATAGGAGATTTTCCCGTGACTGAAGAAAAAAACACCGAGAACAAAACACGCATGGCGGTCTGGTTTACCCCTGCCGTGATCCGCCGTATGGATGGTTGGCTGGAGGAGGATAACTGCAAAACGCGAAGCGAATTCATCGAGAAAGCTCTGCGCTTCTACATGGGCTACCTCGGAAGCTGCGACACGACAGAGTATCTCTCGAAGGCTTTAGTGACGATGATCCGCGGCACGCTGGAGAACCACAACAACCGTCTGCGCTCGCTGCTCTTCAAGTGGTGCGTGGAGCTGAACATGATGTGCCACACCATCGCCGCGCACTTCCGCGCAGATCCTATTGACCGCAAGGAGCTGCGTGCTTACGCCGTGGATGAGGTCAAGCGCACGAACGGTCAGATCAGCTTTTCCAACGCACTCGACACCCAGCGACGGTTGGGAGAGGATGACGATTGGCAAGACTAATTTTCATCTCGCCCTACCTCAAGGGCGGGAAGAATGCGAAATGGCTGCGTAACCGCACGCACTATTTCGCCACACGAGAAGGTGTGGTGATCCCAGAGAAAGACGCGGATACGCCGCCAACGGAAAAGCAGAAGGCGTACATCCAGCGTCTGACAAAAAATCTTCCGCTCTGCCGTGGGCTGCTGGAGTACGAGGACTACAAGGAACACCCTACACGAATGACCGCGGCGGAATTCATCGCGCAGGCGTATGAGCAGTTCGTTGCGCCGATGGACAAGCGTGAAAACTACATCGACTATGTTGCAAACCGTCCCGGCGCGCAGCAAGTCGGTGGGCACGGCCTGTGGGACGCCAACGGTCCGGTGAGATCTCTGCGCGAAGTAGAGGAAGCTGTCTCCCAGCATGCGGGAAATGTGTGGACGCCCATCGTCTCACTGCGCCGCGAGGATGCCGAGCGGCTCGGCTACACGGACGTGGAGAACTGGCGTGCGTTGGTCTGCGCCTGCGTAGGAGACATCGCAGAGGCGTACAAGATACATCCGGACCACCTCAAGTGGTATGCTGCACTCCACACAAAGGAGAAGCATGTTCACATCCACATGATCCTCTACTCCACCGATCCGCGCGAGGGCTATCTCACCGTGCAGGGTATCTGTGCAGTTAAGTCCGCGTTCGTGACAAAGGTCTATGAGAATGACCGCATCAGCATCTATGAAAAGCAGACACAGTACCGCACACGCCTGCGCGAAAATGCCGAGGAACGAATGCTGGAGTTGATCCGTGCAATGCGAAGCGGCACGCTGCAAAATGAGCGTATGGAGCAGCTCATCGGAGAGCTGGCGCAGCGGCTGCCGCTCACAAAGGGACGCAAGGCCTACGGTTACCTGCCGCCGCGCCTCAAGCGTATTGTGGATGAAATTGTAGACGAGCTCGCCAAGGACCCGCGTGTGGCGGAAGCCTATGAGATCTGGCAGGAGCTGCAGGAGCAGAAATGTCTCGACTACAGTCAGAAGCTCCCGGAGCGGCTGCCGCTGAGTCAGCAGAAGGAATTCAAGACAGTACGCAACATGGTCATTCAGGAGGTGCTGAAGCGATCGGAGCAAGACCTCGAAGCGATGCGTCATAGACAAGTAGAAGAACAGCCTGTGCAGGAGAGCCCGGCACCGATTGATCCTGACCCGAGGCCAAGGGATGATGTGCCGGTGTACCACAAATCTGCGCAAAAGACGGACACATCGAATGGTGCGGAAGAGAATACCGGCGAACCGACCAACAACACGCCGGAACAGGAGGCGGATGTACCGCCCGACAGCAGGGTGCCAAAAAGAGATGCGGTATACCGCTCGCTCTCCCTTGGCGATTCGGCCGTGCAGATGCTGCACCACATGGGCAGGATCTTCGAGGATA
>ERZ772812.813-NODE-813-length-25397-cov-3.368045_pt1 | contig 25397 bp, 19 predicted proteins | sample MGYA00511343_ERZ772812 | MGnify/ENA primary metagenome ERZ772812 (study PRJEB29015, sample SAMEA2737706) | human gut metagenome | biome: human gut; feature: human-associated habitat; material: faeces | place: China | collected 2012 ...
TGGAATACAGCCATGATACATCAGGTTGCCGTTGATGACCGTGTACAGCGCGCCGTGACTGTAGAGGAAGCGAATGTGCTTCTGAAGCTTTTCACTTTGCAGGAAAGAAGCCTCTAACGCATTGAGGACCTCCCGTTCTTCCTTTGTCAGCTCGTAAGGATGCTCCGGATCGATGGTCGGGAAATTGGTGTCGCGCAGCGGGAATTCCCCGTCGCGCAGCTGCACGGTTCCCTTTTCGAAATCGATCTTATCCAGTAGCAGCCGGTTTTCCATATGGTACTCAGGATGCGCCATGATACGCTGCCCTTCCACCTTGAACTGGCAGATGGCAATGGCCTTGTTCATCTTCGATGCCAGTGAATCATCCACCGGGTCGAACTTGTTTTCATCCAGCCGCTTTGGCTTGAAAAACTCACACGGATCGTCGCCGTAGATGTTTTCTGCCATGGTCGCCAGCGGACGAAGATTGATGCCGTATCCGATTTCCAGCATATCGAAATTGTTATAACTGATATTCATTCGCAGCACGTTGGTGATGCAGGCCCAGTTGCCTGTAGCTGCGCCCATCCATACGATATCGTGATTTCCCCACTGGAAATCCACATCGTGATAATTCATGAGAAAGTCCATGATGAGATCAGGATGAGATCCTCTGTCCCAAATATCCCCGATAATGTGCAGACGATCTACTGCCAGTGAGCTGATGACCTTCGTCATTTCCTCGATGAATTCCTCTGCGATCCCGCACTCTACGATGGTGCTGATGATCTTGCCGTAGTAATTGCTCTTGTTTTCCTCGTCGTCTGCATGGAGCAGCTCGTCGATGATATAGGCATATTCCTTAGGAAGTCTTCTTCTTACCTTGGATCTGGTGTACTTGGTGGATACCGCCTTGCAGATCAGTACCAGACTCATGATGGATTCCTTACACCACTTATCAAAATCCAGCTCCGGATTTTTCTTCTGTCGCTTGATTTCCGCATCTGCATTATACACCAGTGCAGCCAGTTCTTCCCGTTCCTCCCGGGTCAGATCCGGTCCGAAGATCTCTTCGATATGAGAGCGGATCACACCGGAAGCACTCTTGAGCATATGGATAAACGCCTCGTGCTCCCCGTGCAGGTCACTGAAAAAATATTCCGTTCCCTTCGGCAGAGACAGGATCGCGTTGCGGTTTACGATTTCCTCTGTTGCAGATTTTACATCAGGATATTTCTTGGCCAAATGTCTCAGCAGGTTTTTATCTACCAAAATCAGTTCCTCCTTATTGGTTCTTCTCCAATTCGTTGAGGTCATATGGAGTACCCTGGTATACGTAGTAGTTTAACCAGTTGGAAAACAGCAGACTGGCATGAGCGCGCCACCGGAACAGGATCTCTCCTTCCGGATCGTCATTCTCAAAATAGTTCTTTGGAACATCGATCTCAAGTCCTTTATCAACGTCCCGCCTGTATTCACCTGCCAGCGTACCTTTATCGTACTCCTGGTGACCCATTACAAAAATCTGTCGTCCGTTTTCCGTGGAAATGATATGTGGGCCCACTTCCTGCGAATCAGCCAGGATCCGCAGCGCCGGCTCATTTTGAATATCTTCTCTGAGCACTTCTGTGTGTCTGGAATGCGGAGCATAAAAATATTCATCGAATCCGCGAACCAGCGGGTTATGAGGCCGGAGCACCTTGTGTTCAAACACGCCAAACACCTTGTGATCCATGATATGTTTGTCAATACCGTAATGATAATACAGTGCTGCCTGTGCGCCCCAGCAGATAAACATGCTGCTGTACACATTGGTCTTGGCAAATTCAAATATCTCGCTCAGTTCCTTCCAGTAATCCACCTGTTCGTACGGGAGTTTTTCCACGGGAGCACCGGTGAGCATCATGCCGTCAAAATACTGATCTTTGATCTCATCGATCGTCTTGTAGAATGAATTCATATGCTCCTGGGAGATATGAGTCGATTCATGAGATCCCATGGTCACCAGCGTCATTTCCACCTGCAGCGGTGTATTGGAAAGCACCCTTGCAAGCTGTGTCTCTGTTGCGATCTTCGTCGGCATCAGATTGACGATGACGATTTTAAGCGGACGGATCTCCTGTGTACTGGCCCGTCCTCTCTCCATGGTAAATATATTTTCGCTCTGCAGCGTTTCCGCTGCCGGTAATTGATTCGGTATTATTAATGGCATTCGTTATGCTCTCCTTCACTCGTTCTTATTCTAAAGCCTGTTTCAGATCTGCGATGAGATCTTCCGCGTCTTCCAGTCCGCAGGAGTATCTTACCAGATCAGGGCTCACGCCGGCCGCAGCCAGTTCTTCATCATTCATCTGTCTGTGAGTCGCACTTGCCGGATGAAGACAACAGGTCCTCGCATCCGCCACATGAGTCTCGATGGCAGCCACCTTTAATTTCTGCATGAAGTCTTCCGCTGCCGCTCTGCCGCCTTTTACACCAAAGCTTACGACACCGCAGGATCCATCAGGCAGATATTTCTGTGCCAGTTCGTAATCATCATCGCCTTCCAGTCCGCAGTACTTGACCCACGCCACCTTATCGTGACCCTGCAGGAATTTTGCAACAGCAAGACCATTTTCCGCATGACGCTTGATCCGTACATGCAGACTCTCAAGTCCCAGGTTCAAAAGGAACGCGTTCTGCGGTGACTGAATGGATCCGAAGTCACGCATCAGCTGCGCTGTAGCCTTCGTGATATACGCGCCTGCCAGTCCGAATTTTTCTGCATATGTAATGCCGTGATAACTGTCATCAGGCTCACACAGCCCCGGGAACTTATCCGGATATTTAGTCCAGTCAAATTTGCCGGAATCCACGATGCATCCACCTACTCCTGCTCCATGACCATCCATGTATTTCGTTGTGGAATGAGTTACGATATCTGCACCAAACTCAATAGGACGGCAATGTACCGGCGTGGCAAAGGTATTGTCCACGATAAGCGGTACGCCATGTCTGTGAGCCGCATCCGCAAATTTCTCGATATCCAGGACCGACAGTGCCGGATTGGCGATGGTTTCCCCAAATACAGCCTTGGTATTCGGCTGGAATGCCGCATCCAGTTCCTCTTCCGTTGCATGCGGAGAAACGAATGTGAATTCCACCCCCATCTTCTTCATAGTTACGGCAAACAGATTATAGGTCCCGCCGTAGATAGTCGAGGATGCCACCACGTGATCGCCACAGGATGCGATATTGAATACCGCATAGAAGTTGGCAGCCTGACCGGATGAAGTCAGCATAGCCGCCGTACCGCCTTCCAGCGAAGCGATCTTTGCAGCAACATAGTCATTCGTTGGATTCTGCAGTCTCGTATAGAAATAGCCCTCCGCCTCCAGGTCAAAGAGCTTTCCCATATCCTGACTTGTATCGTATTTAAAAGTCGTGCTCTGGATGATCGGGATCTGCCGCGGCTCTCCATTGCCCGGCCGATATCCATCCTGCACACATTTTGTTCCGATGCCCATTTTTTTGATTTCCTTTCATGTATTTATCCGAAAACGTTAATAAAAAAATTATACACTATTTCAGTACAGATTTCAAATACTCTTCACGTCCCTGCCTGTACAGATCGCCACCTTCGCAGTCCAGCACCACCGTCAGCGGCAGGTCCTCTACGTACAGCCTGCGGACAGCCTCTGCTCCCAGGTCGTCAAAAGCGATGACTTCTGCCGATTTGATCTGTCTGGCCATGAGTGCCGCCGCCCCTCCGATCGCAGCCAGATACACTGCTCCGTTGCGCACAACGGCCTCCTTCACCTCGTCGGATCTCTGTCCCTTGCCGATCATGGCAAGCTGTCCCAGATCCAGCAGTGTCGGCGCATACGCATCCATCCGGTAGCTGGTGGTCGGCCCTGCAGAACCGATGGGATGTCCCGGTTTCGCCGGCGTGGGACCTACGTAGTAAACGATGGAATTCTCTATGTCAAACGGAGGCTCTTCGCCCTTCTGCAAAAGCTCCACGATCCGTTTGTGCGCGGCGTCCCGCGCTGTATAGATCGTTCCCGTCACCAGAACTCTGTCCCCAGCTTTAAAATGTTTCACCTGTTCTTTTGTAAAAGGTTCCTGTAATCTGTGTTCCATTAAAGCACCGCCTCCTTATGTCTGCTGACGTGGCAGTTGACGTTGACCGCCACCGGCAGCCCCGCGATATGGGTCGGTGCCGTTCGGATGCTCACTGCCAGCGCCATGGTCTTTCCACCAAAACCCTGAGGGCCGATCCCCAGCTGGTTGATCCGTTCCAGAAGTTCCACTTCCATCTGAGCGTAATACGGATCGCTATTCGGTTCCTGTGCCGGAGAAAGCAAAGCCTTCTTGGCCAGCAGCGCCGCTTTGTCGAAGGTTCCTCCGATCCCTACGCCGATCACGATAGGCGGACATGGATTAGCTCCTGCCTGCAGACAGGTATCTACGACGAAATCCTTGACCCCGTCTTCCCCTGCCGAGGGCGGGAGCATCTTGATACGACTCATGTTTTCCGATCCAAAACCCTTCGGCGCCACCGTGATCTTCACCTTGTCTCCCGCTACGATTTCCATATGGAGATACGCCGGCGTGTTGTCCCTGGTATTAACTCTGCGAAGTGGATCTTTCACGATGGATTTCCGCAGATAGCCTTCTCCGTAGCCTCTCCTCACACCTTCATTTACTGCGTCTTCCAGCAGCCCGCCGGTCAGATGCACATCCTGCCCGATCTCCAGGAATACGCACGCCATGCCCGTATCCTGACACAGCGGGAATACGCCTTCTTCTGCGATAGCGATGTTCTCCTCGATGCTGGCCAGCACATCCTTTGCAACAGGCCATGTCTCTTCCTCCGCCTTCTGCCGGATGCAGGCCTTGATATCTTCTCCCAGATAATGATTCGCCTCTACACAAAGCTGGGCGATCTTATCCGCAATACATTGTACGTCTAATTCTCTCATGCTGTTAAAACTCCTTGTTTTTTCTTTAGAAAAAATCACTGTGGCCGATTTCTTCTGCCGCCTTTCGCAAAGCCCCCTCCGCATCTACGCCGATCACGTCCAGCATCTCCGCCTTGAAGCAGGCAGTCTCCTCGATGCCGAAGAACACTCTGCAAAGGGTATCCACATACGGAAAACCGAAATCCATGCCTTCTGTCGGACCGCCGGCCGTCATGACGTAGACAAGCTTCTTTGCCCTGCAAAGACTGACCGGAAAGCCTTCTTCCGTATAGTAGAACGTCAGTCCCTGCACGCAGATATTCTCTATGTAATTCCGCAAAATCGCCGGGAACGCCAGATCCCAGAACGGCGCCGCGATAAGGATCTCATCCGCCTCGGCAAAAGCCTTTGCATAACGAAACATCTCATGGGAAAAATCTCTTTTTTCCTGCAAAGCGTTCCGCAGCTCCAGCCGCTCCAGCCTCAAAGGCTCGATATTCTCTTTTCCCAGATCCACTTCTGTTATCTCTCCGCCCATGCGATCCAGGGCATGCTGCGCCAGCATCCTCGTCCGGGATTCCGGACGCACACAGGCGTTGATAAACAATGTCTTTTTCATAACTCTTCCGCCTCCTTCCGCAACCGGATGCGGCTGATCTCCGTCGCACCCACAGATGCATCCATTATACCATATCCCGATCGCTCCCGCTCGCAAATCCCGGGCATAAACACGAAATTCTCATCATAAACTTGTACAAAACACATTCAGGAGGCTATCCATGTACCGAAGAAAACGCCATAGAAGAACCTATCGAAAAAATACTCGCAGGACCCTGCGAAAAACAAACACCCCGCTACGGGAGATCCTGCTTTTCCTGCAAAGTCTCCTCCGTCAGCCTTTTGTAAAGACAGTGCTTTTGATTTTCGTCATCCTTACCATCCTGCTGGTTCCCGTGCCCTGGCTTATCACAAAGATCACGCCTTCTGCAGATCCCGGTCATTCCGGCAAAAACAGCCCCGCAGCCCCCTTTGCACTGGCCGAGATCCCGAAAAAAGTCACCGTCTGGCGCACAGCATCCCACAAAACAGAAACCGTGGACTTCGAGGACTACGTCAAGGGCGTCGTCTCTAGCGAAATGCCTTCGTCCTTTCCCCTGGAAGCGCTCAAAGCTCAGTCAGTGGCCGCCAGGACTTATTCCCTGGGAAAAATCCAGAAATCCCAAACCGGAGGCAATCCCAAATCACACCCCAAGGCTCCTGTCTGCGACTCCACCCACTGCCAGGTCTACCAAAATCCTTCTGATTTAAAATCCATCAAGGGCACCTCCTGGATGGAAGGAAAAGACGGCTGGAAAAAAATCTGCAAAGCAGCCGACGCCACCCGCGGTCAGCTGCTTTATTACCAGGGCGAACTGGTACAGCAGGCTCTCTTTCACTCATCCAGCGGAGGGAAAACCGAAAACTGCCAGGATGTCTTTGCCGCATCCGTTCCTTACCTGGTCAGCGTCGACAGCCCCTATGAAGACGAGGCCACCCACCAGAATGAGCAGCATACATTCACCGTCGAAAACTTTGCAAAAAAAATAAGGGCCTACTGCCCTAAGATCGCCTTCGGCGACATCAAAAGCTCCAATATCAAAATCATCAGCCGCAGCACCGGCGGCAACGTAGAAAAAATGCAGATCGGAAACGGCCTCATCGAAGGTCGCACCGTCCGTGAAGCCCTGGAGCTCCCATCCACCAACTTTACCATCAAGATCTCCGCAGGCAAGATCACATTTACCTCAAGCGGCTCCGGTCACGGCGTCGGCATGAGTCAGTACGGTGCCAGCGGTATGGCCAAAAAAGGCTATGACTATAAAGACATCCTGGCGCATTACTACCAGGGGACGGAGGTGGGGTGAAAGGGATTGTCACACACCCAGGCATGCCAACAGGACTGTAGCCTTCTGACCGTAAAGTTGCGACGCAAGCGTCGTAAGTACGAGGTGATTTTAATATTCATCGTGTATAATATCTCCAAACAAAATCCGCATATAGTCGCGACGAGCATAGAGGATACGATCAATATAAACTTCACTATCATAAGCACGATAAAAACTGATGTAATTCCCACTTACAATAATACGATAATCGCTCTCTATATCTACAATCGAAGATAATGGTGCTCCGATCTGCGCATGATTCTGTAAAATGCGAAGACTCTTTGTGATTCGACTTACAGTTGCTAAGGCTGCGGAAGGGTTCAGTAACTCTTCCTCAATATATGTTTTAATTTCCAAGAGATCGTTTTGGGCTTCTTCAGAAAAATGTAAATTATTCATTGATGATTCCCAGTTTTTTCTCTACGTTTTCTAATGTCAGCCAGCCTTTTTCTTCTCCAGATTTTCTTTATTCTTGGAACGGATACAAAGAATAGAAGAAACTGTCATCATGATTGCCAGATAATTCAACATATACTGTCTTAATTTCTTACTTCCGATGTTTTTCAGCTGATACATATCAATCATTGTCTTTGTGACAAATATCTGCTGATCCAGCCTTTTGATCATTACTTTCTCATTAACCGACTGATCCTCGCGTCCGATAAAATATCTGTAAAAATCTACATCCATATAGTAAATCTTTCGCACATGTGGAAGTGGATAATATACATAAATATTGTCCACATAGAATGTATGCTTCGGCAGATGAAGCTGGATTAATTTCAACATATCGGTGCGATAGATAACTGAATGCATCAGAATATACTGATCCAGATGAAAATGTCCCATATCATCCCAACGGAAAATCTCATCCTGCGGCAATACATTACGGTAATGGATTACTTTCTTGTGTGCTGCTCCAACTTTCTCATATACGTAGTTGGCAATCAGCATATCTAATTCCATGGCATCTTCTTCCATATGACGCAATACTTCCAGAATTTTATGAAGTGCATCTTCATCCACCCAGTCATCACTGTCTACAACCTTAAAATATTTGCCGGTGGCATATGTCAGTCCGGAGTTTACAGCATCTCCATGTCCACCATTTTCCTTGTCTACTACTTTAACAATTGTAGGATATTTTTCCATATATTCGTGAGCAATCTCTGATGTTCTGTCTTTTGATCCGTCATTTACGATAATAATTTCAACGTCTTCTCCACCCGGAAGAATACTTTCTATCGCATGAGCCATATAGTCCTGTGAATTGTAACACGGAATGGCAAAAGAAATATATTTCATTCTTCTTTTCTCCTCTTTCTTCAAAATTGACTTCTATTAGTATAATCTATTTTCCTCTGTTTTCCAATAAAATCTTTGTAAAATCCCGTGTTCACAATTTGTTCATTTATCCTTCAAAATTCTTTCACTACTTTAACATTCTTTCTTCATAGGTCTTTTTTATACTATAACCATCAAAGAAATACAAAAGACATTATCTAGTATGTAAATACTATTTGGAATAAACTTTTTCATAATACATGCCGGGAATCGCGAAAGCGGTTACCCGGCATCCTCCCTTTTATGGAAAGATTCTACTTGTTTTTGTTGTCTGGCTGCATTTTTTTCAATATATTCCCCAATCTTTCTCTTTTCCAGAAGCCAATTCCCGTTAACATACCTGTGAGCATAATACCTGAACACAATATACTTTTACCATTTCTTTTGTTCATTTGTTCTTCTTTTAACTGCTCTTCTTTTTTTACCGCTTTCTCATTTCCATAAAAAATATATTTCTTTACAGGCTCTGTTATCTTCTGTAATAATGTTTTTTCCTGTTCTATCTGAAATCCAATCCGTGAGATCTGTTCATTGCCCGCAAGATCTTTTGCCTTTACTTCAACTTCATATGCTTTTGCTTCATCTACTTTACATTCATAAAATCCCTTTTGCTTTTCACTCTTTTGCTTCGCTCCATTAATCTTAATGTATTCAATCTGATCTTCCGGATTTTCCGTTCGGATATAAAATTTTCTTTCCTTTTCATAGCTTTCTCCTTCTCTGATATTTTCAAATCTGATCACCGGCGGGGTATGATCAATTGTAAACCTTGCCTTTGCATCACTCTTATTGCCTGCAGAATCTACCGCTTCCACAACCAGTGTATGCATGCCTTCTTTCTCGATCTTCTCTCCCGGACGGTATACTGTATCATCTAATTTCATGGTGTACGTATAACTGGTAAAATCTTTGACCGATTCTCCGGCCGAATAATCCCATCGGAAGTATTTTAAATATTTTCCATCGAGTTCATCCACATGAACAATCACCGGATTTTCTTTGTCAATAATCACCTGTCGCTCCACCTGATTTTCATGTCCTGCCATATCAGCTGCATTTATTCTCAGTTTATATATTCCGTCTTCTGTAAGTGTCTGACTGCTTTCTTTTCTCATCTTTCCTGACTCATCCGACTTTCCTATCCGCCACTCTGTGATCTCTGTTTCTTCTTTTCTTCCGGTGATATCTTCCTTCGAAATATGTGCCTGCACAACCTGAAATATATTTTCCTCTTCTGCCAGATAGTTCACTTTAACCGGTTTACTGGTGATCATATAATCCTGCACTCCTTGTATAGCTGCCTCCGGAACATTCCTGTCAATATAGACCTTATCTGTCACTATCGTCTTATTTCCTGCAACATCTTTTACAATAAAAGTTACTGGAATTCCTTCACCATTCTTCGATTCTTCTTCCATTCGAAATATTTCTGTTTCTTTATTGCTTTTTCCAATTACTTTTTCTCCTGTTTTACAGATAATTTCCGCAATCTGACTTCCATTTAGCCCATCGGAAGATTCTACCCGGACTTCCGCAATATCTTTGTGCCATATCTCCGAACCTCCTGTTATTTCATAATGTACTACAGGTTTACTGCTATCCAGCCAGAATTCTTTTTGACTTTCTGAATTTTCTACCCGGTGTCCTTTTTCATCTTCCATCCATATCTTCAATTCATTTCCGCCGTCTGTAAAATTCAATTGTTTCAACAGGAAGCTTTCATTTTGTCTGTCCAATATTCCTTCCTGCTGTTCATTATTTCCATTTTTGAAGAGATATCTTGTTGTCCCTCTTTTGCTCATATGCGTAATTCTTCCATCCGGACGATGAATATAGTATCCGTTTTCCCCATCTGATTCGTTATATACAATCTGATAAGGTTTTATCGCTTCTTTTTCAGAGTCTTTATCCGAGTCCTTGTCTTCTTCCGGATTTTTATTCTCATCTTTGTCTTCTTCTGGATCCTTATTCTCATCTTTGTCTTCTTCCAAATCCTTATTCTCATCTTTGTCTTCTTCCGGATCCGTTTCTTTTTCTGCTTCTCTGTGATCTCCAGCCTCTGCCTGTACAATGCTTCCAACTGCTGACATATCTGCAAACTGTGAGCCTATGATCATTCCTGCTATTACAACTGTGATTGCTTTTTTTATCTTCCTACCCATACCTCTTCTCCTTCCATCTTGATCGCATATTCTTTCTGCAGCTTTTTAAATTCCTCCTGATCCGGCAGTTGTCCGTCATCTCTTACATACTCTTTGATCTTCATGGAACATTCTTCCCTGCTGACGGACGGATCTGCACACATGAATCGGATATGCATCAGTTTTAACTCCTGAGATTCCTTCAATTCTCCGATTCCCTGAATACAGATATCCATTGCCATATCGCACCTGCCTGCTGCTTCATATAATTGTGCAATTTTTTTATACAACATTTCTCTGTTTCCGTCCTCCTGCTCCATCTCCAATAGCTCTGTATATATCTTTGCCGCTTCCTCCTCCGTCTTCTTTTTTTCACAGGCGGCCGCCTGGTATTCTAACATTTCTTTTTTTACCGGATCATTCAGATAAGCCGTCTGCATCCCCCTCTTTACCAGTTCTAATACCTTTTCTACACTGTCCTCGTCATCCAGAAGTCCATATCCTCTGATCAGGCACTGGATTTCCTGTTTTTGCTTCTCCTCGGATATCTTGCTCCTTTTTTTCCATACCTTTTCCAGATATGCAAGACTCTCTTTATATTTTCCTACATCTTCCGGACATTCCTGTTTTTCATATGCGCCGATCAACATTTTCAGATTCTCCGCAAGTTCTTTATTGGTCAGTTCATTCAGACAAATACGGCTTTTCTCCACATTCCCGACATTTAAGAAATACGCAAGTGCCAGTTCCAGATATTCTTCGTCCCGTTTCTCATTCTCCTGACTGTCTGTGCGTAATTCTGTATTGGCATTACTGGTTGCTTTCTGTTGTTCCTTTATTATTCCGTCAGGTACATTTTTTCTTTGCTGTATCAACATGTACCCTGCCACCACCACTGTGAAAAATAATGCGATATATATCTTCCACCTGCGTTTTCCTTTGTCTCCCGAACTTTCTTTATTAACTTTTTCTTTCCATTTTGGGATTTGTTTTTGAATTTCTGAAACGCTTTGATAATAAGACCCTTTTGTTCCCATTGTTTTTGAAATGATACTCTGAAGTCTGTGTTCTTCCCACCGGTTCAGATGCGGTTCTGTTTCTGACGAAGCGAGAATATATTGAAATGTCTTTCCCAATCCATATATGTCCAGCTCTTTACTGGCATTTTGATAATAATTCTCTTCCGGAGGGAGAAAATATTCCCGCATGTCCCTCCTTTGCATAAATACTACCTGTTTCATGTTTGTCTCGGCTTTCATATCCAGAAAATAAGCCCTGCCGTCCTCCGCCAGAATAATACTGTATGGATTCACATACTGATAGCATGGATTCCCTCTGCATCTGTGGATCAGTTCCAGCTGTTCTGCAATTGCCTTTAACAACAGGAACATTTCCTTCTTCTCCATTACCGGATGATACTTCAAATATCTGGCAAGTGTTCTTCCCTGTACATTTTCAGAACTAATATAGCAGATCTGTCCATGTTCGATCAGACGCAGTACATCATAGCTTTCCTTTTGCTGCAATGCATTCCACCTCAATTCTATTCTTCAGTTTTTTTACAAATGGTAATTTTTTGAACCCTCACACAGGTTATAGAATCTTTATAGATTGATTAACCGAATCTATCTTGAAAATATAGATTAAGCATATACTACCTGATTATTTTCAAAATTTCAAGACTTTTTTTTACTTTTCATGCACTTTTTTATCGCAGAAAATTAGACGTCCCGATAAAAAAACGTCCTGACATGAGATATCCTCATGACAGGACGTTCTTTTATCTTCTCTCTGATTTTAAATGGATTATCTGTGGCTGAGTTCTTTCGGTGTATACAGATGTCTTGGAATTCCATCTACCATAACCGGTGATACATCTCCCTGGATCAACGGACGTACATATGAAATAAACTCATTTGTTACATAAGTGCCTTCTTTGTTTACCCAGCTTCTTGGAACCAGCTTCTCATCATTGGCAATCTTATGTACATCTTTCACTTCCGTTCCGCACTGATACGGATCATCGGACAGACGTTTTAAGACAACCATCTTTCCGGTATCTCCTTCGTCTGCTGCTTTTACTGCAGCTCCTCCAACCTGATATGCCTCCAGAATATCTACTCTTGAAGCCGCATGCGATGCAGCTCTCTGCAATGTACTTAATTCAATCGCACGTGTCTTACATCCAATCTCACCTGCAATATAACTCGCCAGATAAGATGCAGTTCCTGATAGCTGTTTGTGTCCGAATGCATCCACAAAATCAATACTGTTGCCAAGTTCACATACATATGTACCATCTGCTGTACGGATCCCTTCTGATACCGCAACTACGATGGATGTCTTTTCCTGTAATAACTGCCTGATCTTTTCCCCGAATAACTGAAGATCAAACGGCAGTTCCGGCAGATAAATAAGATCCGGACCTTCACAATCCTCTCCCTGTGACAGTGCTGTGGAACCTGTCAGCCATCCTGCATTTCTTCCCATGATCTCTACAATAGATACTACGCCCTTTTCATATTCCAGGCAGAAGCTGTCACGGATAATCTCTTTCATCGATGTTCCGATATATTTTGCCGCACTTCCGTATCCCGGTGTATGATCTGTCAACGCAAGATCATTATCAATTGTCTTCGGACATCCTATAAACCGGATGGAATGTCCAAACACAATTGCATAATCCGATAACTTTTTAATCGTGTCCATAGAATCATTTCCGCCGATATAAATAAATGCTTCAATATCCAGTTTATCCAGAATTTCAAAAATCTTATCATAAACTTCCCGGTTCTCATGTATCTCCGGAAGTTTATACCGGCAGGAACCTAAGAATGCAGCCGGTGTTCTCTTTAATAACTCTGCATCCAGCTCTGTCTTGATGTGATCTGACAGATCAATATATTTTTCCTTTAATAATCCCTGAATTCCATGAAGCATTCCGTACACTTTATTCGCTCCACGGTCTTTTGCTGTCCGGTATACACCGGCAAGACTCGCGTTGATCGCTGCAGTTGGTCCCCCAGATTGTCCTACTATTACATTTCCTTTCATTCGCTTGTTTCCTTCCTGTTTTTATTACATTTTGCTGTTGATTTAATATTAGTATATTTTAACATAAAAGTCTAGTAAATATTATATTTTTTATGCATTTTCACCATTGCAAATAAATAAAAAAATCTCTTATCCTTCACATATACACTTTGTATAATAATATGAAAGACAAGAGATTTTATGATCAATTGATATTTATTCAGCTTTTACAGGATTGGAAACACTTACTTTATGATTATACCACTTTCCTTTTGTTCCGATCAGTGCCAGATCAAATTCTTTGTCCAGTGCCGGCACCGGAACATCAAAACCGTATACTTCTTTCGGCTTACCCTCTATATCTGTTACGACATTACCATTTTCATCTGTTATAGTATCTGTCGTCGGCTGCAGAAGTTTTGCTCCCTTTTTCTTGGCATCTTTTATTGTACCAGGAAACAGATTTACAATATTTTTTGATACAAGACTGATATGAATCGTCATCTTTCCGTCTTTTACCGTCAATGTCCCCTTATCATCATATGCATCATTTACATGAAACATGGAACTGTCCGTTTTAAACTCTGCTGTATAGGTTCCATCTTCAATCGGAGCTTTTGTCTCTTCCTTTTCTGCTGCTTTCTCTTTTTTCGCATCAGACTTCTGCTGTTCTGTCTTTTTGCTCTCTGACCTAGATGTCTTACTGTCATCTTTACTGCCGCACCCTGTAAATACAGACACGGTCATCACAACCGCTAATGCAAGCGTCATCAGTCTTTTTCTTAACATTGTTCTCTCCCTTTAATATTTTTTACTGTGCATCCATGGCTGCTTTTGTATGAGCTGCATATAACTGCTGGATTGCATCGATTTCTCCAAGACCTGCGATCTGTGTCTTCACACTGTCAAAGTTCTTAGATGCCTCGAACTGGCTCAGCCATGAATCATCATCATCTCCGGCCATGTCATTGTTCGCATGATCACCTGCCACAACCATCAGTGGACGAAGAATGACATTCTTATATCCGGCATCTTTTACTTTTTCGATAACAGATTCACACGAAGTTTCCTCCGGTTCTCCTTCTACTGTTCCGATAAATACATTCTTATATCCCAGCTTTTCCATCTGTGTCTGCATCTGGGAATAGCTGATCTTTGCTTCATCTGATGTTCCGTGTCCCATGAATACAAATGCTGTACTGTCTGCTGCAACTGCATCAAGGCTGTCATATTCTGCTGTCTTAACAGCTTCTGCTGTAATTGCTTCTGCTACTGCTGCTTTATCTGCATTGATCACTGTCGCATCCGATCCGACTTCTCCGAGAAGCGGTTCTGCGATCTTGACAGATTCAAATTTATCTTTGTAACTCTCCACTGCTTCTGTTAACTCTTTATATTCTGCACCATGCATTAAGTGTGTTGGCTGTATAATCAGTTGCTTGACACCGTTTTTTACGGCACGCTCTAAAGCCTGATCCACATTATCAATCTTCTCGCCATCTCTTGCCTGTACATGGTTGATGATGATCTGAGCTGTAAATGCTCTTCTTACAGACCAGTCCGGATTTGCTGCCTGGAGTGCTTTCTCTACTCCACCGATATCGGCTGCACGGCTCGCATTAAAGGAAGTACCGAAACTTACTACCAGAAGTTCCTTTTCTCCGATATCATCTCCATTTAACGGGTCATCCTGGGAAGCATCTCCTGTATCTCTTCCGAAGTAATCCGGATCTGCATTGTCTCCTTCTACCAGTTCTTTCTGCGCATCTGTCAATTTATCCCACGCTTCTTTTGCTGCTTTACACTGTTCATCCGTCTTGTCTGTTCTTTCCTGAACGTAGATCGCATCAATCTTTTTTGCAACTGCATCCGCTGCTTTCTGATCTTCCTTTTTTGAAGAAGTCTCTGTCTTCTTGTTACTGCTGCTGTCTGAGCTGTCTGATTTTGCTCCACATCCGCCAAATGCCGCTACACACATAGCTGCTGATAATAATACTACTACCAGTTTCTTTTTCATTTCTTTCTACCTCCTGTTTTTTGATTGTCAATACATGAGATACAAGATCTCTGCCACCGGCGGTTCCTTCCGGACACATAATATCAAAAAAAGCCTCCGCCAGGAAACGAAGACAACGAAAATAAAACTGTATTACATAATATCTACATATCACATACAGTTCTGTGACTTATTTCGTACTGCCAATTCCTCGTGGCCTGAACTTTTACGTTCCTGTACTGCGAAAGGCAGGTCTCCCGGCTTATTGCTCTGGCGCTTCAGCTCCCTTCCCGGTCATCCCAGTGGGTATGCAGCTTCCGCTCGCAAAATACGGTGACGAGTTCGTACAGGATTCTCACCTGTTTCCCTTTTCACCAGTCAGATCATTCTTTCTATAAAATAATTCCCATAAATTATCCTTGATATCCTGACTGACACCTCACACAATCATGATTTAATTTACCTTGTAACCTTACCACAATTGCCCAATCTGTGTCAATACTGCCCGGTCTACCGTGTACGAAACCGTGTATAAAAAATATGACTCGCCGGACATGTAACAGCAAAAAACCCTCGTCTGACTTTATATCAAACAAGGGTTTCTCCTACGTGCGCGAGAAGATTCGAACTCCCGACCTTCTGGTCCGTAGCCAGACGCTCTATCCAGCTGAGCTACGCGCACATATTCATTTTATTGTTTCCGAAGTTTTTGTACCTCAGCAACGAAATTAAGTATAGCGCAATGTATTCCATCTGTCAACAACTTTTTCAAACTTTTTTATTATTTTTTACCCGGAAGATTTCTTTCTTCTTTTGTTAAGGCAAAAAAACCCAACTATGATATAATCAATACATGTTTGTAAATATATTAGGAAACGAGGATTTCTTTATGACAATGACAAAAAAAGTTGCTGTAATCAATGATCTGTCCGGTCTTGGACGATGCTCCCTGACTGCCGCCATCTCTGTATTATCTGCGATGGGCATCCAGACATGTCCACTCCCGACAGCCATCTTAAGTTCTCAAACAGAATATCCAAGCTACTACTGCTATGATTTTACCGATAAGATGGATTATTTCCGTCAGGAATGGAAGAAACTCGGCACTTGCTTTTCTGGGATCTACACCGGTTACATTGCCAGTGTACCTCAGATTGAAGAGATTTTTCATTTTCTGGATACGTTCCAGACACCAGATACTTTTCTTCTTGTTGATCCTGTAATGGGCGATGACGGCATGACCTATGATATGTATACTTCCGAATTCCTGTCTGCCATGAAGGAACTGACCGCACGTGCAGATGTTATCACTCCAAATATTACAGAGTTCTGTCTGCTGACAGATATGGATTACAATACCCTGCAGAACTCCTCTTTGTCCCTGCATCAGCTCATTTCATGCCTCAAAGATGCAAGCCATACATTAACAGCAGAACGTGCGAAAAAAATCCTTATCACAGGAATTCGCTTTACTACAGATGATGGAATCCCTAAGATTGGGAATCTCCTGTTAGACGGCTCTTCGCATTTTCTGTCGGCATTTCCCTGCTGCGATGGAAGCTATTCCGGTACCGGCGATCTCTTTGCCTCCTGTATCACAGGTGGACTTGCCCGCGGAACTTCCCTTACAGAAATGATGCAGACTGCCGGATCTTTTCTCGAAAAAGCATTAGCCGATTCCGTAAAAGAGCAGGTTCCTGTAAACGAAGGAGTTAACTTCGAAAAATATTTATATCTCTTACATTAAGAAAAATCACCATATATCCCGATAAAATTTCTCTACTGAAATTTTACCTTTTGATATATGGTGATTTTCTTTCTATAATGATTCGTATCTTAAATTCATATTTCGTTACATAATTTCTGACAATCTAATCTGTGCTTCCACAGCTTCTGCCAGTAATTTATGATTTTCCGGATAATATCTTGTCGAAAATACATACTCTCCATCATTCACAAATACTTCTACCGATGATCTATCAGCCAGAATCTTCAGATCCTTCACTTCATCCACTTCCACATAACGCATGCTTCGTCCTGCAGATACAGAAGTCTTGTCCTGACTTATAAAATGCATCCGGAATTTTCCGTCTGCATAATCCAGGATCAGTTCATTCGACAGGATGACTTTAAAATGGTTTTCTGCAATATTCGAAATCTCCAGTTCATACACCGGATAACCGTCACTGGACAGCATACCTTTTACAGCACTTACCAGATGTTTCTTCTCATCCAGTTCGCGAATCGGGCGCTGACAGATCTTTCCATCTTTCTCGAAGATTTCTCTCGGAAATGCAAAGCAGTGCTGCCATCCCGTCTGAATCGTCGGATTTGTATACTCTTCACAGTCCGGCATTCCCATCCAGCTGATGTGAATTCTTCGTCCGTCTTCTGTCTCAAAGCTCTGCGGTGCATAATAATCAAATCCATAATCCCATAAGTGATATTCTGACAGCTTATATTCTCCAAGAATATCTCCTTCTATCTCAAAATATCCGGACTGATATACATTGCGGTCATCCCATATACCGCCTTCCAGTCCCTGGACCGATGCAGAAAGAAGCTTCTTCGTACCAATCTCAAAGTAATCCGGACACTCCCACATATAACCGAATGGATTTTCCGATTCTATCCGGTTTCTTAATTTCCAGTTTATCTTGTCTTCTGATTCGAATACCAGCACCTGCCCAACGTCTTCATTGGTTCTTGCCCCCTGTACCATATAATAGGTATCATTTTCTTTCCATACCTTGGGGTCTCTCACATGACAGGTCAGATCGTCCGGATAATCTGAATTTCTCATCAGTTCTTTTTTCTTTCCGAACGTCTTGCCGTCTTCCGTTATAACCAGAACGGTATTGCCCTCACGTCCGGTGCGGATGTAATCATATTCCCCGTCTTCTAATTTGACATTTCCTGTATAGTACAGATACATTTTTCCATCTTCAATAAATGCGGATCCGGAATATACTCCGTGACAGTCAAATGGCTGATCTGGATAAAGTGCGGTACCCTGATATTCCCACTTAATCATATCCTTGCTGGTATAGTGACCCCACATCTTCACACCGCCTTCTGCATTAAACGGCGAATACTGGAAAAACGCGTGATAGATACCCTGGAACTGGCAGAGTCCATTTGGATCATTCAGCCAGCCGACCGGCGGCATCAGGTGTAGTTTTTCACGAAATTTTCTATCTAATACGGATAACTCTTCTCTGGTTTTCTGGCTTTGTTCTGCTGTCTCTACTAATTTCGCAAGATCTCTTGTTAATGCGTTCATAAATCAATCGTCTCCATCTATCTATAAGCATTATTTCTATACACATTATTTTGTAAGTGTCATAACTTTACTTGTTGTCTTAACTTCTGCAGGTTCTGCCTTTGTTACATTTCCGAATTCATCTGTATTTGTCAGAATCATCATTGTTGTCGTCTGATATCCTGCATTCTTGATTTCCTCAAGGTCCGCTTCTACCAGAATATCTCCTGCATGTACTTTATCGCCATCAAAAACTTTCTTTGTAAATCCTTTTCCATCCATTTTTACTGTATCAATACCGATATGGATCAGAAGTTCGCCACCCGCTTCTGTTGTGATACATACGGCATGACCTGTCTCGAAGATATTCGATACTTCTCCGTCGCATGGCGCTACGATTTTTCCGTCTGCAGGCTCTACTGCAACGGTAGCTCCGAGCATCTCTGATGCGAATGTCTCATCTGCTACTTCTGCTAACGGAATCTGTGTTCCATTTACCGGGCTTGTTAATTTCTCTTCTGTTGTAGCTGCTGTTGTGTCTGCTGCTGTGTCGTCTGTTGCTACTGCGTCTGTTGTTTCCATATTTTCTACTGCTGCTGTCTCTGCTGCATCTGCGGTTGCTGCCTTTGGTTCTGCATCCTTATAGATCAGGAATGAGATCACGAATGCTACGCCAACTGCAATCACCATCTCGATCAGGTACTGAAGCGGCTGGTTCAGGCAGAGCAGGATACCGAAGATACCTGTTACACCAGTCCCCTTAGCTCCGAGGTGCACCAGTGATGCATATAATGCTCCACATCCTCCACCGATACATCCGGCGATGAATGGTTTGAAGAATCTTAAGTTTACACCGAAGATTGCAGGCTCTGTAATTCCCATAAATGCACTGAGTGATGATGGAAGCGCCAGAGATTTGATCTTCTTATCTTTAGACTTAATACCTACTGCAAGTGCTGCAGCTCCCTGTGCTACGTTGGCTGCACTTGCAAGTGGAAGCCAGTATGTAACACCGTATTTTGCAAGCTGTCCGATGTCAATGGCTGTATACATCTGATGAATACCGGTTACTACGGTTGGTGCATATAAACCTCCCATGATCAGACTTCCGATTCCGAGAGGAAGCGTTAGCATCCACTGGATTGCTCCGAGAATTGCATTTTCAGCCCATACGAAGATCGGTCCTACAATTGATAATGTAAGGTAACCTGTTACAAATACGCTGACCAGAGGTGTTACGAACAAGTCAAGAACTTCCGGAACGATCTTATGTAACTTCTTCTCGATCACTGCCAGAATCCATACGGCGATGATAACCGGAATGACGTGTCCCTGATATCCGACCATATCGATCTTGAACAGTCCGAAGAATACGCTCTGTGTCTGCTGTACACCCTCTGTTGCTACAGTATAAGCATTCTGCAGTGACGGATGGATCATGATCATACCGATAACTGCACCAAGATACTGGTTCGCACCGAATGCTTTTGCAGCTGAGAATGCGATCAGGATCTGCAGGAATGTGTAAGCAATGTTACTGAACAGATTCGCAAATACATAAATCGAACTGTGTGTATTAATATGGAGGAATCCGTTGCTATTCATAAAATCAAGTGAGTTCATGATTCCCATTAAGAAACCGCTGGCTACGATGGCCGGAATGATCGGTACGAAGATATCACCAAGCAGCTTGATCGCACGCATGAACCAGTTCTGCTTCTCTGCAGCTGCCTCTTTTGCCTCTGCTTTCGAGCTTGCCGTGATACCTGCGATGTCGATAAACTCAGCAAATACTTTATTTACCGTACCGGTTCCGAGGATAATCTGAAGCTGTCCCGATGCTTCGAAGACTCCTTTTACCCCATCAACATTTTCAAGTGCTTCTTTACTTACTTTCTTATTATCTGCAATGACAAGACGCAGTCTCGTTGCACAATGTGCTGCAGATGCAATATTCTTACTTCCGCCGACATGATCCAGGATGTCCTGTGCGGTCTTTCTGTAATCCATATTAACTCTCCTTCCTTGCTTTATATGTAATCGTTTTCACATCTTGTGATTTTATAATAAGAAAAAAAATGCCATTTGTAAAGATGGCATTTTTACTGATATTTGCTATTCGATTTTGTGCGGTTTGCACGAATTTTGTTGTTTTTGACTGATTCGGAATCTATTTACACATTTTACACACTGATTTTCTGCTCCGGCATCTCTTAGTCTTCTATATTTTCTTCCGGATCATCAATGTTAGCGAGCCGGAATCCAAGTTTGATCTCTACCGGAATGCTTTCATCCCTTTCTATTACATCCAACAGGAGTTCTGCACCCCGGATTCCACTGGTCTTATAGCCAAAATGTACTGTTGGTATTCCACCTGTTACCGCCTTTAAAAGCTGATTATCGCCAAATCCGGTAACCTGAATCGATGTATTTTCTAATATATAACGGAATCTGGATCCTGTGTCTTCTACATTCTTCGGAATCTGACTTCCGGCATAAGTATGAATCGCTTCGATTGCCCCGGCTGCGATTGTATCAGTGGCGCATGATATGATATCGATGTCATGTTTTTCATTCAATAATTCCAGAACCTTTTCATATCCGGATTCTGTCGTGAACTCCGCCACCTTATAATATCCGTCTTTTAACTCTTTTCCCGACCTTTTCAGACCTTCCCGGAATCCATCTTCTCTGGCCGCTCCAGCTGCTTTATCTTCTCTTGATACTCCGATATATGCAATCTCTTTCCGGCTCTTTGCCGCAACCGCACATCCCATGGCCTCCCCTGCGCCGTAATCATCATGATAAATACAGTTCGCATATTTCGTATGCTGACCAATCACAACCACCGGTACTTTCGATTCTTTCAGAAATCTCCGGTGTTCCGCCGTGATCATCGTTCCCACAAGAATAATCCCGTCTACCGGATAATTCTCGAACAGACGCATATACTCTATTTCCTTCGCCGGTGTATTATCCGTTCCGGCAAGCAGCATCTGGTAATTCCGCTCCGAAAGAACCTTTTCGATTCCTGCCGTGATCCGGCTGATGGATTCTGAATTAATCTTTGGTACAACCACCCCGATCAGACACGCTTTCTTGGTTCTAAGCATACGCGCCTGCGCCGATGGCTGATAGCCGGTCTCATCAATTACTTTCTTAATCTGTTCTTTCTTCTCGTCACTTACATATCCACCATTCAGATATCTTGATACTGCTGCGCTGGATACCCCTGCCAGTTTGGCAATTTCTTTGATCGTCATCTGACATTTACTCCCTCTGTTATAATGTACTTCCATTCTCTTTAATTATTTTCTGATACCAGTAAGCGGAATCTTTCAAGATCCTCTTCTGTGTCGGATAGTCTACATATACCAGTCCGAATCTCTCAGAATAACCTTTTGCCCATTCAAAGTTATCCATCAGTGACCACTGGAAGTACCCTCTCAGATCAATCTCTCCTGCTGCCTTTTTTAATTCATGCAGGTATCTTGCCAGAAAATCAATTCTGTTCGGATCATGTACTTTTCCATCCAGTGAGATCACATCATGGCATGACAGACCATTCTCTGTAATATAGATTGGCTTCTGATAACGTTCATAAAGGAATTTCGGTCCCCAGTACAGACACTCTGGTGTTACCGGCCAGTCAATCGCTGTTTTTGGGAATCCTTCATAGCGGCTTACTGTTTCCGACCTTCCGTCTTCTCCCATCCGCACACAATATCCATTATATATATTCTGTCCATATATATCGATCGGCTGTGAGATCAGGCGCATATCTTCTTCTGTGATCTTAGGAAGATATGGCTCATACTTTGCCAGACCTTCTTCCGGATATTTTCCAAAAAGAACCGGATCTGACCACCAGGTCACATTCCAGTGCCAGTTTGAGAACTCATCCGGCAGAGCAAAGAAACTCTTCTTTGCCGCTTCGATATCTTCTGCTTTTTCCGTTGCCGGATAGCATACAGAAGCTGTCGGTGCATATCCGATCACAAGTGGCTGCTTCCCATGTGTTCTTAACATCTGCACAGCTCTTCCATGTGCTTTCATAACGTTATGTGCCATCTCAAAAGTATCCCGGATCGGTGCTTTTATCCCCGGCGCATGTTCGCCATTTACAAAACCGAGTCCGACAAAGCACTGTGGTTCATTCAACGTAAAGAAATGTGTGACTCTGTCACTGAATCGTTCCGCCAGAAGCTTTGCATATTCTCCGAACCACTCCACGATCTTTGGATTCATCCATCCACCGCGTTTATACAATTCATATGGAAGTTCCCAGTGATACATGGTAATATATGGTTCAATATCATTTTTTAATAATTCATCGATCAGATCATTGTAGAATGCAATGCCGGCTTCGTTCACCCTGCCAGCTCCTTCCGGCATAACCCTGGACCAGTCTATCGAAAAACGATATCCTTTCAATCCAATCTCTTTCATAATCCGAACGTCTTCTTTATATCTGTGATAATGATCACATGCTACTTCTCCCGTATGTCCTTCGAATATCTTCCCCGGTTCCTTTGTATATACATCCCATATATGCTCGCCTTTTCCGTCTTCTTTCACGGCACCTTCTATCTGATATGCACTTGTTGCTGCTCCCCATACAAAATCTTTTCTAACCCCCATGCTTATTCTCCCTGTTTTCATTATACTGTAATTGTATTATACCGCAAAAATTCATACTGTGCATTATAAGTGAGGCCGGAGATTTCAAAAACCTCCGGCCTCACTTATGTTACATTGATATATTAACTTTCAAACTGGCTGTGATACAGTTTATGGTAAAATCCACCTTTTTTCAGCAGTTCTTCATGATTGCCCTGCTCGATGATCTTACCGTCTTTCATAACTAAAATTAACGAAGCATTCCGTATCGTCGAAAGTCTGTGTGCCACGATAAAGCTTGTTCTTCCTTTCATCAGCTTATCGAATGCTTCCTGTACCTGCAGTTCGGTACGGGTATCGATACTTGATGTCGCCTCATCCAGGATCAACATCGGCGGCAGACAGAGCATGACTCTTGTGATACACAGAAGCTGCTTCTGACCCTGGCTGATACTGTCTTCGTGAAGCACCGTGTCCAGACCTTTTGGAAGTCTCCGGATGAATTCCCAGCTTCTTGCTTCCTTCGCTGCACGAATGATCTCTTCATCGGTTGCATCCGGTTTTCCAAAGCAGATGTTGTCTCTTACGGTTCCGCTCTTGATCCAGGTATCCTGCAACACCATACCAAAGCTGCTTCTAAGGGCATGTCTGGATACCTCCCGGATGTCCTTTCCATCCACCAGGATTTTTCCTTCATCTACATCATAGAAGCGCATCAACAGGTTGATAAATGTCGTCTTACCGCATCCTGTCGGACCAACGATTGCAATACGCATACCCGGTTTTACATCCAGATTGAAGTTCTCGATCAGTTCTTTTTCTTTATCATAACTAAATGCCACATCGTCGATTGTAACATTGCCATCAACTGTAGCAAATGCGCCTTCCGCATCCAATGTCTCTTCTTTCTGCTCTAACAGATCAAAGATACGGTCCGCACATGCCAGCGCATTCTGCATCTCTGTGACTACCGAACTGATATCGTTGAACGGCTTCATATACTGGTTCGCATACGCTAACAGTACAGAAAGTCCTCCGACCGTCAGCGTGCCGCCCGGTATCAGAAATGCTCCAAGTAAAGCCACTCCGGCGTAAATGATATTATTGACGAATCGTGTGGACGGGTTCGTTAAACTGCTGTAGAACACTGCTTTCTGGCTGTAGTTCTGCAGTTCTTTATTGATCTCATCAAATCTTCCGGATGATTCTTTCTCGTACCCAAATGCTTTTACTACTTTCTGTCCGCCGATCATTTCTTCAATCAGTGCGGTCTGCCGTCCTCTGGTCTCACTCTGCTTCCGGAACATCGTATAAGATCTGGAAGAAATGAATTTCGCCACTACGAAACTAAATGGTGTCAGTACGATCACCAGCAGTGTTACCCACACATTCTTAGAGAACATGAAAATCAGTGTCACAACGATCGTCACGATTCCTGAAAATAACTGTGTAAATCCCAACAACAGACCATCGGATAAGATATCTGTATCTGCAATGACACGGCTTACAATATCTCCGGTGCTGTGCTGATCCAGATAAGACAACGGCAGTACCTGGATATGACGGATTGCCTGTGAACGGATATCCTGCACGATCCGGTAAGTCATCCGGTTGTTCAACAGATTCATGAACCACGTAGCAAATGCTGATATCACGATAAAAATCAGAATCTGCTTCAGATAATACCACATCATATCAAAGTTCACCTGATGTGCCGATACAACTTCATCAATTGCATCACCGAATAAAACCGGCACATATAACTGCAATACTACAGAGATTGCAGCAAAGATTACACTGAATGCAAGGAAAATCTTATACTTTCCTATGAGCTTTAATAATTTCTTCATTACTCTGCCGCTCCTTTCTCTGCTTTCTCTGTCATTTTATCCGCTTTGTCCAAATCTTTTCCGGTTTCCTTTGAAGATTTAACTGCAGCCGGACGTTCTTCCGGGAACTGTGAATAATAGATTTCCTGATAGGTCTCGCAAGTCTCCATCAGTTCTTCATGGGTTCCCTGTCCTGCCAGCTCACCGTCCTCCATAACCAGGATCTTGTCTGCCTGACGGATACCGGAAATTCTCTGAGATACCAGGAAGGTTGTCACATTGCCTTCCAGTTCACCGATTGCTTTACGAAGCGCTGCGTCTGTCG
>ERZ772812.814-NODE-814-length-25388-cov-3.173844_pt1 | contig 25388 bp, 15 predicted proteins | sample MGYA00511343_ERZ772812 | MGnify/ENA primary metagenome ERZ772812 (study PRJEB29015, sample SAMEA2737706) | human gut metagenome | biome: human gut; feature: human-associated habitat; material: faeces | place: China | collected 2012 ...
GAACAGCCGTGCAACTGATGTTCTACCCCAAGATTGCCGAAAACAGCACGGAAGGTGCCACTACGGTTTTTCCCAAGGGCTACCGCATCGGCTTCGTGCTGGCGACAAACGCATGGGGCAACCGGCTGCCCGGATTTGCGGGTGCCAAGAAATACCGTGCAGCCACATCGAACGGACTGAGCGTCAATAACGAGGGAATTGCTTATGGACAGCCCCGCACGGCGGTCTACCGTTACACAAACAGTGCGCTCGATCTCAATTCGGTCATCTGTTCGTTTGAGGACTACACGACTGACCAGAATTTCAGCGACGTGATCTTCACCATGAAATCGAGCCCCGTGGATGCCGTGATCGATATTCCGTCGGTCGAGGAGAAGCCCGGCGCCGACGATACCAAACGCGAAGTACGACTGCTCAAAGGCATCTATGCCTTCGAGGATCTGTGGCCCAGTCAGGGCGACTATGACATGAACGACGTAATGGTCAAGCTGGACTACGAGAAAACCTTCGGTGACAAGGGAATTTATGTGGAATCGTACCTTTTCAAGACGTTCAGCAACCTCGCTGGTCTTGAAAACGGTCTGGCTTTCACCCTCAGCGGAGACGCCGCGTCGGCCGAACTGGAATTCTCAATACTCCGTCCCGTTTCCAAGGAGAATCCCGAACCGGTATACGAAACGCTCTCCCCGGAACGCGAAGGCAATGTGATCCTGCTGACGGACAATGTGAAAAATGAGATGGGCGCCACTTACAAGGTGACGGCGACCTACGCCTCGCCCATCGCCGAAGAAAAGGCCGCAACGGTCAAGCCGTTCATCTACCGCACGACCGATAAGGACCTCACCTCCGGCAAGCGCAAGGAGGTTCACCTCCCGTTCGAAGCTCCGACGGACAAGGTTGACCTAAAATTCTTCGGCACGAGCGACGACAAATCCGACCCGGAGGCAGAACGCTACTATGTGCGTGCAAAGGACTACCCCTTCGCATTTTTCCTCGCAGGAGCCACGGATATCGATCTCTCCAAAATGTTGGATCCGGGCAATGAGGGAACTCACATCGACGAGCTCTTTCCCGGATATTCGGGATGGGTGACTTCGAACGGCTCCACCAACACCAACTGGTACAAGTAAACACCGCAGGCAGTGCGATACCGAAAAGAGGCTTCGATCGAAGCCTCTTTTTTATTCCCGGCTGCCGGATTTCGCCAGCAGTTTCTGTGCGGCGAACTGGGGTATCATCCGCACGATCAGGGGCGTCAGCAGCAGGCACACCCCGAGCGTCAGCAGCAGCAGGACAATCGACTGCACCCATTCGTTATGAAGAAAATGCGAGACGAGGGGCCGGAGAAAGAAGAGCAGAGGGCCGTGGATGCCCAGTGTGATGACCGAAAAACGCCCCAGATAGGTGACAACGGGTGCTTTCTTCACCTTCTTACACAACAGCATGATGGCGAAAATACCCGCGAAAGCAGCCAGATAGACCTGAACGAAGTTTCCGGGATAGTTGTTGGTCCGCATGCCCAGCGGCGTGGCCGTAAAGTACATCGTGACCAGCGCCAGCAGGATGAACAGCGGAATCAGCTTGTCGAAACGGTGGTGCGGAAAGAGGAAAAAGTTGTAACGCCGAATCCAGAACCCCGCGAAATAGAACGGCAGGGCCGTCATGGCGACATCGATGTAGAACGGCAGTTCGATCCGCCGCTTACCCAGCCAGAACCCGGCGGCGCCGATCAGCAGCGTCACGACGAACATCGTGGGGATATGTTTCCGGCGCAGGTAATGGACGAGGTAGAACAGGATGTTGCAGTTGAAAAGGGCCACCAGAAACCAGATCGGCGGGTTGAAGCGGATCAGTTCGTGCCCCCGGAAAACCAGCAGCAGTTCGCTCCACCGCACCGGAAGGCGGAACGTCCCCGGCACCGCTTTCGAAATACCGTACATCAGCAGGAACGACCCGAGGTAAAAGATCAGGAAGGGCACGAGCAGTTTATCGACCTTGCGGGCGAGGAAGCCGCCGAATCCCTCGTAGGATTTGAAGAAAAGGCCCGAAACGAAGAAATAGAGCGGCATGGTGAAACTCGACAGCACGGGCCTGGCGGCGAGGCCATCAAACGCGCCCCCGACATGCATCATTACGACAAGCATGATGCAGAGCCCTTTCGTAAGGTCAATGAACCCAATCCGCCGATCCGCCTGCTGTTCCATCGCGCAAAGATAACGATTGCATGCAACAAAAAGAAGCAGCAGACGGAAATTTACTGATCATAGAGGTAGAAATAAGTGGACGGAATCGTCCGCGGACCAAAAAAAGAGATGAGCAGTAATGCCCATCTCTTTTTTGTGGAGGTGGCGGCTCTGTAGTTATCATATCACGGAACTTTCAATATATATTAAGTTGTTTTAAATCAAATATTTAAAACATTTTTCTTTATCGCAAAACATTGTACAATTTGCTTAGATATCCCAGAAATAGTGTGTAATTTTTAAAATTACACACTATGAAAATCAGATAAATAGCTACTTTACTCTTTTGTTCTTTATGAATTCTACAATAAGTATTACTTTATTCTTGATTAAATCTCTCCATCATACTCTTTTTCACGGTATTAGCCACGTCAATATATGGCATCATGGCTTTGTAATCTGCATGTCCCGTCCATTCCATTATGACGTTAGCAGGAATGCCAAGCGCCAAAGCATTACAAATAAACGTTCGCCGAGCAGTGTGAGTCCCGATTAATTCGTATTTAGCGTGAGTTTCGTCAATTCGTTTATTTCCTATAAAGTGAGTTGTTCGTATGGGTGTATCAAAACCTGCAAATTTTCCAAGTTCCTTCAAATAGTTATTCATTTTTTGATTAGATATGACAGGTAAGGCTTTGTCATCTGGAAAAGGTATATTATCATATTTGGTATCATACCGCAAATCTATCTTGATTTATCATTAAATCTTACTTATCTGTATAAGCCTGTAGTAAGAAGCGGACGATCATCTGTACGAAATGGAGACGCTGGATAACCGGCCTCGTTACAAAGGTTGCATTCAGTCCAATTAGCCCAACCATAACGGACAACATCCGGATGTGCCACAACCTCTGACCATACTCGGATCCGATTACCATCAATCTCTGCGTGTGCTTCCGCAAAATCGCCTTCTTTTTCAGCTATATAAAATCCACACAAGGGTTTCCTCTTCCAGGTTGTTAAACCGCCACCACCAGGATCAAACGTCAAAATCATACAATCATTCTCACATTTTATAGATTCCAGTTCCGGCCCTTTATGCGGTTGCAAAATTCCATACACGTTATTGGCCGCAAGCACCGCAAGTCGTTCTCCTACAGGCCGTTTATTCAATGAATGCAGGTTATCCCGTTCTCCAGCATCAATTGTAACGACCAAGGCTGTATATGGAATGCTCCGCGCAGTCAAAAGCTGTGCCTCTCTGATTTCAGGCCAGGATTCGATTTTAGGTCCTTTGTAAGCCGGGAGCTGCACGACACAGAAATACAATCCGGGATTGTGAAATTCTTGACGCCACTCCTTGATTAACATAGGCAATAATACTCGATATTGTTCAGCCCGACTATTGTTACTTTCACCTTGATACCACAAGACACCTCGTGCCGTATATGGGATAATCCGCTTCAACATCGTTTCATACAGCCCTCCAGGACAACTCTGACTATACGGGCCATATGGCCTTCTCGGTTTCCTTGTGCTTTTCCGATCACCCTTATAATACACGTTCCATGCCCGTAGATATTCATAATATTCGTCTCTCGCACCTTGCTCCCCCTTCATCGCCATGTATTCCTGATACCGCTCGAACAGCGGATTGGTTATCGGATTTTCTCGCAAGATCTCCCGGGGCAACCAGGCTTCGGCCGTTGAGCCGCCATGAGGCGTAATGATGACTCCGAGCGGAACATTAATTTGTGATTGGAGTTTTTGAGCGAAAAAATATGCCACTGCGGACATTTTTTCTACTTGTTTACCCATTGCCAGTTTCCATTCCAGCCGATTGTTATCAGACGATATAGTGTCTCCATATATTCTTTTGGGGACGGTCATAAAATGGATAGCGGCATTCTTTGCGGCTACAATAGCTCGCTGTTTTTCCGCTTCGGCAAGTTGAAATACCTGAAACCCCATGTTGGACTGTCCCGCAGCAATCCAAACTTCACCCACATATACGGAATCGATAACTCTCAATTCCGTCCCTGACACAAGATTTAACCGATAAGGTCCCCCTGCACGCAACTCCGGTAGAACGACAGTCCAGTTTCCCTGGGAATCAGCGCATTGTTCAGCGCGCCGATTCTCAATTGTCACACAGATCGTTGCATACGGATTAGAGGTTCCCCATATCGTTATGGGCATCTTTTGTTGCAGAACCATTTGTTCCCCAAATATTTCCGCAAATGCCAAAGGTTTTGCAGGTACCCCTTCCCATAAAAACATGATGAATGACAATAGCACCCATTTCGCAAACAGATTTTTCCGCTCGGACATAGACTTACTCCTTTTTGTATAGTTTCTGTTCTTTCCTCTTACTAAATGGCGGGACCTCATCTATGACCTTGAATTCCCTCCGAAGGCTGTCCAAAGCCTTCTTCAAACGCGATACCTCCCGGTCATACCGCGGGTCCGAATAGAGATTGTGAATCTCTGTAGGGTCTTCGGCCAAATCATACAATTCCCATTCGTCAAGATTATCCGTATCACCGGGACGCCCCTTCCCGTAGAAATGGATCAACTTGTAACGCGCATCACGAACTCCATAGTGACGCCGAACCTGGTGCATCGCCGGATATTCATAGTAGTGATAATAGATGTATTTCCGCCAGAAATCGGGCGTCTCACCGTCCAGCAGCGGTTGAACCGAACAGCCCTGAATATCGGCCGGGATTTCAATTCCTGCCAGATCCAGATAAGTCGGGGCATAGTCGATGTTTTGAACCAAAGCCGAAACTCGGGTGCCGGCCTTGATCTTTGCCGGATAACGCATCAGCATCGGCATGCGAAGCGATTCTTCATACATGAAGCGCTTGTCATACCATCCATGCTCACCCATATAGAATCCTTGATCGGAAGTGTAGACGATGATCGTATTGTCGAGCAGGCCCTCCTTCTCCAAATAAGCAAGCATTTCCCCGACACTGTCGTCCACCGACTTGATGCAACGCAGGTAGTCCTTGACATAACGCTGGTACTTCCACTTTACCAATTCCTCGCCCGAAAGGTCCATTTCCAGAAACTTCTCGTTCTTTGGCCCGTAAGCGGCATACCAGGCTTCCCGTTGTTCCGGAGTCATGCGTCCGATGCAGTCCTCCCACAGTTTCCGTTGACGAGCCGGTTCCTTTGCCACACAACTGTCCACTTTCAGGTCATAGCCGAGCGTCATGAACCGGTCGATACTCATTTCACAAGTATGAGGCGCCTCACTGCGTGTCGCGAAATCGTCGAACAGCGTCGAAGGATACGGGAACTCCACCTCCTCGTACAGATCCATATACTTCGGTTCCGGCATCCAATTGCGATGCGGTGCCTTGTGGTGCATGAGCAGGCAGAAGGGTTTGTCCGGATCACGATGTTCGATCCAATCGATGGAATTCCGCGTAATGATATCCGTCACATAACCTTTCTCCTTGACATATTTTCCATCGGTTTCAGGCGTAGCGAAGGCCGGATTGTAATATTCGCCCTGATCCCATAGCACCTTGAAATAGTCAAATCCCGAAGGTTCCGACTGCAAATGCCATTTCCCGATGACAGCGGTCTGATAATCGTTGTCTTGGAGCAATTTGACAAACGTCTGCTGAGTTGGATCAAAGACCTGCCCGTTCACCATCTGTCCGTTCACATGCGTGTATTTTCCCGTGAGTAGCGTGGCACGCGACGGTGCCGAAATCGAATTGACCACGAAAGCGTTTTCAAAAATAGCTCCTTCGCGCCCGATTCGGTCAATATTGGGTGTCGGGGCCAGTTGTGCGATCGGATGACCCAGGCAACTGATCGCCTGCAACGCATGGTCATCGGTCATGATATGTATGATGTTGGGTTGTTGAACCCGTGATGCTGGCTTCGTTTGGGCCGACAACGGTTGGACTGCAACAAGCAGTCCTGCTGCGTAAAGGATTTTATCGTTATTCATAGATGCGATTATTTATTGGATAAACAAATAAGAACAGATCCCTCCTTGAAGGTGATTTTCTTTTCAGCCGAAATAAGAATGGTTCCTCGGGAAGATTTCGTAACTTTCACTGGAATCTCCTGTGTCAAACTTTCCGTAAATAGCCAAGCATTGGCCGATGCTTGCTTTGAATAAGCATCCGTACATTCGATGGTGGAAAACTCGCCGTCTTTGGGTTCATGCAATACAACCACTTTTTTGCTTTTATGCTGATCCGAATAGGCATAGATCTCCAAGATCTTTGATTTTTTGGCAGATACAGAAGCGCAGCAGTTATGCAGAATGGCTCGCGGCATGAACGTTTCGATCAAACCGACAGCATAATCTGCCGATGCTTCCGGACAAGCCTCACGAACAACATCTCGTTCATAGGTGTAATCCACGTCGACCCGATCGCCGGCCCGTTTGAACGAGCGGTCTGCGCAATAATAAATTAACCGAACCATTTCCGGACCATATCCCATTCGAGTCCAGACATCCATATAGCGTCCCCATATGGGCAATCCATAGACGGCTCCAAGTCCTTTAAGGCTCATTCCGCCGAGTTCTTCTGTTGAATAAACAGATTTCTGCTGTGCAGCCATATCTGCATACAGTCGTTCAAGTTTCGGCTGAAGCGGATCAGTCGTCATGATATAATGGATTGAAATACCGTCAACGAGATCCTTAACTTTCATCCCTTTCATGTCAGGAGCATAGGTCCCCGCTATTTCGTAGTTCCAGAGCACCGGGAACCATACATTCCGGGCCTGATCACTTTTTGCGTTAGCCAAAGATCCGAGGATGATTTTCACATTCTTGACGTCAGGATTCTCTTTCAGCGCATCATTGATTCCGGCAATGGCCGGCGCAAGGAAATACTCGGCAAAATACCCGATATAGCCACGGTCATTGCGGCCGATTTTGTCTCCGTCATTGGCATACGACGTTGCCGGATGCGGGTAAGGCTTGTTGTAGTTTTTTGCCCATTCGCGTAAGGTCTGTGTAAAATGCCAAGCATTGATTTCGTTACCCATTTGTAAATAGATCGTACGTTCCGAACCTCTGGCCAGTTCGCACAGTTTTCGGGTCTCTGCGTAATAGCGCTTCCGAACGGCTGTTCCCGCCGTAGCCTCGACTTCGTTCATATAGGCCGCCACATCTTTATAAACACGACCGCTCTGAATTCCGATCATCGGGTTGCTCATGTAATCATGAGTCGTGAGGATGTCACGGATTTTATCATACTCTTCGGGGTCGGTTGCTTCCAAAAACGAGTTGCGATCAATCCGAGCCCATTCGCGTTTGGTCCGAGTATTGCCCATATACTCTTCCCACGGAGCCGTTAACTCCTGTGCCGTAAGCGAAAAGCTCAAACATGTCATGAAGACGGATAAAACAAATGCTTTATTCATGATTTCTGTTCCTTTAACACTAAAATATAGGTTCCATTAAATTTCGTCAGTTTCCCGGATTCGACCTTTACCGATCCATTTGTCCGATTCGCGGTATCCTGTAAGGAGATCTCCACAAAACCATCGTTTGTCGAGAGTACAGCTTTCGGACAAAGATACTCGTCGATGGTGAACAGATGTGATCCACCCGATACGACCGAATAAGTTGTTCCATCGTCCGGCAACCGAAGTCGGATCGGTTCGAAGTCTTGTAGTGACGGTTTGGTGACGCTGGCCGGTGATGGAGTATGGATGGCCAACAGCAATTCTCCCCGATTCGTTCGGAATACATATTTCTCCAATGTGGCGTTATTGCCCTCAGCAAACACCTCTGGCGCCCGTTCCAACTCCCGGCCGGGAATAAGTTCGGCCAATACGTTCATTGAGAACGAAGCCGGGACGAACGATTTGTTATCTTCTGTTGTCGTCTGCTCCGGGCCATAAAACATCACCCGTCCAAATTCAGGCGCAATTCCGTTTTCGAGCCAGTAATCGATATACGACAATGCGATGATGATCGAGAGATAAGCTCCGCGGCCCGATACGCTGGCCTTGTTGCCAATCTCTTCAGTCGTATAGATCATCCGGATACGATTTCCCGCCTTGCCGTTGGCTGCAAATGTCTCCCACATCTCCGTCAACACGTCGTGCCGATTCTTTCCCTCATTCATCGGATCGGTCGGCGACTGCCGATATTCGGCAAACAGATAGTGATGCGTAATGCCGTCAAGCAGTTCATAGTAGTGTTTTCCGGCAAGAGAGGGCGCAAACGTCCCGGTGAATTCATAATCCATGACCAAACGGTACCAGTTCCGATTGTCCGGATTCCGGGAGTTGGCCAGCGACCCAGCAAGCAGGAGGATCCGCTCTTCTTCGGGGAGTTCCTTGTTGACTTCCAAAAGAGCTTCAAGGGCCGGAGCCACATAATATTCCATCATGTAACCGATATATCCGGTATCGACTGAAGTCGTAATGTCATCGACATCCGTACTGTCATCATCGGAACCGGAGCCCGATCCGACGAACGACTGCGGGTGAGGATAAGGCATACCCGCACCCATGCACCATGCTTTAATGGCCCGCGGATAGATCGAGTTGTTGATTTCGTTGCCCAGTTGCCAGTAGATCGCATGCCGGATTCCAGCCTTTTCCCGGGCTTCGAGCAGTTTTCGAGCCTGTTTTTCGACCAAACTCTTCACATCCCGACAAGAGGTCTCCACCTGTTTGTTCAGATATTGGGCCAGAGCGTTGTCCGGTTTGTCGGCATTGGCATTTCCGATATCATTCGCTCCGGGATAACCGGTGTTCGAGCCAAACATCAGGTGATTGGCCGAAAGGATCGTTACCGCCATGTTGAACCCGCTGGCAGTAGTCGGATCAAACCTTCCCTGGCGTACGATTCTCCGCCATTGGTAGTTAGTGTTCGACTTGTTGAATCCCGTATGGCCGATATAATTTTCCCATGCCTTGAAATTCACGATTGGAGATGGATCAGGTATCGAAGGTGCCGGAATGACGTCCGGGGCAGTTGGTTGTGCCGAACAATTGAAGTTGATGGCGCAACAAGTGAACAATATGAAGAATTTTTTCATAAAAGTCGATGACTCTTTTTTAATATTTGTCCGTCATTTCGAAAACTAGTTCACCCCCAGCGAGGATATCTGCATGCATGATATAATCCTTGTCGTAGGGCTGACCGTTCAGCGTAATGGAGGCAATATACTTATTTGCTTCCGAGAGATTCCGAGCAATGACGGAGAACTTCTTCCCGGACGGCAGGTTTACCGTTACGGACGGCAGTTGCGGTGCACCGAAGACGTACTCGCTGCTGACCGGATTCAGTGGATAGAATCCCATGCAACTGAAAATATACCAGGCGGACATCTGTCCCATATCTTCGTTTCCGCAGACACCGTCGTGGGCATTGGCATATTTCGTCGAGACAATCTCCCGAATGATCTCCTGACCGCGCCAAGGTTTGTCCGTATAACGCCAGAAATAGGGTATGTGGTGCCCGGGTTCGTTCCCGTGTGCATACTGCCCGATCATGCCGGTAATGGCAGCTACCCGGCCATCTCCGTAAACGACCGACTTCATGGTGAAGAGCGAATCCAGTTTGGTGGTGAACTTCTTCTTTCCGCCCATCAACTCCATGAACGCCGGGAGGTCGTGTTGCACATGCCAAAGATATTGCCAAGCGTTCCCTTCGGTGAAACTGCCCTTGCCGTTCGAGTTGTGGCAAACGTTAAGCGGATCGAAAGGCGTCTCCCATGTCCCATCGGATTTCCGGCCGCGGAAGAAACCAATCGAGGGATCGAACAGGTTGCGGATATATCCGGTGCGTTTCATGAAGTGTTCATAATCATCCATGTGACCGAGAGCCTGAGCCATCTGTGCCCCGCAATAGTCATCGTAGGCCGTCTCTAGTGTCCGGGAAACCGATTCGAAACGGATCAGATCCATCGGGTAGTAGCCGTGTTTTTCATAGATGAACCAAGGCGACTTGCGGTTGGTCGGGTCTTCTCGGAACGAGGTCTCCCGGATTGCCCGGTATGCGCGTTCGGCATCGAATCCGCGGAATCCCTTGTTATAGGCCTCCACAATCACGGGAATCGCATGATTAGCAATCATGCAGTAGGTCTCCTGTCCCCACAGAGGCCAGATCGGGAGATAACCCAGCCCTTCGTGGTGCGCAACCATCGAATTGACCAGATCATCCACGATCTCCGGGGTGAGAATCGTGTAGAGCGGATTGGCAGCACGATAGGTATCCCACAGCGAAAGGTTCGAATAGTAGGGACGGCCCTCACCCAGCGAGGCGATTCGGTCGTCGATACCCCGGTAATGTCCATCTACGTCGGCCATGTCACACGGCTGTGTGAACAGATGGTACATGGCCGTATAGAAAACGGTCTTCTGTTCGTCACTGCCCGTGATGTCGATCAATGAGAGATAACGTTCCCATTCGTTTTCGGCATCTGACCGTGCCTGCGCGAAGTTCCACCCGTTCGTGTCGGACGCAAGGTTCAGTTTCGCACCTTCGATGCTTGTGGAAGAGAGGGCGATCTTTGCTTGCACGCACTTCGCATCAAAACGGATTGTTGCCCGTGTTCCTCGTTCCTCCGGGGTTCGTTTCGGAAGAAGCGAGCCCTCCCGATATGGCTGGTCGAATTGTATGACAAAATAGATGCGCTTCGTGGACCACTCCTTTGCTCGGATATACCCGCAGACGGTTACGCTGTCTTCGAATCGAAAATCCCCCTCCAGAATACGTCGGGAGGCCCGCTGCGGCTTGATGATTCCGTGTTGCGTATCAATGAAGAGACGATTTTCAGTCGCTTCGGGGTAGGTAAATCGGTAAAAGGCCACCTTCCGCGAAGCCGTGATGTCCACTCGAATGCCCTCGTCGCCGACCGTCACACCATAATAGCCGGGATTAGCCTCTTCCGATTCTTTCGAATAACCGCAGGCATAATCGTCCTTTACGGCCGGTCCCGAAAACGGTTGGATAAGGATGTCGCCGCAGGACATACATCCCACCCCGCAGAGGTGTGTCTGAGAAAATCCCAGAATCGTTGAATCTCCGTAGACATAACCGCTGCAGTGTTCCCAGTCCGAGGCTCCGGTATCGGGTCCCGGCTGAATCATCGCAAACGGCTGCGATACTCCCGGATAGGTATGCCCCGTGAATGCGGTGCCGATGAAGTTGTTCACATAGTCGATCCTACGGGCCGATGCCGTTGATTCACTTGTGCAGGAGCTAAATACAAGGCCTATGCCGGCCGAAAAAGCTGCTATTTTCTGAGTAAATTTCATAATGAGATGTTTTATTCGACAGCGTTGTTTTTCGGAAGGGGCATGGCGGCTCCCACCTCTTGACGCCATTCGTGCAGCAATCGGGTCAGACGCTGCGTTTCAGCCTCGTGTAAAGCTGAAATATCGGTTGTTTCCGAAGGGTCTTTTTCGAGGTCGAACAATTCAACATGCATATCTTCGTAGAACTCTATCAATTTGTAGCGACCCGACCGAACAGCTCCATGCGGTCGTCCTCCTTGATTGGAATAATGGGGATAATGCCAGTATATAGGCCCTCGGTCTTTTGTTTCGCCCGTCAATAACGAATGGGCGAAGCTTTCACCGTCAAGGTGCTGTTCTGGTTTGAGCGGCAGACCGGCAAGATCCAATAACGTAGGATAGAAGTCACAGGACGTAACGATTGATTCGTTGTGTGTCCCACTCTTTACATGTCCCGACCAATGGACGATCAACGGCTCCCGCCTTCATACCCCCATCCTTTTCCGGTACGATAAGGAGCGTTGCAGGTCGGGGATCCTTCCGCTGTGGACAACCCTCCGTTGTCCGCCGTGAAGACAATGATGGTATTGTCGTAAAGTCCGTCCTCTTTGAGCTTTCTGATGATCTTGCCGATATTATCATCCATGTGCGATACCATCGCGGCATAGACCGGGTGTCCTTGGCGAATACGCTCCCGGAAACGTCCCCGGATCGGGATCTCACGGATCCATTCCCGATCTTGCGTCGTCGAGTTCTCCTCGGTCAATCCCATCCGAGCAGCCTTCTCCTGAAAATAGGCAATCTTTTCAGGTTTTGCCTGCAAAGGCGTGTGAACCTGATACATCGCATAGTACAGCAGAAACGGTTTATGCTTATCCCGGTTCTCAATCAATTTCACGCATTCATCCCCCAACCGATCAGTCAGGTATTCGCCCTCGGGACCGTCCGGCAGATTGTAGAGTCCGTAGGGGGTGAAATAGCCTTGGGGAGGTTGGCCATGGTTACATCCGGCAATATTGATATCAAAGCCTTGATTTTGGGGATAATGCGAAACATCCTCTCCCAAGTGCCATTTACCAACGAACATGGTCTGGTACCCGTTTTCACGGAAGGCTTCACCCAGCGTCTCCTCTTCCAATGGTAGACTCAACGTAAACTCAGGAGGAATCAGACTATAAGGATCATTGGCTCCGGGTTTGGCCTGACGTCCCGGAATCCAATCCGTAATTTTCAGCCGAGCCGGATATTTCCCAGTCATCAGACTGGCCCGAGTCGGAGAGCTGACGTTGCAGGATGCATATTCATTAGTGAAACACATACCATCCCGGGCCAGCGCGTCTAAATTGGGCGTTTCATAAAACGTACTGCCAAAACAACCCAGATCACGAGCACCCAAATCATCCGTCAGGATGAACAGGATATTGGGATGCTCGCTTTTTTGCTGAGCCTCGGCGCCACATACGGCACTCATAGTCAGCGTCGCAAACAAAATCTTCTTTCGATCCATCTATTTTTTGTCGTTAATTTCAAATAAAATCTCGAAATCCCAAATCTTCGGATACAGAACATATTTCTCCAAAGGAACCGGACCGCAACTTTCATTGCCGACAGGAGCCATCCGATGGTTGACATGCAAAATCGGATTTCTCAAAGGTTTAAGGTCGAATGGATGTTGGGCTTCTGCCAGGTTCATCGTCGTATAACGGCGAACTGATACCTCCAGAGGAGCCGTACCTCGAACCTGTAGTATTGGACCGTGTGGAGCAACAACTTCAGCCCAACGAACTCCGTATTTATTTCCGTTTTCCTGGGGATAAACGTAATTGGTGAACTGGTCATCGATGGCCCCTTCGTAGTATCCCAGCATGGCTCCGTCTTTGCGATCTGCGTATGCTTCCCAAGGGCCACATCCATACCAACGGAACTTTTCATACTGATCTCCAAGAGCCATTTCATACCCCACACGAGCCACTTCAGGAAGATCCCCGAACGGGACAACCTGTGTTTTCAACGAAAACTCGGAATCTCCCGAGAACAGATAGTGTTCCGTTACCTGAAACCCGGCATCCGACCGATTCCCGGTCATCGTACGGCAAATAACGACCGATAGCTGTTTCGGATGCGACCGATCGACACGCATCGAATCGAGGCGACTCGTCATATTCGGGTATCCCGCCGCATTCCAGAGTTTTGTCAGACGACCGCCGCGGGCATCTTCATAGAACTTTCCTCCAATATAACGTCCCGATTTCGCGGTTCCGTCGTTGTCGATCGGCGCCCGCCAGAAACTCAAAACCGGACCTTGTTCGAGAAGCGTCTCTTCGGCGGACAGCAATCGAACCATTTGCCCCTGTGCCGTATCGAACGTTACCTCATAACGGTCGGTGCGAATCCGGAGCTCCCCGTCACGTTCCATGACCTCGGGAACCGTCCCCTCCGAAACCAGCCGCTGTGCTGCGAAATTCCACGGCTGTACAACAAACTGCTCCCAAGCGATTTGATACCCTTTCTCGCACCAATCGTTCGAATATCGCACCAAAGCCCTGATAATCAATACATACTCCCTATCATCGCGTATTCTCCATGTTTCTATTGGCAATTGGATTGTTTGACGTCCCTGCGGAGCGAGTTGCAATCGGTCCAGCGAACCTTGCTGTATGAAGCGTCCGTCTTCCCGCAGTTCCCAGACAAAATCGAAATCCGCCAGATCCGTGAAGAAGAACTTATTCCATACCTCAATGGATCCGTCGTGGGCAATCCCACGGTCAAAGAACTCGATATTCTGATAGACTTTCCGAACCTCATTGCTCTTTGCGCTTTCTTTCAGATCCGCCTGCATGACGCCGTTGATGCAGAAGTTCAGATCGGTGGGTCGGTCTGCGAAATCACCGCCATAGGCCGCGAAATATTGTCCGTCTACCTTCCTGCATTCAGCGAGTGCGGCGGCTCGCTCCCCGGCCGGAATCTGCATCGCATAGAGTGTAGAATCACCGACACTTTTCACGACACTCTGGTCGACCCAATCCCAAATGGTACCTCCGATCAGCCACGGATGTGTATAGAAAGCCTCGACGTACTCTTTCAGATTCCCCATGCCGTTGCCCATGGCATGTGCGTATTCGTTGATCATGTATGGCCGAGGATCGTCCGATGCGGCGATGATCTCGATGTCCCGCATCGTATTGTAGCGGCCGCTCACGTTCGGATTCCCGTTCTTGGAGATGCCGCCACCCAAAATATCGGAGCTGATGGGGGCATCACTGAAATGGTAGTGCGTGAAACGGGTCGGATCAATCCGCTTGGCAGCCTCATGCATGGCAACCATGTTCACGCCATTGCCGGTTTCGTTGCCGAGTGACCATTGAATGACCGAAGGGTGGTTCTTGTCCCGGTGTATCATATTCACCATGCGGGCTACATGGGCTGCTCGCCAAGTGGTATCTTTGGCCAGACATTTCGGTCCAAACCCAAACTCATGAGCCTCCACATTTGCCTCATCAATAACCAGGATTCCATACTGGTCGCAGAACTCATAGAAGGATTCGCAAGCCGGCATATGGGCCGTACGGACCGTGTTGATATTGATCCGCTTCATAGCAAGAACCTCCTGCCTAACCCGCTCCCGGGTGACATATTTCCCGGTAAAAGGATCGTGCTCCACACGGCAGACGCCTTTCAGTTTGACGGGTTGGCCGTTGAGGTAGAAGACACGGTCTCGCACTTCGAGTTTGCGGAATCCTACTCGGCTGTCGACAACGTCCAGGGGTTGCCCCTTCCGGTCCGACAGGACAAGAACCAACCGGTACAGATTCGGAGTTTCATCCGACCATTTCGCAACCTTTTCCACCATCCCCGACAGGGAGAAGGTTTCCCGGACTCCGGGCCTCACGACTGTCGGATCCCCGGTCAGAGTCAAGCATTGACGGCCGTCGGCATCGAACAGTTTGGCGGTCAGTTGTACCTGTTGCACCTTGCGGTTCTTGTTTGAAATAGTGACATCCAAATCAATCACACCGTCAGTCAGTGCATCATCCAACCCGCAACGGGCAAAGAAGTCTCCGATATAGGTCTCGTCCGTGGCAAACAACGTGATGTCGTGCAGCACACCGCTCATGCGCCAACCATCCTGATCTTCCAGATAGGAGCCATCGCTCCAACGGAAGACTTCCAATGCGATTGTGTTCTCTCCGGACCGCACACAAGAGGTGATATCAAATTCGGAGGGGAGAAAACTGTCCTCGGCATAGCCGACCTTTACACCGTTGATCCAAAGGTAATAGGCCGAGGAGACCCCACCGAGTCTCACAAAGATCCTTTTGCCGCGCCAAGCCTCCGGCAGGCGGAATGTCCTCCGATATGACCCTACCGGAGTTCCATTGCCGAAACGGCCCTCGATATACGGAGGGTTCAGTTCGAAGGGATATTTCACGTTCGTATAGATCGGCGTCCCGAAGCCCTGCAATTCCCAGGGGCCTGGGACTTCAATGTCATCCCAGGCGGAGACATCGAAGTCCGGATCCTGAAAGCGGGCGGGACGTTCTCCGACCCGATGTGCATAGTGGAACTTCCACGATCCATTTAAGGTCTGTTCCAACGAACTTTGTGCACCGAATGAAGAGGCTTCATCTACCGACGTATAGTGTCGAAACGTGCCCCGCGGCGATTCGGTTCCGATGGCATAGACAGCTTGATTCTCCCAGTCGCGCGGTGTGCCGGTGCCCAAACAGACTCCGGGCAACAACAGACTCAAGCCTGTATAAACGAATCCTTTCATTTTTTCTTTTTTGGAGTGGTGTCGATTACGAATACAGGAGCGTATGCGGCATACCATTGATCCCATTTCTTTTTCAATTCGGCCGTCATCTCCGGCTTCTCGCCTGCCAGGTCGTTGGTTTCAACTGCATCTTCCCGGATGTTGAACAGCGAGCAACCTTTCTTGTTGAAATAAAGCTTCCAATCTCCATGACGGACTGCCCCTTGATCCCGGATTTTCCAAAAGATATAGTCATGTGGAGCATCTGTACTCTGCCCGGTAATCACATTTGATATATCACACCCGTCAAGATGGGTCCCTTGGGGGACCTCAATGCCTGCCAGGGCACAAAAAGTCGGATAAAGATCCATGATCGCTACCGGAGTATCACAGACACGGCCTCCTTCGATCACCTTCGGATAATGGATAATTAAAGGCAGTCGAATACCTCCTTCATAAAGCTGGCCCTTTCCGCCTCGAAGTCCGTTGGTCGAGTGGAAGGTCAACCCCGTCGGCCATCCTTCGGGCCAGAACCACGACTTGCCGCCTGCCCCGGCCTCCTTGTTCGTGGGTCCCGAGGCCGATGAAGGACCGTTGTCGCTGGCGAAACAGATGATCGTATTGTCCCATTGTCCGGTTCGGCGCAACGCGTTGCACAGAGCCCCCACGCCGTCGTCCATGGCCATGATCATCGCCGCATACATCCTGTAAGCCGGGTTTTCGATATTCCGGGTCTTTTCCCAATAGCGGGTATGGGCTTGAAGCGGGTAGTGTGGGGCATTGGGCGCCACATAGAGGAAAAAGGGCTCCTCCTGTCCGTGGTTTTGGTTGACAAACTCCACGGCCCCCTCGAAAACCATGTCCGTAAGGTATTTTTCGCCGTTGCTACCGTCTTTCCAAAGGCCGTTCTGCAAGTTCGGGGCCTTGTTGTTGTCCACGCCATTGTATATGCCGTTCTCATCCGGCCAATAGTTGGCAGCAAAATTAATCCGATGCTTAATGAAATCAAACATCTCGGAGTTATCGACCAGCACGTTCCATTTTCCCGAGATCCCGACCCGATAACCGGCCTGTTTGAATGCCTCGGGCATCAGCCGGAACTCCGGATCGATGGTGAAGTTCTTGCCGTTGTTGGCATCCATTCCGAAACGGGTGGGATATGATCCTGTCATCAGTCCCACACGACTCGATGCCGAAACCGGAGCCATGACGTAGTTCTGCGTGAACCGCACTCCTTCGGCAGCTAAAGCATCGAGATGAGGGGTCTCAACCAACGTACTCCCATAGCAGGAGAGGTCGCCATATCCCAGATCGTCTACATAAATCATCACCACATTGGGGCGTTTGTCCGCCTTCTTTGGTTTTGCGTCTGCCGTTCCTTGCATGGCCATGGCCGCCAGCGGAAGCGTCCATCCGTATTTTACAGGTGTCATCCTCTATTTGTTTTTACGTTCTAATTATTGATGCTGATGCAACGCACAGCGGCACCATTTGCCCGCGGATTCGTCGCACTCACTGACTTGGTTGTGATCACATACCAGGTAGCCTGTCCCGCATTGCTTGCGTTGGGAGTACAGGTCCAAATGAAATGGTTGGCCAGCCCAAACGTTCCGTTCTGGGCACGACGTCCCGGCAATCCGACCGGTTTGAAACCATCCATCAGATTCAGTCCCGCAGGATCGACCTCCGCCGAAGTCGGCACCCGATATCCCGGTGGACAAGGATTGTTTACACCTCCTGTCTCAGAATCGTCCCACAGGACATCCGTAATAGCGGGTGAGGTCTGCCACGACAGTTTGTCCGGAGCAAGGATGAATTTACCAGCCAGATTGGGATCCGCTTCGGGATTATTACTCTTGATATCGGTCGTTGCCGATTTATCGACTGCCTTATTCGAGTAGCAGATCTGGTGTCCGTCCTCCTTACGTCCCCATTGATACATGAAGGGTGCCCGCGTGGCGACCGTTACGCCCAGCATGGGACTGAGCCATTCACGCTCGACACCATCCGAGCCCTGTACCTGCACCTTGTCGTATCCGATGAGGACCCGATCGTCAACATCGGTTCCCGTTACATGTTGGTGCATGACATCGAATAGCCGGAACTTGATTTCGGAGAACAACACATTCTCGTTCTCAGCACAATAGAGCGTATCTCCAACCTTGATTTTCAGATCCCTGACAACAAATATGGAACGTTTGGCAAACGATCCGCAAAGTTTCAAACGGATTCTGTTTTCGGCAGCTCCATCAGCCAACACGCCGCTTTCAAGCGCAAGAGAAAGCGCCTCCTGCGGATCCGCGCCGTCGAGCGTTTCGATCGAATAGCCCTCCAACGACACCGACTTGCCATAGCCGTTGATGTAGCTCAACTCGATGAAAACGGGCTCGGTGTCCGAATAGCTGGTTCCAAGTACCGAGTAGGCGTAATCCTCCCGATAGGCTGAAGAAGAGGAGACGACCTTCTGTCCTGCATCCAACACGAAAGCAAAGGGCGGATTGGAAACAATCGTGACGGGAATCTCCTGCGAGATCGTCTTGCCTTCATCGAAGACGATTTCGGCAACAATCGTCGAGGCTCCGGGTTCCTCCCGAGTCACCTCACCGCAAAGCGGCAGCCGGATCTCGCTGATGCTGGGACCCGCAGAGAGCCGCACTGCGGTCTCCGGAAGATAGATGCCGTCGATCTCCGGCACCCGGATCGTTACCGTCCGGTCGTAACAGTTCGCGACTTTCAACATCAGGTCAGCCATAACGGGCTCTCCCGTGACAAACTGTCCCGAAATGTACTCCCATTCGGGATCTTCCGGGAAGAAAACGTCCATCTCATCCGTGAATATCCGTTCGTTGGGAGTCTCACTGCATGCGCAAAGCCCGAACGCAAGAAGAACCAATAAAAATCCTTTTCTCATGACATGTATGTTTTAATACCCGAAGTTCTGTTCTACAATTGAAATTTCAATATTTTCGTTCAACTCCTGCAAGGGAATGGGCATCAGCATGTAGCGCTTGACCCAGGTTGAATTGTCGACCTCGAAATACACATCGTTCGTCCCGGCCATATAGTCTTCGTTCTGATAGCTCAACAATTCACAAAATTTCGCCGTACCCCGGCGACGGAAATCCGAGAATTCATTAAATTCACCCATCAATTCCCGGAAACGCTCTTCGAGGATGGCATTCCGGAACTGCTGTACCGTAGTCACGGCAATCGTTTCGCCGTCTGAGGTTGCACCCCAGTTTTTGGGATACGTCACAATGCTCCCATCCGTCGTGGAGCAACGGGCACGAGTCAGTACCTCGTTCACATAGGCATACGCATTAGCCGGCGAATTCTCGATCTCGTTAACCGTCTCCGCCAGAATCAACAGAATTTCGGCATAGCGAAGATAGAAAATATTCTCATTTCCGTTGCCCACGGCACTGACATCCGGATCGACATACTTTTTCACGATCGGATACTGATCCTTGGCGGCAGCCCCTGCTGTCGGAAACAACGACTCCTCCTTCACGGTCCCATCGCTCTGCAACGTACGTTTCACGTTGATGATGCAGGTGATGTCGCGCCGCGGATCGCCCTCCTCGAAATAGCGCCACTGGTTACGTCTGGGACGCAGGGCTGCAAGGTAAGTTCCCGCCTTCGGAGCATAGTCAGCATTGTTCTTGTTCATCCAGACCCGCGCGATGGAGGCCGTGGCATTGGGTGTTGCCGAGGAGTTCTGGATCTCGATGATCGATTCGGTCGAGTTCTGCTGATTCACATCCCAAAGATCCGTAAAATCCGGAACCAATGCATACTCTCCGTACACTTTTTTCGCCGAATCGTAGGCCAGGAACCAGAAATTGGTCGGCGTATCGGCATTCTTATCGGGATCCTGATAACGCTCGGCCAGCATCTCCTCCGTTACGGCCGCATCGACGGAATTCACCGCACTGGGACGATTTCCCGCCATGACCATATAGACTTTCGCCTTCAAGGCCGTAGCCGCCAGTCGGTGGGGATGACCGGTTCGCTGGGCGCCTTTCTCGCACATCAGGCTCTCCGCCTGAGTCAGGTCGGAAATAATCTGCGCATAGACCTCCGCAGCAGTAGCGCGCGGACAGTAGATATTGTTCTCATTGGTCGGTTCCAACCGCAAAGGGACTCCTCCGAAAAGGCGTACGAGATCGAAATACATCATCGCTCTCAACAAATAAGCTTCCCCCCTATACGGATTACGGATATCCTCCGCAACAGGGCTGTCCTCAATATAATAGATCAAGTCGTTGCATTGCGAGATGACACTATATGCGGAGGTCCAATACTTATACAATTGATCAAAGCCGGCATTCATTTGCCAACCTGACAGCGGAGCCCATGTTCCGGCCTGATTATAAATATAGGCGCCGGACATACCGTGTACGACGGCAGTATAGAATTGCCCGTAACAGTTCTGCTTAGTGAGTGGCATCCACGCTCCAGCCAAGATACCAGCAATCCCCGCCTCTGTTTCATACAACTCTTCTTTGGTATAGGTCGTGTAAAGTTCTTCATCAAGAAGGCTGCATCCTTGCAGCGAAGCGGTCATCAGACCGACTGTAATCAGGATATATTTTTTATATGATTTCATCGTTCCTTTCAATTTAGAATGTCAGATTCAGACCTACAAGAACCGAACGTACCGACGGGTAGGAGTTCCAATCGACGCCAATGATACCGGCATTGCCGCTGAAACTATTCACTTCCGGATCATATTCGCTGTACTTCGTCCATACGAACAGATTGTTCCCGGAGACATATACGTTCAGCCGTTTAAGCGCCGAGGTCTTTTTCATGGGGATATCATACGAAAGCGTGATGTTCGACAAACGTAAGTAGCTACCGTCTTCCACAACCCATGACCCGACCTCGGTCGGTTGCGGCGCTGTCAGCGATTGATATTTCGTGGTGGCGTTCGTCCCGTTCGGATCGCCTTCACGCCAAGCATAGCCATAGGCGTCTGTACGACGGTTCTTGGTGCCGCCGCCGACCGAGAAGTTCTCCATGTAGAGGTTGGCATTGACAATGTCGCGCCCCAACACGCCATTGAACAGGACGTCGAGCGTCAGCCCTTTCCAGCTCAACGTCGTCGAGAAGCCGTAGACGAAATCGGGATTCGGGTCGCCGAGCAGAACCCGGTCGTGCATGTCGATGACACCGTCATCGTTCACATCCACATAATTCAGCATACCTCCGACGATCTGCTGCCCGTTCCACATAACAGGTTTTCCGTCCGATGTATATCGGGGTTCCTGGGCAATCCCGTCGGCCTTCAAGCCATAGAACATGCCGACAGGTCGACCCTCCAAAAAGATATTGGCCGGCGAATTGATGACATTCGCCGAGATGTTGTTGCCAAGATAACCTTTCGCATTGGCAATCGAATAAGAAAAATACTGTGAAGGAAGGCCGATCGACTTGATGCGGTTCCGATTGACAGATCCGTTCACGTTGACATTCCAGTTCCAATCCTTTGTATTCAGAATGAGTCCGTCAACCGAAAATTCGAAACCCTTGTTCTCGATGGATCCTCGGTTGACGGCCATCTTCTTGTAGCCGGACGAAGCGGGAATCGAAATGTTCTGCAACAGGTCGTCCGTCACCTTATAATAGGCATCAAACACGATATTCAGTCGGTTGTTGAACAAGCCCCAGTCGAATCCGACATTATACTGAGAGGTCGTTTCCCAGGTCAACCGCGTATTGGGAATGTTGTCCGGAGTATAGGCTACATCGTATCCGCCGACACCGGGGGCAAAGCCGACCGAATATTTTTGTAAAGTCTGGTAGGGCGAGATGGTCTGTTTGCCGACCTGTCCCCATCCGGCCCGGACTTTGAGGTTACTGATCCATTCGACCTCTTTGAGGAAGGGTTCCTGATTGGCCCGCCAAGCCAACGCCACCGAAGGGAAGAATCCGAACTTATGTCCTTCGGCAAAACGGCTTGCCCCGTCGTAACGTCCAGTCAAGGTAACCAGATATTTGTCACGATAGGAATAATTGATGCGTGCCAGCGTGGAAAAGACTTGCGTTTTGGTGTAATCCAGAACGAACGGATTGACTTTCAAGGCTCCGGCAATTCCCATGGCACCCAACGTCTGATTCGGGAAATCCTGCGCCGAGGTGTATTTGTTCTCCAACTTCTTTTGATCATAGGTAACACCGATCGTACCGTTCAACTTGTGGACACGGTCGAAGACATAGTTGTACATCAGGAGCGCTTCCAACGTATAGAACGTCGAATTCATGTTCGACCAGCCTGCCTTTCCGTTGTTTTTCTTTCCCTCGTTGACCAGGTTGCTGTACCAACGCATTCGGGTTTTGTTCCGATAATCACCCATAGCAGAGACTCGGAAAGTCAATGATTTGTTGATCAGATAGTCAACATTCAAAGACGAAAGAACACGGAATTCCTTGCTTTTGTCATCATAGCCGTTGATCCATGCCAGCGGAGAAGAGACGATATCCATGTCATCAACCATCTCGTCCTCACTCTCCGAATTGAATCCCCGCAAAGGAATCGACTGGATCATACTTCGCACCATACTGGAATTAATCGATCCGCCTGGTTCGGTACCTTCCATCCAATTGTTCTTGATAAAACTGGCGCTTGTCTGAGAGGTTATCCGGAATTTCGATCCGAGGTTCTGCACAAGATTCAACCGCGCATCGCTGTTCTCGAGTCCTGTACCAATCACAATACCCTGCGTATTAGCGTGCCCCAAAGCGATAAAGTAGTTTGTGCTGTTCTTCGCCTTGGTTTGACCACTTACACTGATCCGATAATTCTGATTCAACGAAGGTCTCGTAACCTCCTCTTGCCAGTTCACGGAGCGTGCCGCAATCTCTTCCGGCGTTCCGATGATCTTTCCATCGTACTCTTCGCGGAATTTGGCATAGGTTACCCCATCCATCATCAGAATGGTCTTTGCCAACATCGAAACACCTACCGACGTATTGATCTGTACGGTCGGTTTTTCCGTTGTTCCTCGCTTGGTTGTGATCAATACGACACCATTGGCACCCCGCGATCCATAAATTGCAGTTGCGGATGCATCTTTCAACACCTCGATGCTGGCGATGTCGGCCGGGCTGATACCCATTAGCCCGTTCTGTTGCTCCTGGCCTCCCGTAGAAAAGGGATTTTTGACATCTTCCGTAGCATCGATCATGATCCCGTCGATCACATAGAGCGGATCATTCCCCGAACCGAGCGAATTGGTACCTCGAATACGGACATCGACCATAGCACCTGGTGCACCCGATGTCGTATTGACAAAAACTCCCGGAACACGACCTTGCAACAGTTTGTCCACGCCGACATTTTTGGCGGCATCCTTCTCATCAACTTTCACCGAAGACACGGATCCTGTCAGATCGCTTTTTCGAACCGCTCCATAACCGATAACCACGACTTCATCAATTGATTCGGCTGTTTCTTTGAGCGTTATCTGAATAGAGGTACGGTTCTGTACCGGAATGGTTTGTGTTTCGTAGCCGATAAAAGAGAATACCAACACGGGACGCTCAATATTTTTCGGCAGACTTAATGAATAGTTGCCAGAAACATCCGTAATTGTTCCTACGGCGGTTCCCTTTACCACTACACTTACACCTGCAATGGGTAGCTGTTGCGCATCCGAGACTTTACCCGTTATCTGCTGCGCCCAAGAACTTTGCGTCAGAAATAAAAACGCCAACAAACACACACACCAAGGGCCCAATATTCCCGGCTTGTTTCTCCGTCGTTGAATTTTAATCATATGGTAAAAGTTTTAGGTTGATTAATTTTAGACAAAGATCTTTTTTATTGTTACTCTTAACAACCACTATATTTCCAAAAAATAATGCTATATTTGCACATAGTTAATATTTTACATATGATAAAAAACTACATGCAATACGAGAAAATCATATATGGGCCCAATAATTCATTTAGTTACAAGACTATAACGAAGAAATACTTTCCTATGCCTCTCCATCATCACCCAGAGATAGAGGTTATTCTCATTACGGCTGGGCATGGAAAGCGGTTTGTCAGTAATTCCGTCGATGACTTTGCTCCCGGAGACTTGGTTCTCATCGGGGACAATGTCCCTCATTTCCATCTGTGCGACAAGGTCTATTATCAAGACAACGATCTTTTCTGTTCATCAAGAGTCATTCAGTTTACCAGGGATATCTTTCCAGAGCGTTTCGAACAACTAACCGAATATGCAAATATCGCCAACCTGCTGCAAAGAGGAATGTACGGAGTGAAATTCACAAATCTTCCTTCCATCGAACAGACGGCACATATTATGGAATCCCTTGATAAACTATCGGGCATCAAACGAATCAATGCGCTGCTTCGGATGCTGGATCTTTTAGGCCGACTCAAAGATTACAAAATTCTGTCACAATATGACTATAAACACGATACAGTTAAACAAGATGATCAAAACAGCATATCAGCGAAAGTTTATAATTATCTGATGAAAAACTTCAAGCGAAAAGTCTCGCTTGAAGAGGTCGCTACTCATGTCAATCAAAATCCAACCTCCCTTTGCCGATATTTCAAGCAAAACACGAAAAAAAGTATTTTCGAGAGTTTGAATGAGATACGCGTGGAGTATGCCTGCAAATTGCTGGCAAACTCGGATTTTACAATTGCACAAATTGCTTATGAATCCGGATACAACAATCTTTCGAATTTCAACAAGCAATTCAAAAAAGTCTTGGGTAAGTCCCCGAAAGATTACAAAGAATCCTCCAGAAAAACCGACATCACCTAATCTTTCCGGACCTGCGGACCCAAAGGCCCAACCACAAAAGATATAGAATGGACACAGCCGGGACTGTAAAAGCAAAAGCCACACTGATAAGATCGGCCAGAATGCCCCATATCAACGGGAAAATAGCTCCGCCGACAATCGTAGACATCATTAACCCGGAACAAAGATCCTCCTTGTCTGGATTTCTTTCCAACAGAACGGCAAATAAAATCGGAAAGATGTTCGCGAATCCGAACCCGACACAAATACTGCCGATGTAGATCGACATGTCGTTGTGGATGAAAATGAACATAACCCCGATCAGCGCAAGCCACATGGACCAAACCATCAAATTCGGAGGAGTGGTTTTTCGAAGGATCCAACCACCCAAAAATCGTCCGATCAACACGGGAAAGAAAAAAATCGACCACGCCCAGAACA
>ERZ772812.839-NODE-839-length-24987-cov-6.926801_pt1 | contig 24987 bp, 10 predicted proteins | sample MGYA00511343_ERZ772812 | MGnify/ENA primary metagenome ERZ772812 (study PRJEB29015, sample SAMEA2737706) | human gut metagenome | biome: human gut; feature: human-associated habitat; material: faeces | place: China | collected 2012 ...
TCAGTCACCTTCGGTGACAGCTCTCCCAGAGGGAGAGCCAAGGTCGCTTCGCTCCTCGGAATGACACGTCAGGGTGGTGCGGCAGTGGGAACAGTGCATTGCATCGAATTTGCAATCCTTTTGCCGCTTCGCGGACGGGAGCGGCATGCCGCTCCCCTACAGGTGCAATCGGAGCATGCCGCCTTACAGCATCTTCTTCAGATACTGGCCCGTGAACGACGCCGGGCAGGCGGCAATGTCCTCCGGGGTGCCGGTGGCGACGATCGTGCCGCCTCCGTCGCCGCCCTCGGGGCCGAGGTCGATGATATGGTCGGCGCATTTGATGACGTCGAGGTTGTGCTCGATAACGAGCACGGTGTTTCCGGCGTCCACGAGCTTCTGCAGCACGTCGAGCAGCTTCTGCACGTCGTACATGTGCAGGCCCGTCGTCGGCTCGTCGAGGATATACATCGTGCGGCCCGTGGCGCGGCGCGCCAGCTCCGTTGCGAGCTTCACACGCTGGGCCTCGCCGCCGGAGAGCGTCGTGGAGCTCTGGCCGAGCTTCACATAGCCGAGGCCGACCTCCACGAGCGTTGCGACCTTGTCGCGGATGCGCGGCAGATTTTCAAAAAAGCCCAGCGCCTCGTCGGCTGTCATTTCCAGCACGTCCGCAATGGACTTGCCGCGGTAGCGCACCTCGAGCGTCTCGCGGTTGTAGCGCGCGCCGTGGCACACGTCGCACGGGACGTAGACGTCCGGCAGGAAGTGCATTTCGATCTTCACAAGGCCGTCGCCGCTGCACGCCTCGCAGCGGCCGCCCTTGACGTTGAAGGAGAAGCGGCCGGGGCCGTAGCCGCGGGCCTTTGCGTCCGCCGTGGCGGCGAACAGGTCGCGGATGTCGGCAAACAGGCCCGTATAGGTCGCGGGGTTCGAGCGCGGCGTGCGGCCGATGGGGCTCTGGTCGATGACGATTGCCTTGTCGAGGTTCTCGATGCCCTCGAAGCGGTCGTGCCTGCCGGGGCGGACGCGCGCGCGGTTCAGCGCGGCCGAGAGCTTTTTGCTGATGATCTCGTTGACGAGTGACGACTTGCCCGAGCCGGACACGCCCGTCACGCACGTCAGCGTGCCAAGCGGGATGCTGACGTCCACATTGCGCAGGTTGTTCTCGCGGCAGCCGAACACGCGCAGGAAATTCCCGTTCCCCGCGCGCCGCTGCGCCGGGACGGCGATGCGCCGCTTACCGGAGAGATACTGGCCCGTGATGCTGTCGGGCGCGTTCATGATGTCCTGCAGCGTGCCCTGCGCCATGATCTGCCCGCCGTGCACGCCCGCGCCGGGGCCGACGTCCACGATATAGTCCGCCGCGCGGATCGTGTCCTCATCGTGCTCGACGACGATGAGCGTGTTGCCGAGGTCGCGCAGGCGGCGCAGCGTGTCGAGCAGCTTGTCGTTGTCGCGCTGGTGCAGGCCGATGCTCGGCTCGTCGAGAATATACAGAACGCCCATCAGCGACGAGCCGATCTGCGTGGCAAGGCGGATGCGCTGGGCCTCGCCGCCGGAGAGCGTCGCTGCCGCGCGGGACAGCGTCAGGTACCGCAGGCCCACGCTCTGCAGGAAGCCGAGGCGGGCGCGGATCTCGCGCAGGATCTGCTCGGCGATGACGGCCTGCGCGCCCTCAAGCCGCAGATCGTTCACGAATGCCAGCTCGCGGTCGACTGGCATGTCGCAGAATTCCGTGATGGACAGGCCGCCGACGGTCACGGCGCGGGAGATATCGGACAGGCGGCTGCCATGGCAGTGCGGGCAGGGGGAGGCTGACATCGTCTCCTCCAGCTCCTTGCGCATGGCCTCGGACTGCGTCTCGCGCACGCGGCGCTCGATGTTCGGAATGATGCCCTCAAACGCCTGCTCCAGCGTTCCGCGGCTGCTGCCGCGGTCGTAGTGCAGCGTGAGCTTTTCGCCGTGCGTGCCGTAGAGAATGACGTCCATGGCCTCCTTCGAGAGGCTGGAGATCGGCGCGTGCAGGCCGAAGTGATATTTCTGCGACAGGGCGTCGAAGTACATCCGCGCGATGGAGTCGCTGCGGATATTGCCCCAGCCGCTGGCCTGGATGCCGCCGTCGTAGATGGAGAGGGACGGGTCCGGGATGATGATGGCGGGGTCGACCTTCAGAAGGAAGCCGAGGCCGCTGCACTCCGGGCATGCACCCATGGGATTGTTGAACGAGAACATGCGCGGCGAAAGCTCCGGCATGGAGATGCCGCACTCGTCGCAGGCGTAGTTGCGGGAGAACAGCGTCTCCTCCCCGGTGTCCGGCTGCTGGATGACGACGAGCCCGCCGCCGTGCTCCAGCGCGGTCTCGACGGAGTCCGTCAGGCGGCGCGTCAGGTCGCCGCGCAGCACGAGGCGGTCGACCACCAGCTCGATGGTGTGCTTTTTGTTCTTCTCGAGTGTGATCTCCTCGCTCAGGTCATAGAGGATGCCGTCCACGCGCACGCGGGAGAAGCCGCTCTTCCGCGCGTCTGCCAGCAGCTTGACGTGCTCGCCCTTCTTGCCGCGCACGACCGGGGCCAGCACCTGAAAGCGCGTGCCCTCCGGCAGGGCCAGCACCTTGTCGACGATCTGGTCGACGGTCTGGCGGCGGATCTCGCGGCCGCAGCGCGGGCAGTGCGGCGTTCCGGCGCGCGCCCACAGCAGGCGCAGGTAGTCGTAAATTTCCGTCACCGTGCCCACGGTCGAGCGTGGGTTGCGGGACGTCGTCTTCTGGTCGATGGAAATGGCGGGGGACAGGCCTTCGATCACGTCTACGTCGGGCTTGTCCATCTGGCCCAGGAACTGCCGCGCATAGGCCGAAAGCGAGTCGACATAGCGCCGCCGGCCCTCGGCATAGATCGTGTCGAACGCAAGCGACGATTTGCCGGAGCCGGAAAGCCCCGTGAATACGCACAGCGCGTCGCGCGGGATCTCCACATCCACATTTTTCAGGTTGTTTTCGCGCGCGCCGCGCACGAGGATGGAATTTCGCATAGCTGCCTCCTGCCGATGATTTCTCTGAAGTCTTATTATACCACGCTGTCCGGATCGCAGCAACGAAAATTTATAAACAAATGTACGATTTTTCACCGACCGCCCGTGCCATTGTAGGGGAGGGGACAGCCGGGCCCGGCGCTGCACCAGCAGCCCGTACAAGCCACCGTTAAAATGGTGATGGCCCCCGATTTGTCATTGCGAGGAGGCGCAGCCGACGTGGCAATCTCGCAGAACCTGGCCGAATCGCGAGAAAGCGATCGGCGAAAACGCAACTGCCTCCCCGAGATTGCACCCCAAGGGCACTTCCTCGCGCTTCGCGCTCAGGGCGCCACGTCAGGGAAGCGCGAGTTGCATCAGCGCTCTCCCCTACAACATCCTGTCGAAAAAATCAAAAATCGCCATCAATCCGGATTTTTCCGGTCCAATTTCTCCTTTTCGGTTGCTTTCGCAGAAAAAATCCGTTATGATGGAAGGTAGAATCTGCAATTGCATTTTTCACGGCCGTTTCTGCCGCTGCCCGGCGTTTTTCCGGTGCATAACGCAGCCGCGTCCGGTTAAAACAAACGAAAAACAAGGGACACGGGCTTTCGCCCGGCAGACTGTCAAAAAAACTGCCAAGCCAAAAGCTTCGGAGGGAAGAAACGTGTGAAAGGAAACCGTCAGGGTGTCCTTTCGCGTCCAATCACCCGCCGCAGCGGCAGAATTGCAAAATAAGATACAACAAAATTCTATTTTGCAATTCTGAAAGCAGCTTGGCGAAAAGCCCGAAGGGACTTTTTGACAAGCTGACGGGCTTTCGCCCGGCCCCTACCGGCCTCTGCCTGCATGCCGGAGAGGAGGGCTTTTCTTGGAAGAAGATGATCTGTTATGGGTCCTGGGGGCCTTCCCCCAGCCCGTTTTTCTGACGGACGGCGAGACCGTCCAATGGCGCAACGCCGCGGCGTCCGCCGTGCTCGATCCGGGCGCGTCCCTGCAGCCTATGCTGCAGGGAACGGCGTTCGGCCTGTGGTCGCGCAGGGGCACGCTGCGCCTGAGCCTGCCGTTCGGCGGGGCGCTGTGCGATTTTTCCGTCCGCGTGATGCAGCGGGGCCTGCTGTTTCTGGCCGACGCTCCGCACGAGCCGTCCGCGGCGGCCGGGGCGGCGCTCAAGGCCTCGGCCATTCTCCGCCGTCCGCTGCAGAATGTCATGACGGCGGCGCGCGAGCTGTTCGACCGCGTGGAGGACCTCGAGGAACCGGCGGCCACGGCCGTCTCCTCCGAGCTGAACCGCGGGCTGTATCAGCTCCTGCGCCTGTGCGGCCAGCTCACCACGGGCGGCGAGCTGCTGGCCGGCACCTGCAAGCCGGAGCGGCACCGCGTGGACCTGACGGCCCTGCTGGACGGCATCGCGGACGATGTTGCCCCGCTGCTCGAGCGCGCCGGGCGGCGCTTTGTCTACCGCGGCCTGCCGGCCGCCGTCACCGCCGATGCGGATGCCCAGCTTGTGGAGCGCGCGGTGTATAACCTGCTGTCCAACGCGCTGGCCTTTACCCCGGCGGGCGGCGAGATCTGCCTGAGCCTTGAGAGGCGCGAGCAGTCGCTGCTCATCCGCGTGACGGATACGGGCGAGGGCTTCCCGGAGAGCGTGCTCGGCACGCTGTTCGACCGCTACAGCCTCATCCCCGTCGGCGACCCGCGCTGGGGCACCGGCTACGGCCTGCCCATGGTCCGCGAGATCGCCCGCCTGCACGGCGGCACGCTCATGGCGGCCAATGTCCCGACCGGCGGCGCGGACGTGATGTTCACGCTCTCGCTCGTGCGCCGGCCCGCAGCCGTCCGCACCGCGCAGCAGCGGTTCGATTACCTCAGCGGCTACCGCCATGCCCTCGTTGAGCTGTCCGACAGCCTCTCCGCGTCGCTGTACGACCCCGCAACGGTGTCCTGATCAGCAGACTGCCGATGGCGCATTGCAGGGGGGCGGCACGCCGCTCCCGGCACAGAGCTGCCGATTCCATAATGGCAGAGGCAAAAAGTCAGCCTGCATGGCGGTCCGTGACCGCCATGCAGGCTGATTTTGCGGCATTGATTTTATGGCGCAAGGCCACCAACTGCGCATTGCAGGGGAGCGGCATGCCGCTCCCCTACAATGGCGTGTGCGGTCGACGAGAGTGCACGGAAATTTGCCGTTGCGCCACGGGACGTCGAGGACGCCGTCCCCTACAACGCACGGCCGGCAGCCTTGGCAAGTTCTCCGCTTTCCGCTTGCCCCGTGCCTTTCTATCCTGTCAGATACAAACCAGATACAAAAATCGGACCGGCTCATTTGGGTGAGCCGGTCCGGTTTTTATGGCAATACCGCATAATTCAACAAGAGCATTCGGCGAGAGATTTTTTGCCGATACAAGGTTTGAAAAGTGCAGGAATACTTTGTGTATTTCAAACTTTTCGAACCGCAGAATCGGCGAAAAATATCCGGCGAAGGCCGAAGAGGAATTATGCGGTGTTGCCTTATATCACGGCGCTTCTTCATCGCCGCCGGTGGACTCGGTCGGGGCGTCCGTGGGCGGTTCCGTCGGCTCCGGCTCCGTGGGCTTTTCCGTCGGGCTTTCCGTCGGGCTTTCCGTCGGCTCCGTCGGCGCCTCCGTGGGGGGCTCCGTCTCCTCGACGAGCTTGGCGACCAGACGGTTGCGCCAGTCATAGCTCGAGTGGTTGACCTTCTCCGTGGACAGCAGCTTGCCGTTCTTGTCGTACTTCATGCGGTAGGTATCGACCTCATAGCCGTCGTAGCCGACCTGGATGCGCTCGCCGTCCTTATAGTCCTTGTACTTGTCGTAGTTCTTCATGCCCTTGGAGATCTCGACCTCCTCGGTCTTGCTCTTGTGGGTCATCGTGGCCTTGTAGTCCAGCTCCACGGTGTAATCCTTCGTCTCCGTGCCCATGAAGCGCACGCGGACATAGCCGCCGGAGGCCTCCGCCAGAATGCGGATGGGGTAGGTCGTGTTGTTGCGGAACTTATAGTCGAGGCTGCCCCAGTAGATCGTGGCGTCCATGCCCCAGGGAATATAGTCCGGCACATACTGGTGCTCCTGCCGCGCGATGACCTCGAGGTCAGATTTCAGCGTGCAGTAGTACAGCACGGACGCGACCTGGCAGACGCCGCCGCCGAGCTGCTGGACGGTCTCGCCGCCGACATACACGCCGCCCTCCTTATAGCCCTTGGCCGCCGTGCGCTCGCCGACGACACCGTTGAACGAGAACGTCTCGCCGGGCTTGAGCACATAGCCGTTGATGGCCAGGCAGGCCAGACGCAGGTTCTCACTTCGGCCGATGAGACCGGCGTTGTACGGGCTGTCGTAGCTGGCAAGCTCATCGTGGAACAGCTTCTCCTGCAGGGATTCCTTCGTGTACTGCGGCTCGATGACGTCGAGCGTCAGCGTGACCTCGCCGCCGGGGCCTGCCTTCTCCAGCTCGTCCATGGCCTTTTTGATGTCGAAGCCGTAGCCGTCCGAGCCGTCGGTCACTTCATAGGTGTCCTCGTTGCACACGGCGTTCACCGGCGCAACATAATACTTGTGGTACAGGGCGTCGAGGTCAAAGGCCTCCGGCAGGTCCTCCTCCACCACATACTGCATCTCGAAATTCGCGTCGGCATAGGCGGTGAGCACGGCCTTGTACAGCTCGTCCGTGTTGATCTCGCGGCCCGCGCTGCCGAGCTTGACCGTCAGGGTCTTGAGCTCGCGCTCCTCGCCCTCGTCGTCCGTCACGGTCGTCGTGCCCTCGGTGACGGAGGGCTCCGTCTTTTTGCTCACGGCGTCCTTGGCATATTCGTCCAGCATCGTGCGGACGTAGCTTTCATCGAGCGTGAGGAAATCGGCGACGTTCAGATCGGTGCGCTCCGTCAGCGCGTTCTTCTTCACGCGGGAGAACAGGCCGCCGCCGCGGCCGTAGGCATAGGCAGCCTCCACGGCCTTGTCGAGGTCGAGGCGGACCGCCGTGTCCGACGGCGTCAGGCACAGCTTTGTCAGCAGCGTCATCGGCTTGCCGTCCTCGTCGCGCGGGGTGTTCGGGTCCTCGGTCGGCTCCTCCGTCGGGGCCTCGGTCGGCGCTTCCGTCACCGGCTCCGTCTCCGAAGGCTCGGTCTCGGTCGGCTCCGTCGCCTCGGTCTGCGCGGAGGCATCGAGCGGCTTGCCGAAAATGTCGACGAGCGGGATCTGCGCCGGGTCATATGTCGAGGTGAATGTATCGTAGGCGCGCGTGTAGAGCGCGACGTTCATATTTTCCTTCCCATAGACGCTCACGCCCTTTTCGAGCGCGGCGCGCGCCTCCTCCTTCGTCATGCCGCTGAGATCGACGCCCGCGACATAGAGGTTGTTGACGATCCTGCCGTCGTCGCGCAGGAACATATAGCCCACGCCGCAGCCGACGAGCACGACGGCTGCAGCCAGCAGCGCGACGATCAGGCCGAGGCGGGACTGCTTTTTCTGTTTTTTCTTTTTCGGCGCACGCTGCGGCTCGGCATAGGACTGAGCCTGCGTCGGGCGTTTGCCTTTTTCAAATTTACCCATTTGAATCTCCTTCTCCGGTGGTACTACGGCAGAATGCCGCCTATTCTCCAGACGGCATCCGCCGCCGTTTGTTCCTATCCTATTATACCGGGAAGCCGCCAAAATGCAACAACGTTTTGCCAACAAAAGCGTTACAATTGTGAACTTTATGTAAACCGCCTGAGCAGGATCATGGCGGCTGCCCCCCGAAGTGCCGCTGCGAGGCCGCGGAAAGTGGTATCATAAACGGACACTGACTTTCGGCTAAGCAGGGCCTTGAGAGTCTAAACAGCCCCACAGAAACACTTCTGTGGGGCTGCTTTTGCACTTTGGTTTTTTGTCAAGCCCTGGGGCTTGCTCCGTGCTCACCGCGGGGCAATACGCCCCCGGTAAGCACGCCGTTTCGGATAGAAATCAGTGAATGCTCTGGCAGTATCTGGCGACCACTGCCGCAAGCTGGGCACGGGTGGCCGTAGCCATGGGCTCCAGCTTGCCCGTTTCTGTGCCGAGAATAAAGCCGTTGGCAACAGCCCACTGCATGGATTCCACAGCATAGGAGGAGACACGATCTCTGTCAGAGAAGCTGCTCAGGTCTTCGGACACCTTTTCATAGGCACCGGTCACCTTGGCATACCGAGCGAGGAAGGAAACCATCTGCTCGCGCGTCACGCAGTCGTCAGGCGCAAAGGTATCCGCGCTGACACCGGTGGTGATGCCGTTCTGGTAAGCCCAACGCAGGGCGCTGCCGTACCAGCTCTCCAGATTCACGTCGGTGAAGGGCAGGGCCTTGGAATCATCCACAGCAGGTTCTCCCGCAATGCGATAGAGCAGCGTCACCACCTGGGCACGGGTCGCGGTCTCATCGGGGCGGAAGGTGCCGTCGCCGTAGCCCTGCATAATGCCCTTAGACAACACATAGTCCACGGACTCATGATACCATGCCGTTGTGCTGAGATCCTGGAATTCCTTCGACGGGCACGGATCATCACGGTTGCTGCTTGCCGTCAGATGCTCCACCTCATCGATCCGCTGTTCATTGCGCTCTGTCTTTTGGACCGTGAACCGAGGATCGGCGTCCTTGCCGGCATTCGTCTTGGTGAACGTCAGCTCTGCGACTTGTTCCCCGGCAGGCATGCTGTCCACGGAAACATAACCAAGCGTTACCTTTCCGGCTTCAGCCTTGTAGGAGAAATACTGCGCGTTTCCAATGACATTCTTCAGCTCCCAGCCGGCAGCATCGTAGCTGACGCTCATAAGCCCGTTCGTGGTGGGGGCCGTTCCTCCCGGCACCAGCTTCAGGGTGACCGTGTTCTGATCCTCCGAGGTAATGATCTCCGAGGATGCAGTCTGTTCGCCCGCGATGTCAGCCGCCGGTTTCGCCGATGCGGTTTTTTCTGCTGCTGTATTAAGCGCACCATAAGACGCGGCCGCTTCTTCAACCGCAGCAGAATTGAGCATGTCTGTCAAATCCTGAGACTGTACCGTGTGGGAGCCAAGCGGCAGATTGCTTACGATCTGCTCCAGCTCCGTCTGGTTGGCCTCATGATTGTCGATCTTCAGGATCGTTGCCGGATATACATTCTCGCCGAAGCTGGCCAGCTTTTCGCCGGTCCAGAAGTTCTTGGCGGAATCGTAAGTCAGACGGTAGAGCTCATTGGCCTTGCCGGTAAAGTAGGACAAATACAATGCCAGCTGTCCATTGACCGTCGTGGGAACCATAGAGCACAGCGGCGTGCCGTTATCGTCGCCCATGAAGTACATTTTAAATGCACTGGTCAGGTTAGACTTTGCGATCTCGTATTTGCCTGTCGTGCTGCTGTAGTCGATCCCGTCATAAATCTGGAAGGTCCACACGTTGCCGCGGTTATCCAGCAGCAGCAGCACCTCCGCATCCGTTTCCGCAGTGCCGTCCTGGTCCAGATCAAGCTTTGTCTTGCCGAGCGAGGTCATCGCCGTAAACTTATCGGCTCCGTTTCCGTAAAGCAGGAAATCCATGAACAGCATGAAGCCGTCCGTGCGGATGCTGCCCAGTTCCGCAGGCTTGTTGAGCATAAAGTTATAGATACTGTAGCAGGCCGGTACGTCGCCCTTGGTAAACAGCTCGCTGTATTCCAGATCAAACAGCGGCACATTAAAGTTACCGCCCGCAACGGCATCATAGTCCGCCAGAACCTTGCCGCTCTCCATGTCGACCTGATGGAGCTTCCGTTCATTTCCGTCAACCACAATGACATTGTTGCGATCCGTGTCATATGCGGTAGAGGTAATGCCATCGACCTCCATCACAGCCCCCGGCGTCCATGTAGTATCATTTTCCATATCCCACGTATAGAACTGGGAGGTGGAGGAGCCATCCATCAGCGCGCCGGTCAGCGTAACCTTCAAAACCTCAACGGTAACCGTGCAGGCTGCGCTCTTGGTGGGATCCTTTACAGAGGTTGCCGTGATCGTGGCAGTGCCATCGCCAATGCCGGTAACCGTACCGTCTTCGTCCACGGTAGCCACATTCGTATTGTCGCTGGTCCAGGTCACCGTATCGGGATGGATGCCGAAAGGCGTAACTTCCGCCTCCAGCGTCGCTGTGCCGCCCTTGAAAAGCTTCAGCGTGCTGCGATTCAAGGAAACCTCAACAGGATCATTCAGCTCAGACTTGTTCAGATTGATCTTGTAGGTACTGCAGTTGTTTGCGTAGTCATATACCTGCAGCAGCAGATGCGCTGCATTTGCTGTTCCGTTTGCATCCAACGACATGGTAACAGCCTCGCCGCGGCTTGCTCCCTTCGGAGAACCGCCCGTCCTCGCAAGGATTTTCCCGGTCGAGTAATCGTACAGCACCGCTGCTGCAACATATCTGTTGTCGGAGGCCGTAACGGTCATGACCCGTCCGTCGTTGATCAGGTCCTCGGAAAGCGTAATGTCGGTCAGCGTAGGAGCAGTCTTGTCAACAAACATCGTATAGGTCTGACTTGCTCCCTCACCAAGCGCATCCCAATCCGTCGAAAGCGTCGAGCCGCTGTAATCCACATAATACTCCGGCGCCATGGTAAGCTTCACAGTCAGCTTTTCGCCTTCCGCGGCATCCGGCGCACAATCCACGGACAAGCCGCTCTGCACCTGCATCCACGTCTTCTGGTTCGAGAAATAGTAGGCGCCAATGATCGGAGCCTGAGTCTCCTTGTTGAGATATACCGTACCGTCCTCGCCGGTCACAGTGATCCGGCCATTGGCCGCATTTCGGATCAGGCAGAAATAAATATCAGAGATCTTTGCGGTATCCGGGTTGATGGAATAGCGGTCTGCATCGTAGAATCCGTCGTCTACATACAGATTTCCGCCAAGGGAATAGGAGTCATCCACGCCTTTGTATTTTATGGTCAGCGACTGGAGCTGCGCTGCCTGCTGAATTGCAGCGAGCATGTAGGGAGGACGGGTCTCCATGCCGTAGTGATACTGAATAAAGCTGCCGACATCAAACATGGAGGCATCGGTCCAATTTCCGTAGTAGCCCAGCACCGGGATAGAATGGCTGGTCCCTTCGACACCCTCTTTACTGCTTACCTCGTTGGCAAATACATAACCCTCGACATAAGCGCCTGCACCGCCGTTCTTTTCGTCGTAGCTGTCCAGACCAAGGACCTTTGCACGAATCGTGACGTGAATTTTCCCGTTTGCAGGAACCGTCACGGCAGCGCTGCTCAGGCGGGAGAAGAACAAATAGGCATCATAGGTATCGATGTCTCCGTCCTTATCCAGATCCGCACAGCTCTTGCCGCTGATCTCGGTCCGCACGCCGGTCACATAGTCCAGCAGCGCCTGACCGTCATCCGCGGTTACCTTGCCGCTTCCGTCAAAATCGCAGCCGTCCAGCTCCGCAGGCATTTCCGGCTTCAGCGTTTTCCCATCCACGTCCCAGACAACGTCTGCGGCTAATGCGGCAGTCTTTTTGTCCGAGAAATTCATGACTTGCCCGTTCCCGTTATTGAGCTCGCCCTGAAGTGCCGCCTGCGTAAAGAAATCAGCGCTTAAGGTAAACGTGCTGTCCGTATTCTCCAGATTGTACAGCGTAAAGCCAAAGGAATACTCACCGGTGCGCTGGGGATCGTCTCCCAGCTCGGCTTTGATCTTTCCGTCTGCATACGAATCTGTTGCATCCTGATCCATCATCAAATAGCTTCCGCTATTTACAGCCGCGCCGATATTTGCAAGGCCTGCACCCTGCTGCAGAACAGAGTAGTAACCCTCCAGTGTCTTCCCCTGCTCATCAACACCCTGCTTCTCAACGATCGGCTGAGCAGTTGACATCAGCAGGCTTTGGGCCAGCGTACGCACAGCCAGTCCCGTCTTTTCGGCCAGATCGTTCTGCTTGATGTACTCAGCGACCAGCGCCGCCATTCCGGCTACCTGCGGAGAAGCCATAGAGGTACCGGACATATTCTGATACTCTCCGCCGTCCTTCAGGGAGTAGATCCGGCCGCCGGGCGCCGTGATCTCCGGCTTCATCGTCAGGGCGCCGGGAATGCCCCAGCTGGAGAAGCTGCTCATCGTATAGTAGTCTTCTCCCAGATCCCAAGACTCCCGCTCGGAGCTCACAAACATCTCGCCGCTATAATACAGAACACTGCCATCCTCGCTCGTCACCTTCGTGGAGCTTTCACGCAGGAATGCGCCATCCGTCTGAGAAATAGAGACGCAGGGCTCCGTTTTTTTATAATCGGTCAGATCCATATAATTGGAGCCCGGCTGATTATTGACGATAATGGTCGCAATTGCGCCATTGGCAACCGCGGCTTCTGCCTTCTCGTAAAATGAGGTATCGCCTCGATTGCAAATTGCAATTTTTCCTGCCAGGACATCCTTGACTGCTGCAAACTCTTCCGCGGTACCGATCTTGTCCAGATAAATATACTCATGGCTTCCGCCGATGGTATAGATCGGTTTGTTCTGATAGCTTTTTTCCGTGTAGGTCATGTTATGACCTTTCACCTTCAGATAATTGTCTGTAACGCCCGCGTTATCGACGGAGGCTACACACAGCGAGTTAACATAGGAGCCGGGGCTGCCGTTTGTAGCCCAGTTCACACTGCCCGCATAGGGAAGGCCAAACGCAGTTTGGTCAAACCAGCTGCCGGAATTACCTGCAGAAATTGTGACAACCATGCCGCTGCCAACGATTTCATCAAGAATATGGCGGTATTTCTCTTCCGTATACTCGGAGTAGCCCGGGAAGCTTCCGCCCAGAGAGAGGTTCGCTGCGTCCGCGCCCAGCACCATGGCGTCTTCAATCGCGACCATGTAGTCTGAATCATAGGCGCCGCCGCGCTTGCCGAAGACCTTCATCGTCAGGATCTGCGCATCGGGCGCCACGCCCTGCGTCATGACGGAGTCCAACGCTGCGACATAGTTTCCGGCTTCGTCCTTAACAAAACGGTTTCCCGCCGCGATGCCGGTCACGTGCGAGCCATGATCGCCCTGCGTATCATTATCATGCGTGATATCCGTGTCCGCATCCACATAGTTAAAGCCAAACGGGATTTTCTCGTTGACATAAAAATCTGCTGCGGTCAGTCCGGCCTTGCGAGTATATGCATTTAGCTGATTCAGCACCTCATCGGTCAAGTCAGCCTCCGTCATGATCGTCGCATTACTCCCCTGCAGGGCATATTTCAGCGCATCCGGATCCAGAGAGGGATGATCCACATCGGCGCCCGTGTCGATAATTGCGATCCGGCTTCCTGCGCCGGTATAGCCTGCCGCCCACGCAGCGCTGGAGCCGATCATCTTATCGGAGGTGGCCATATTGGGATCCGCCGTCTCCTCCTGCTTCACCACGCAGGGCTCATACCGGTTCTCAAGAATGACCTCCTGCACACCGGCAACTTCCTTGATTTTCTCGATCTGCCCATATTGGACATTTGCAGAAATGATATTGGCTGCCAATGTCAAATTCCAAACAACATCCAGCGTTGCACCATTCAGTGCCTGCTTGGAGATGGCGGCAGCCATGCTGTCCTGCTGCTTCTCCAGCTTCCGCCGATATTGCATGGCGCTGCGATCAGCAGCTGCGATCTCATCAGAGGTAAAGCCCTTTTCCAGGGTAGAGGCGTCCTTTAGAATAATGGAGACACGAACCATATCGGTGTCTTCGTGTTCTACCGTCTTTTCCACTACGCCGGTATTCGCCTGAATGGGGGACTCTACCTGAACAGAGCTGCTGTCTATTTCCTCCCAAGTCAGTCCGTTGCTGCCTGATTTCGAGACGCCTGTTTCCTCAATTGCCAGAGATGGCGTAGCTAAACTAACAGCTAACACCACGGCCAGCAATGCAGCCACAATGCGTTTTCTTAAGTGTGTGCTTTTCATAAACCTGCCTTCTTTCTTTATTTTGGTATGTCCACAAGCCGGGCATGCGGCCGCTTCTACACCAATGGTGTTTTATATATATTATCACAAACATCCGGTATATGCAATTAAAAATACACATACAGAGATGCCGTGCAGTTCTAAATATCGGCCGGAAACATGTCTGATTTTTTCCATTATTTACAAATTCTGGAAATATTCAATCGTTACTGCAGAAACGCCGGCATCGGCCGGCAAAGGCTTGCCGTCATGATAAAAATCCGAAAAGCTGCCGTTCCAGCGCCTCATATCATAAGAGCTTTTTGCTTTTCTCGGTGACGTTATTTGCCCTTGCCACGCCGGACAGACTGTTTTGTTCCATGCTTCGTTATCAGCCCGCGGCATTCGATGCGCCTTTTTTATCCGAGTTTGTTTGTTCCGACAAGAGAATACGGTCATTGTCCAGGGCCTTGCCAGCACTGCTTTTGAACTTAGCCAGCAGGTCCTCCACGGTCATGCCCGCCCGTTCCGCTCCGGCAACATCCAGAATGATATGGCCGCTGTCCATCATCAATGTGCGGTTGCCAAGCTCCAGGGCCTGGTGCATATTGTGGGTGACCATGAGGGTGGTGATACGGTTCTCCGAGACGGTCTGACGGGTGATTTCCAGCACCTTTTCTGCCGTGGCGGGGTCCAGAGCAGCGGTATGCTCATCCAGCAGCAGGAGCTTCGGCGGCTTGAAGGTCGCCATCACCAGCGTCAGCGCCTGACGCTGGCCGCCGGAAAGCAGCCCCACGGGCTGCTTCATCCGGTCCTCCAGGCCCATGTCCAGCTGAGCCAGCTTTTCCCGGAAGGCGGCTTTTTCCGCCCGGGTCACATGGCTGAGCCAGCCGCCGGAGGCCGCCGCCAGAGAGAGGTTTTCCTCAATGGTCATGTGGGGGGCGCTGCCGCGCATAGGATCCTGGAACAGACGGCCGATTTGGCGGGAGCGCTGATATTCCGGCAGGAAGGTGATATTTTTTCCGTCCAGATAAATGCTGCCGCTGTCGGGGAAAAAGCTGCCGCAGATGGCGTTAAGGAGGGTGGATTTGCCTGCGCCGTTGGAGCCGATGATGGTGACGAAATCCCCGGGGAGCAGGTGCAGGCTCAGGCCCTGCAGGGCTGCCTTTTCATGGATGGTGCCGGGGTTGAAGGTCTTGGATATTTTTTCAATCTTCAGCATGAAGGCGGGCCTCCTTTCGCGCAGCCATGCGGCGGCGCAGCATGGGCAGCTGCTTTTTGAAATAGGGGGTGGCGATGGCCAGCACCACGATCACCGCGGACACCAGCTTCAGCATGAAGGCGGGCATATCCAGCCGCAGGGCGATGGTATACACCAGACGGAAGGCAAAGGCGCCCACCACCATGCCGACGGCCCGCTTGAGAATGCTGCCCTTGCCCAGCAGCACCTGACCCATGAGCAGGGAGGCCAGGGCAATGGTCACCATGCCGGTGCCGATGTCGATGCTGACGGATTTTTGACTTTGGGCCAGCAGGCAGCCGGACAGACCCGTGAAGGCATTGGCCACGCACAGGCCTACGATGGTGGTAAAGGTGGGATTGATAGAGGAGGAGCGGACCATGTCAGGATTGTCGCCGGTGGCGCGGATGGCCAGACCCAGGCGGGTGCGCAGAAACAGGGCCAAAAAAACGACCACGGCAATCACGGCGATGGCCGCCACAAGCAGCTTATACTGCTCAGCCAGGAAGGTGCCCTGCAGCAGAGCCCGGGCCTTGGTGAACACGGTCTCGGTTTTGTTCATATTCAGCAGGGAGGAGCCGCCCATGACGGCGATATTGATGGAGTAGAGCCCGGTGTTGACGATGATGCCCGCCAGGAGGCTGTCAATGCCCATTTTCGTTTGCAGCAGGGCGGTGATGAAGCCGGAGAGGACTCCGGCGCCCATGGCGGCCAGAATGGCCAGGTAGGGATGCCCGGCAATGGCTGCCATAGCACCCACAGCGGCACCCAGAGTGAAGCAGCCGTCGGTGGAAAGGTCGCATACATTGAGCATGGAGTAGCTCAAAAACAGTGCCAGCACGGTCAGCGAGCAGATGAGGCCCAGCTCCATGGCGGCTTGGACCAGAGAAAAAATGTTCATGAGAGGCTTCTCCTTTCCTGTGCAATGGGTTTGTTTACGCAGTGGGCGGTGCGAGGGTCATCAGCGGGGGCCCGCTGATGGATGCTTGATTTCTTATTCATTCAAATCGTCGAAGCTCTCGGCGGTGACGATGGACTGGACCTTGGTGCACAGAGGGGCGAAGGCCTCGGCCAGCTCGTCATAGTTCAGGCCCAGCTCCCTGCAGATGTCGGTGTTGATGGTGGCGGTGCCATTGTCGAAGGTCAGCACGGGGGTGGCGGAGGGCTTGCTGCCGTCCAGAAGAATGCCGGAGACCATGTTGGCGGTTTCCGCGCCCAGGTTGGCATAGTCCACGCCGTAGCCCAGGAATGCACCGTTCAGGGCGAAGGAGTCAGCGCCGGTGTAGTGGGGGATGCCGGCCTTGGCCAGAGCCTCGTAAATGGCCAGCTCTGCGGTCATCACGGTGTTGTCGGTGGGGGTGAATACGGCGCTGGCCTTGTCGGCCACGATGCTGCTGACGGCCAGGCTGATCTCGTCGGTGGTGGTGCCGCTATACTCCTTGTAGGACACGCCCCTCTTGTCCAGGTACGCCTTGGCATTCTCGATGGGAGTGGTGGAGGAGTCCTGCCCCAGGTCATACAGCAGGGCGATGTTCCTGGCGTCAGGGTCGGCGGCGAAAATCAGGTCCAGGATGGCATCGGTGTCCAGATAGTCGGAGGTACCGGTGATGTTGGCGCCGGGGGCCTCCAGACTTTCCACCAGACCCGCACCCACAGGGTCGGACACGGCGGCAAAGACCACGGGAATGTCAGTGCCCTCGGTGGCAGCCTGCATGGCCACGGCCACGGGAGTGGCTACGCCGATCATCAGGTCCACCTTGTCGGCCATGAAGTTGGCGATGATCTGATTCAGCACGGCGGAATCGGTGTTGCAGTTATCATAGCTGATCTCGAAGGTGACGCCCTTCTCCTGGCCGATGGCCTTGAGCCGGGTCTCGATGTTGTCCACGATCTGGTTCAGGGATGCATCGTCCGCATAGCTGCAGATGCCGACCTGATAGGATGCGGCACCGGAGGAGCCGGTGGAATTGTCATCACTTTTTTTGCCGCAGGCGAAGAGAGGCAGGGCCAGCAGGGCGGCCAGGGCCAGAGTCAGCACACGGCTCAGAATGTTCTTTTTCATCTTTGTTTTCCTCCAAAATTTTGTATCGGTATTTTGGGTGGCGGATGGAGGGACCGGTGCCGGCGGCCTGGATTTTAAAAACAAAAAAGGCTTTTGCCCCATATGGGACAAAAGCCTTTGCTTCTGCGATACCACCCAAATTGACATCTTGCGATGTCCACTCGCTTTTACGCACCATCATGCGTACCCCACGGATAACGGGAGGGTTCCCGTCGGACCCTACTTGGGAAAAATTCCCGTTCAAGCCGCCCTCGGAAGGCCATTCACACCGCTGCGCACCGCTCCGATCTCACCACCCGAAGCTCTCTTGGGATGCCCTGTGCTGTGCTACTCTTCTTCCTCACAGGTTTGTCGTTTGAAATTAAGTGCATTATAATCATATTTTTTGCCTTTGTCAAGAGGGGAAGGCGAAGAATTTTTTGAGAAAATTTTCGGGGCGGTAAGCAAGAAAATGTCATGTACAGCGCAGCAATATGGTTAGCATATCTGCAAAAACAATGTATACAGCATCATGCATCGACGCGGCTGCATCAGCATTGAGGAGTCCCGGAGGTGCAGGGCGCTCACGCGGTCCGGGAAGGATGCCTGCAACGACATATGGCAGGCGAATCTCAAGGGCGGGTTCCGGAGGGAGGACGGCAATTACGGCTGTCCACTCACCATTCCGGACGATCGAGGCACGTTATGATTCACCGAACGATCGCAAGGCTGTGAATTGTGTCCCATGTCCGTACACCGCTGTATCCCGTGTTGCTCTTGCCGCTGCAAAGCGTGCAGCGTCTACTCTCCCTGATAGGTCTTTACGAACCTTTCTGCGGCCTGCAGGGGATCCTCCTTCGCGGTCAGCTGGAGCGTGATGGCAGGCTCTTCGCTCTTCGGCTCGACGAACATGCGCTTCTGGTACTGCCCGGCCACGCGGGAGACGACGGCAAAGTCGAACTGCGCCAGCCGGAAGCGGAGCGTGCGGCCCTTCTGGGCGATGTCGCGGATGCCGGCGGCGCTGGCGCGGGCGCGCAGCAGGGCAATGTCGATGAGGTTCATGACGCCCCTGGGCGGGTCGCCGTAGCGGTCGACGATCTCGTCGAGCAGCTCGTCGGCATCGCTCTGCGAGCGGATGCCCGCCATGCGGCGGTAGAGGTCCATGCGCTGCTCGCCCGAGGTCACATAGGCCTTGTCGATGTTCGCCGTGACGTCGAGGTCGGCCGTGCAGGCGCTCTCCTCCGGCGACGGCTCGCCGCGCTCCTCGAGCACGGCCTCCTCGAGCAGCTTGAGGTAGAGGTCATAGCCGACGGAGATCATGTGGCCGGACTGTGCCGCGCCGAGCAGGTTGCCCGCGCCGCGAATTTCGAGGTCGCGCATGGCGATCTTGAAGCCGGAGCCGAACTCCGCATAGTCGCGGATGGCGTTCAGCCGCTTTTCGGCGATCTCCGTGAGGACCTTGCCGCGGCGGAACGTCAGGTAGGCATAGGCATGGCGGCTGCTGCGGCCGACGCGCCCGCGGATCTGATGCAGCTGGGCAAGGCCGAGCTTGTCGGCGTCCTCAATGATCAAGGTATTGACATTCGGAATGTCGATGCCCGTTTCGATGATGGTCGTGCAGACGAGGATCTGCACCTCGCCCTCATCCATGCGCTGCATGACGTCGCTGAGCTCCTCCTCGCTCATTTTGCCGTGGGCGACGGCGATCTCGGCGTCCGGCAGGGCGCGCTTGATGCGCGCAGCGCACTGCTCGATGCTCTCGACGCGGTTGTGCAGATAATACACCTGCCCGCCGCGCTCGATCTCGCGCCGCATGGCGTCGATCAGCACCGGCTCGGCATATTCCAGCACGAACGTCTGCACAGGGTAGCGGTCGTGCGGCGGCTCCTCAATGGTGGACATGTCGCGCAGGCCGGACAGGGCCATATTGAGCGTGCGCGGGATGGGCGTGGCCGAGAGCGTGAGCACGTCGACGCCGCGGGCCAGCTCCTTGAGCTTTTCCTTATGCGTCACGCCGAAGCGCTGCTCCTCGTCCACGATGAGAAGGCCGAGGTCGTGGAACTCCACGTCCTTCTGCAGCAGCTTGTGCGTGCCGACCACGAGGTCGAGCGTGCCCGTGCGCAGGTCGGACAGGACCTTGCGCTGCTGCTGCGGGGTGGAAAAGCGCGAAAGCGCGCCAATGTTCACGGGGAAGCCGCGGAAGCGGTTGAGGGCCGTCGTGTAGTGCTGCTGCGCCAGCACGGTCGTCGGCACCAGGATGGCGACCTGCTTTCCGTCGAGCACGGCCTTCATGGCCGCGCGCAGCGCGACCTCGGTCTTGCCGAAGCCGACGTCGCCGCACAGCAGGCGGTCCATGGGCTGCGGCGACTCCATGTCCGCCTTGATCTCCTCGATGCAGCGCAGCTGATCGTCCGTCTCGGCGTAGGGGAAGTTGTCCTCGAACTCCGCCTGCCACGGCGTGTCGGCCGCGAAGGCGTAGCCCATGCGGCGCTTGCGCTCAGCATAGAGATGGATGAGCCCGGCGGCAAGGTCCTTGGCCGCGGATTTCGCGCGGGCCTTTGTCTTCTGCCACTGGTCACCGCTGAGCTTGTTGAGCTTGACGACCGTGTCCTCGCCGCCGCCAATGTATTTGGAGATGAGATCAAGCTGCGTTGCCGGGACATACAGCGTGTCTGTGCCCTGATAGGCGATCTTGACATAGTCCTTGACAATGCCGTCGACGCGGATCTGCTCCATGCCGACATAGCGGCCGATGCCGTGGTACTCATGCACGATGAGGTCGCCCGGCGAAAGGTCCGTAAACGAGCTGAGCTTCTGCCGGTTGGTCGCTTTCTGATGCTTTTTGCGCGGTTTCTGAGCGGTCTGCGCCAGCAGCTGGCCTTCCGTCAGGATGGCAAAGCGCAGGTCGGGGTATTCCATGCCGAAGGGCAGCGCGCCGTCCGTCAGCAAAATCTGCCCCGGTGCGGGGAGCTTTGTCAGCGGGAAGGCGAGGAAGGCGGAAAGATGCTTCTCCCGCAGCTGCTGGGCGAGGATCTCGCCGCGGCGGCGGTTGCCGCACAGCACAAGGGAGGCATAGTCATTTTTCTGATAGAACGCGAGGTCCGAGGCCGCCGCGTCCAGATTGCCGCCGTAGGACGGCAGCTGCTTGGCCGTGACGTTCACGAGCAGCGACGGCTGCAGGCTCTGCGGGTAGCTTGCGGCGAGGAACGAGTCGAAGAACGCCGCACCGTGCCCGGCCACGCGGCCGCACAGCTGCTCCCAGTCTGCGGAAAAATCGCACAGCTCGCCGCACAGCAGGCCGGACTGCAGCAGGCTGTCGAGCATCATGCCCAGCTCCTCCTGCGCGCGCTGCGCGCTGCGGCGGAGGTTGCCGTGGTCGCAGAAGAACACCAGCGCCTCGGCGGGCAGGTAGTCCGCGGCGCAGGCGAACTCCGGATAGATGAGGGCCTGATAGCGGTCGGCCGCCGAGAAGGCAAGGCCGCCCCGCAGCGCGTCGGCGTCGGCCTGCAGCGTGCGCATCAGAGCCTCGTTCGGCGTTTTGCGGCGGCGCTGGCGGGCCAGCAGGCCGTCCAGCTCCCGCGCCAGCCCCTCGATGCCGCCGGGGTGCAGGGCAGGCAGCGTCTCGGCCACGGGCAGGATGACGAGCTCGTCGGCATTTTCGACGCGCCGCTGCGTGACGGGGTCAAAATAGCCCATGGTGTCGATCTCGTCGCCGAAGAATTCCAGACGCACCGGGCGCTCCTCCGCCGGGGAGAAGATGTCCACGATGCCGCCGCGCACGCTGAACTGGCCCGCGCCCTCCACGAGGGAGCAGCGGGAGTAGCCCGCGTGCAGCAGGCGGGAGATCAGCTCCTCCAGCTCGAGCTGCGCGCCGGGCAGCAGGCGCATCGCGGCGGAGAACAGCTGCGCCTTCGGCATCGTGCGCAGGGAAAACGCCTCGAGCGTCGTCAGGAGCAGGGGCGTTTTGCCGCGCGCCAGATCGTAAAGGCAGCGCAGGCGCTGCTGCTCCCAGCCGCGCGAGATGGCGGAGGCGTCATAAAACATCAGGTCGCGCGTCGGCAGGATGGGGGGCTCCGCGCCGAGGAAGGCGGCAAGCTCGCTCTGCGTGCGGCGTGCGGCCATTTCATCCTGGCAGACGACCACGGCGGCCCGGGCCGTGTCGCGGCAGAGGGCCGCGATGAGATGGGAACGGTTGATCTGCGCCGCGCCGGATACGCCGACGGCCTGCGCGCTCTCCAGCGCGGTCCGCAGGCGGGGATAATCGGGCAGCCGCCGCAGAAGATCGAGGATCAGCTCCATGATACACCTCCGGAAAAAGGAATTTCGAGCATGTCAAAATGCGGAAAGCAGGGATTTTCCCACTTTCCGTCAGAATTTCGGATATGATTTGTTTTGTAGGGGAGGGGACAGCCAGGCCCGGCGGTAAACCGCCGATTCGAACCGGCTATCGTAAAAACGGTAGGGGCCCCCGATTTGTCATTGCGAGGAGGCCAACGGCCGACGTGGCAATCTCGGGGAGGCACTTCCGACTCGTACCGGCCGTCGATAAAACGGTATGCACCAATTGCGTCTGTAGCGGCGCTCACTGAGCGCCTTGTACAGAGACATTCAACGGCAGGAGGGCACTGGTGCACCACGGCACTCCCCTGATGTGTCATTGCGAGGAGCGAAGCGACGTGGCAATCTCACAGTACAATGCCGGATAACAGGGAACTTCCGGCGAAAACGTGACCGGTCGCAGGAGATTGCCACGGCCCCTTTGGGGCCTCGCAAGGACAAATCTGGGAGCGCGGCGCTGACAATGGTGCCCTGCACCGAATGGGCCGTCCTTATGCCGCTTCGCGGACGGGCGAGGCATGCCTCGCCCCTACATTTGGCCTTTAATGCTTCCGCCATGTTGCGGGGCTGAGGAGCAGCAGCACGGGGAACAGCTCCAGCCGCCCGAGAAGCATGTCGAGCGTCAGCACGACCTTCGACAGGGCGGAGAAGCTCGCATAGCTGCCGAACGGGCCGACCTCGAGGCTCAGGCCCGGGCCGATGTTGTTCAGCGTGGCGAACACGGATGTCACGCTCGTCTCGGCCCCGAAGTTATCGAGCGAGACCAGCAGGATGGACACGACGGCAATGGCGGCGTAGCAGATGAAGAACGCCATGGTGCCGCGGATGACCTCGCTGCTCACGCGTTTGCCGTCCATCGTCATGACCTCCACGGAGTGGGGGTGCAGCAGGTGGCGCGTCTCGGCGCGGGCCGTCTTGGCCAGAATGAGCACGCGGCTGACCTTAATGCCGCCGCCCGTGGAGCCGGCGCACGCGCCGATGGCCATTAGGATGAGCAGCACGGTCTTGGAAAATTCCGGCCATTTCGCAAAATCCGCCGTGCCGAAGCCCGTCGTCGTGATGACGGAGCCGACGGAGAAGGCCACATGGTGGATCGTCTGGAACACGGTGGAGAAGAACCCGCCCGTGAGCAGCAGGTTGGCACTGATGAGGACGATGGCCCCGAAAATGATGATAAAGTACCAGCGCACTTCGCTGTTGTGCCACGCGAGCCTGAAGCGGCGGCGCAGCAGGAAGAAATACACCGAGAAATTCACGCCGAACAGGACCATGAACACCGTCGTCACGGCCTGCAGGTAGGCCGAGTAGTCCGCAAGGCCGCTGTTGCGCACGGAAAAGCCGCCCGTACCGGCCGTGCCGAAGGCAAGGCACAGACTGTCGAACCACGTTATCTCGCCCCAGCCGAACAGCACGCCCAGCCGGTAGAACAGGATCTGCAGCAGCGTCATGGCGCAGTAGATGGCATAGAGGATCGCGGCGGACGTGCGCATCTTCGGAACCATCTTGCTCACGGAAGGGCCGGGGGACTCGGCCCGCAGCAGATAGATGCTCTCGCCGGACAGCGGCACGATGGCCAGCATGAATACGAGCACGCCCATGCCGCCGAGCCAGTGGGTGAAGCTGCGCCAGAACAGCAGGCACTTCGGCAGATCCTCCACGGCGCGGAGGATGCTTGCACCGGTCGTCGTAAAGCCGGACATCGTCTCAAACACGGCGTCGAGATACGACGGGATCGCCCCGGAGACCGTAAACGGGATCGCGCCGACGAGCGAGATGAGGATCCAGCTCAGTGCGACCATCACGAAGCCGTCACGCGCGTGCAGCTCACGGCGGCGCTTCGGCCGCAGCAGGATAAAAAGCCCGCCGAGCAGGCCGCTGCCTGCGGCCGTGGCAAGCAGGACCCACAGCTCCGGCTCGCCGTAGATCACGGCGACAATGCACGGCAGCAGCAGGAAGGCCCCGATGACCAGCAGCACGTCGCCCAGCAGGGAGAGGATCATGCGGTAATTCATGCTTTCACTCTCCGCTTGTCCAGAATGTCGTCCAGATCGTCCAGGCCTGTCGCTGCCGTCACGACGACGACGGTGTCGCCCGGCTCGATGGTGTCGCGGCCGCCGGGGGTGATGATCCGGCCCTCGCGGTTGATGGCCCCGATGAGCAGGTTCGGCCGCGTGGGCAGCTCCATGAGCGGCCTGCCGCAGACGGCGGATTTCTCCGTGGCGCGGAACTCCAGTGCCTCGGCCTTGTTGCCGACGATCTTATAGAGCGTCTCGACGTTCGAGCCGAGCGAGTTCTGCATGGCGCGGACGTAGCGGACGATGTGGTCGGCCGCGATATAGCGGGGGTGGAACACGCTTCCGAGGTCCATGCCCTTGATGATGTGCGAGAATGTCGTGCGGTTGATTTTCGTGACGATCTTCGCGCTCGAGACGCTGCGGGCATAGAGGCTCATCAGCACGTTTTCCTCATCGATGCCCGTCAGCGAGGCCACGGCGTCCATCTTTGCAATGCCCTCCTCGGCGAGCAGCTGCTCACTCGTGCCGTCTCCGTGGATGATCGTGGCCTCGGGCAGGCGCTCTGCCAGCGAGTCGCACACGGCGGCGCTGGACTCGATGATCTTCACGCTCGCGCCGAAGTCCAGCATCTGCCGCGCGAGGTAGTAGGAGATGCGCCCGCCGCCAAGCAGCATCACGCGCTTGACGGGGTTCGTCTGCACACCGATCTTGTGGAAGAATTTTGCGGCGAGCTTCGGGCTTGCCACCACGCTGATGCGGTCGCCCGCCAGCAGGGTGAAGCTGCCGTCGGGGATGTACACCTCGTGCTGCCCGCGCTCCACAACGCACACAAGCGCGCCGGACTGCAGGCGGCCGAGTTCCGAGAGCTTCATGCCGTCGAGTATGGAGCCGGAGTCGATGCGCATCTTGTGCAGCTCCACGCGGCCCTTCGAGAACGTGTCGATCTTGATGGAGGCCGGGGCGCGCAGGATGCGCGCGATCTCCGTGGCGCTGGCCAGCTCCGGGTTGAGCGCCATGCTCAGCCCGAGGTCGTCCTGAATGAGATGCAGCCCGCTCGTATATTCCGGGTTGCGCACGCGGGCGATCGTGTTGCCCACGCCGAGGCGCTTGGCAATGAGGCACGAGAGCAGGTTCTGTTCGTCCGTGGACATCACGGCGATGACAAGATCGGCAGAGGGCACGCCGGCCTCCATCTGCGTGTCCATGCTGATGCCGTTGCCCTCGACGGTCATGACGTCGAGCGTGTTGCCGATGGCGTCGAGCGCAGCCGTGCGCGTGTCGACGACGGTGATCTCGTGACCCTCGCGGAGCAGCTGCTCCGTCAGCGTCGCGCCGATCTTGCCGGCTCCGATGATAACAATGTTCATTCCCGAAAAGACTCCTGTATGGTGAATTTCAAAATGATCCAATTGATTTGATTACAACTTTGTAGCGGCGGTCACTGCGCAGCCGTTGGCGGCTTTGCCGCCTTACGGATGCGGC
>ERZ772812.843-NODE-843-length-24878-cov-7.017403_pt1 | contig 24878 bp, 19 predicted proteins | sample MGYA00511343_ERZ772812 | MGnify/ENA primary metagenome ERZ772812 (study PRJEB29015, sample SAMEA2737706) | human gut metagenome | biome: human gut; feature: human-associated habitat; material: faeces | place: China | collected 2012 ...
CAATCCTGCGGCCTAATAAAACGCTTTTCAGCGTTTTATTAAAAACTCGTATAAATCCGGTCATGGCGTGGGAGAATAGGATTACCGCGTTACATATGGATTCATCCGGTAGCGTGGGTATTGATGCACGGAGAGTGAACACTATGACGGAACCATCAGTCAAACGGGGCGACATATTCTATGCCGACCTGTCGCCGGTCGTGGGCAGCGAGCAGGGAGGGACCCGGCCTGTTCTGATCGTGCAGAACGATACCGGAAACCGCCATTCCCCCACGGTCATTGCGGCGGCCATCACCAGCCAGACGGGGAAAGCCCGGCTTCCTACCCATATCAACATCGCGGGGGGAAGTGTGGGGTTAAGCAAGGATTCCATCATCCTTCTGGAGCAGATTCGCACCATCGACAAGCGCCGCCTGCGGGAGCACATGGGGCATCTGGACGAAAACCAGATGGCGCAGGTGGACGACGCCATTGCCGTCAGCTTCGGCCTTCCCGGCGGCGGACGGGCAACATGATTCATAATGAAGCCCCCTGCGGCATAGAATGCGGCAGGGGGCGTTGCATTTGGAAGAAAATTACGGCGTATATTTCGGAAACCGTCCGGTGGGAAAGGTGCAGGTGACAAGGCAGGGGCTTTACTATCATTTCCTGTGCCGCTGCGAGCTGACCGGGGACGTGATGTGCAGACTCTGGGTAACTTGCGCTGACAAGCGGGAAAGTCTGGGGCTGGTGGTGCCGGTGGACGGCGGCTTCGGGCTGAACACCTCGCTGCCAATTAAGCGGCTGGGGGAAGGAGAACTGACATTTTCACTCCTGCCCAAGCATGACAAGCCCGCCGGAAAATTTATCCCCATTTCCCCGGAGGAACCCTTTGCCTACATAGAGCGCCTGAAAAAAAGCTATCTGGTTCGGAAAGGGGAACAGGTGGGGATCGAAATTCCGGAATAACAAAATGGCAGGAACGGTTTCCGTTCCTGCCGTTTTGACGTTACAGTTCGATTTCCAGCCCCACCGGGCAGTGGTCAGAGCCTTGGATGTCCGAATAGATGGGCGTGGCGGTGATTTTGTCCGCAATACGGTCGGAGACGAGGAAATAGTCGATACGCCAGCCCGCGTTGTTCGCCCGGGCGTTGAACATATAGCTCCACCATGTGTACGCGCCGGTGGCGTCCGGGTGAAGACGGCGGAAGGAGTCGGTGAACCCGGCGTCCAGAAGCCGCCCGAAGCTCTCCCGTTCCTCGTCGGAGAAGCCCGCGTTGCCCCGGTTGGAGGCGGGATTTTTCAGATCGATCTCCTGATGGGCGACGTTCAGGTCGCCGCAGGCGATGACAGGCTTTTCCCTGTCCAGCTCGCTGAGGTATGCCCGAAAGGCTTCGTCCCATTTTAGCCTGTGGTCAATGCGGGCAAGCCCCCGCTGGGCGTTGGGGGTGTAGCAGGTGACGAGGAAAAAGCCGGGATATTCCAGCGTAATGAGCCGCCCCTCGGTGTCCAGCTCCGGCTGTCCAAGACCGTAGCGCACGGAGACGGGGGCTTGCTTTGCGAAGATGGCCGTGCCGGAATAGCCCTTTTTCTCGGCGTAGTTCCAGTATTGGCTGTAGCCATCCAAAGGAAGGTCGATCTGTCCCGCTTGGAGCTTCGTCTCCTGTAAGCAGAAAAAGTCAGCATCCAGCGCGTTGAAGGCGTCCAGAAAGCCCTTGCCCACACAGGCGCGCAGGCCGTTTGTATTCCATGAAATGAATTTCATTTGGTTTCCTCCGTTGTGGAAGCGGTGCTGTCGTCAATGAGGGTCAGACTGTCCCGGCTCATGGTGACGCTTCGGCTTCCGCTGGTGATGGTGACCTCGTCCCCGCCGGTGATGGACAGGGTGGTCATGGTCAGACAGGCGCAGGCGAGGGTGAATTCCGTGTCTGTCATGGTAAAAGAGGTGTCTGTCAGCTCCAGCGTGATGGCGCCGTCCTGCCGGTTTACCCCAAGAAGCCGTGTTCCCCATGGCAGGGGAGAGACCAGCTCGTCGCTGGACGGGCCGATCAGGTACAGGGAAAGAAGGTAGTGCAGATCGTCCGCGTGGCCGGAGGCTTCCCGCTGCTCGCCGGAGATCACCCCGTCCTCCGCGCCGTACTGGTATTCCCGCCGGGGATAGTAAAAGGTGACGGGGTTCTTCATCAGCTCGCCGGAACAGCCGGGCAGAAACAGGCACAGGCAGAGAAACAGACAGAAAAACCGCTTCATGACTTGTCCACCTCCGTGTCAAAGGCGGGGAAGGTGACGGTAAAGACAGTACCCTTGCCCACCGTACTGGAAACGGAAATTTCGCCCCGGTTGCGCTGGACAATGGTGCGGACGATGGCAAGTCCCAGTCCGCTGCCGCCGCTTTTCCGGGAACGGGCTTTGTCCACCCGGTAAAACCGCTCGAAAATATGCGCCAGCGCGTCCTCGGGAATTCCCATGCCCGTGTCGCTGACGGTGAGCACCGCATTGTCCTCCTGACGGCCGAGATGCACCGTCAGTGTTCCGCCGGGCAGGTTGTACTTGATGCCGTTTTCCATCAGGTTGAAAACGATCTGGTACAGGTCGTCCTCCAGAATCAGGACGGGGGTGTCCTCGTCCAGCTCTAAGCAGAAGGTCACGCCCGACCAGCTGGCGTTCGTCCGGAGCATTTTCGCCACCCGCTGCACCGTGGGCGCCATATAGATGATCTCGCTTTCCTGTGGCTGTGGATTTTCGGCTCTGGTGAGGGAAAGCAGCTTGGCGGTCATGCGGTTCAGGCGGTCGGCCTCGTTGCCGATGTCCTCCACGAACTCCTTCACCGTGTCCATATCCATGTTGTTCTGCAAAATGGAATCAGTCAGCAGCTTGATGGAGGCCAGAGGGGTTTTCAGCTCGTGGGAGGCATCGGAAACGAACTGACTGCGCTTGCGCTCGGAGGTTTGCAGCCGCTCTGTCAGGTCGTTGAATTCCTCGCCCAGAACGGTCAGCTCATCGCTGCCGCCCATGTCCACCTTGTGGGAGTAATCCCCCTCCCGGATGATGCGCATGGAGGCCATGATCCGGTTCAGACGCCGGGAGAAGGCGTTGGAAAAGGCCACGGAGAAGGCTGCGACGATAATCTCCAGCATCAGCGTGATGCGAAGCAGGGTCTGCTGGAGAGATTTGATCAGTGTGCCCTGCGTGGTATCGTACTCCGTCATGTATACGCAGCCCACCACGGTGCCATAGTAGACGATGGGGGTCGCCGCGCGGGAGTCGGTAATGCCGTCGTGGTACGTCCATGTAAAGACGTTGTTCCCCTCCGGAGCCTGCTTGCTGACGGTAAGCGCCTGTAAGATCTCCGGAAGCAGAACATAGGTGCCCACGGAAGCGCCGCTGCTGTCATACAGCGCTGCACCGCTGTGGTCGGTGACCACGAGCCGGGTGACCTTCAGACTTTCCAGCTGATTGACGATGCCGGTAACGGTGGAGCTGTTCAGCACCTCAAGGGTGGAAATTTCGTCGGAAGCAAGCAGACATTTTTCAATCATGGAGGCTTCCTTGCTCTGGTAGAACAGCTTGTGGCTGACGCCGGAGCAGTAGATATTCAGAAAAAACAGCACGACCAGCGTGACCACCACATAGGTCATGGCATACCGGAACTGGGTATTGCCGTAGCCCCGGAAGCCGGTCTTTTTACTTGCGGAAATAATAGCCAACGCCCCATTTCGTTAAAATGTACTTCGGCTCTGCCGGATTTTCCTCCAGCTTTTCCCGCAGACGGCGAATGTGGACGTCCACGGTGCGGATGTCGCTGCGGTATTCATAAGCCCAGATGGTGTCCAGCAGCGCTTCCCGGGAGTAGACCCGGTTGGGATTGCGCATGAGAAACTCAATGACGTCGAATTCCTTTGCGGTCAGATCGGCCAGCTGGCCGTTCCGGTAGGCGTTCCGGGCGTCCAGGTCCAGCGTGATGGTGCCGATGGTCAGGCTGTTTCCCGCGGCCTTTTCCTCGGTGCGTCCGGCGCGGCGCAGCAGGGCGCGGATTCTCGCCTTCAGCTCTAAGATGTTAAAGGGCTTGGTCAGGTAATCGTCCGCTCCGTGGTCGAAGCCGATAAGCTTGTCCATGTCGTCGCCCTTGGCGGTGAGCATGATGATGGGCACGTCGGAAAACTCCCGAATCTTGGCGCAGGCGGAAAGGCCGTCCATGTTGGGCATCATCACGTCCAGCACCACAAGGTCGGGGTGCTGGGTCTGCACGGCCTGCACGGCTTCCAGACCGTCGCTGCCGGTGATGACCTCGTAGCCCTCGTTCTGCAAATTAAAGCGAATGCCCTTTACCAGAAGGGCCTCGTCGTCCACAACTAAAATTTTCATTTTCATCCTCCAACTGTAATAAGGTCAACTATGGCTTCCAGACGCTTTTCTCCGATACCCTCCACGTTCTTAAGCTCATCGGTGGAAAGAAAGCTGCCGTTTTCCTCCCGGTATGCAATGATGCGCTGGGCAAGAACCTCTCCGATGCCGGGAAGTGCCGTGAGTTGCCCCGCGTCCGCCCGGTTGATGTCGATGGGGAACGTGACGGCCACGGTTTCCGGGGTGGTCGGCTCCGGAAGGGTGGTCTGGGGCGGGGACGTCTGCATGGAAGCGGGAACGGACAGCTCTACGCTGCCGTGATTGCCGTTTCTGCCAAGGAAGAAGCCAAGGGTGAATACGGCGAAAAGAAGGGTTACGGCGATCAAAATGCTGAGCCGTGGTTTTTTCATGGGAATCTGCCTCCCGGATTGACTAGAGGGGGAAAAGCTGTTATAATATCTCCATCATTATACACGACTTTTCACCGCCGGACAAGTCCGGTGAAGAAATATTGAGGGGAAAATATGAAAAAATTGAGATTGCTAAGCTTGCTCCTGTGCGCCGCGCTCCTTTGTCAGATGGCGGTTCCGGCGTCTGCCGCGGAAACCGTCGCGTCTACCCAGGAAACGCAGCCCGCCGAGCAGCAGACTGCCCAGATTCCCTTCGGCCAGGTCTGCATTGAAAACGGCTGCCGCACCCTGAACGGTATGCGCCCTCTGGCGGGAAGCGACAGCCGGCTGGATACGGCGGTGGCGGCCTTCGCCTTTGAGACGAATACCGAGACGGTCATCTACTCCTACAATCCCGACACCAAGCTGCCCACCGGTACCCTTGCCAAGATGGTCACGGCGCTGGTGGCAATCGAAAACAGCAATCTGGACGATATCGTCACCTGCTCGGAAGGCATCCAGTCCAAGGTGCCGGGAAGCAGCCTGAAACTGAGTCCCAACCTGAAAAGCGGCGAGCAGCTGACCGTGAACGATCTGCTGCACGGACTGCTGATGATCGGCGCCAACGACGCCGCCGTGGCGCTGGCGGAGCATGTGGCGGGTACCACCGAGCGCTTCAAGGAAATGATGAACGCCCGGGTCAAGCAGATGGGCTGCGTCACCACGGAGTTTGGCAACATTTCCGGCCTGGATACGGCAACATCCTACACCACCGCCCGGGAAATGGTGAAGATCACCATGGAAGTGACCAAAAACGAGACTTTCGCGGAGATTTTCAAGACGGCGACCTATAAGATCCCCGCGACAAACTTGGTCGAGAAGGAGCGCCCTCTCACCACGACGAACTATTTGGTCGACAACCACATTGTTCCCCAGTTCATGAGTACCCGCTATACCGGCGGCCTTGCCAGCTACACGGAAAACTCCGGGGCAGGCGTTGCCTGTACCGCGGAATACAACAATATGCGCGTCGTGTTCGTGGTCATGGGCGCTACCCGTAAAACCAACGAGGAAACCGGTACGGTGGAGTCCTACGGTAACTTTGAAGAAGTGACCGAGCTTGCCAATTACGTTTTCAACAACTATAAGGTCAACCGGATAATTTACGACGGCATGGCGGTGAACCAGTGGCCGGTGTCCGGCGGCGAATGCCAGGTGGTGGGACAGTCCTTCACGGATGTGGATACTGTGGTTCCCGCCAGTGTGCAGATGAAAAATTACGTCATGAACTACACCGTGGAGGGCGGCGGCATGACCGCACCTATCAAGAAGGACGACAAGATCGCCACGATGGAGGTCTGGTATCAGAATTCCTGCGTCACGGAGGTGGAGCTGTACGCCATGGCGGACGTCCGGGCAACCGGGGACACCGGCGTGTCCATCCGCTCCAACGGAGAGAAGGACGGCGTCGGCGGCTCCGGCGTGCTGTCCACCATCGGAACCATCTGCGTGATCGGTCTGGGGCTTGTGGGCGCGTATCTGGCCTTCAATTCCTTTATGCGCTCCCGCATCCGCGCCCAGCGCCGCCGGAGACGGGCAGAACGCAGGAGGAGCCGGTAACGATGCTGAACTGGGACGGACTGAAAAGCGTCTGCGCCGACTGCACCCGCTGCGGCCTGTGCGAGACGAGACATAACGTGGTGTTCGGCGTGGGAAAAGAGGACGCGGACATCATGTTCGTGGGAGAAGGCCCCGGCGAACAGGAGGACTTGAAAGGCCAGCCCTTTGTCGGCCCAGCGGGAAAGCTGCTGGACGATATGCTGTGCATCATCGACCTGAGCCGGGAGACGAACTGCTATATTGCCAACATCGTCAAGTGCCGCCCGCCCCACAACCGTGACCCGCTGGAGACGGAACAGGACGCCTGCATCGGCTATCTGCGCAATCAGGTGGCGCTGGTAAAGCCGAAGATCATCGTCTGTCTTGGGCGCATCGCCGCCAAGCGGCTGATCGACGCGGACTACCGCATTACGAGGCAGCACGGCCAGTGGGTGGAACGGAACGGCGTCTGGATGACGGCGATATACCACCCGTCGGCGCTGCTGCGGGACGTGTCCAAGCGCCCGGAGACCTTTGATGATCTGCTCGCCATCCGGGCAAAAATCCGGGAAATAGATGCAAATATGTGAAAAATCCGCTGTTTTCGTTTCCGAAAACAGCGGATTTCTGCTCGTTAACAAACGGAATCGTTGCTGCCTTATGAAGAAATTGCATTATGGCTGCCGGTGACGGAAAACTCCACCCACTCGGCGATGTTCGTGGCATGGTCGCCGATGCGCTCAAAGTATTTGGCGATCATCAAAAGGTCAAGGGCGTATTCTCCCTCGGCGGGGTTCTTGGCGATCATGTCGATCAGACCGCTCTTGATCCGGGTGAAGTAGTTGTCCACCACGTCGTCGTGCATCTGCACGGCCTTGGCGAGATATACGTCCTGCTTGACGTAGGCGTCCACGCTGTCCGTGACCATGGCAATGGTCTCCTTTGCCATCTCCCGGATCTTGGGGTATTCTTCATGGGGATGGGCGATCATGCAGGGGATGATCTCCACAATGTCCTCCGCCTGATCTCCAATACGCTCCATGTCCGTGATCATTTTCAGCGCGGCGGAGACAGCACGCAGGTCCCGCGCCACCGGCTGTTGGCGCAGAAGCAGACGCATACAGATGGTCTCGATGGTTCGCTCCTCCTCGTCGATCTTCGCGCCGACCTTGGAGACCTTCTCCCCCAGCTCTTTCGTGTAGGAACCCAGCGCCTGCGTGGCAAGGGAGATGATCTCCTCGCACAGGGAACCCATTTCCGTCAGTTCCTGATTCAGCAGCAGAAGCTGCTCTTCAAATAATTCCCGCATTATCCGAACCTCCCCGTGATGTAATCTTCTGTCCGTTTGTCCAGAGGCTGAGAGAAAATCTGTTCCGTTCCGCCGAATTCCACCAGCTCGCCCAACAGGAAGAACGCAGTGTAATCGGAGATACGGACAGCTTGCTGCATGTTGTGGGTAACGATGACGATGGTATAGTCTTTCTTGAGAGACGCGGCCAGTTCCTCAATTTTCAAGGTGGAAATGGGGTCAAGAGCGGAGGTCGGCTCGTCCATCAGAAGTACCTTCGGCTCCACCGCCAAGGCTCTTGCGATGCACAGCCGCTGCTGCTGACCGCCGGAAAGACCCAGAGCGTTCTTTTTCAGCCGGTCTTTTACCTCGTCCCAGATGGCGGCGTCCCGGAGGGAGCGCTCCACGATCTCGTCCAGCTTGGCCTTGTTGTGAATGCCATGGGTGCGGGGGCCGTAGGCGATGTTGTCGTAAATGCTCATGGGGAAGGGATTGGGCTTCTGGAACACCATGCCCACTTCCTTGCGCAGGTTGTTGACCTCTGCCTGAAAAATGTCCTTGCCCTCGTAGCGCACGTCTCCCGTGATCCTCACGCCGGGGATCAGGTCGTTCATGCGGTTCAGGGTTTTTAAGAATGTGGATTTGCCGCAGCCGGAGGGGCCGATGAGGGCGGTGATGCTGTGCTCCGGGACGGCGATGTTAATGGATTTCAGTGCCTGGGTATCCCCGTACCAGAGACACAGATTTTTCGCGGTAATAATGTCAGCCAATTCGATTCTTCCTCCCATAATACTTACTTGCCAGAGACGCGGACAGGTTAATGAGAAATGCCAGCACCATCAGAATGGCGGCAATGGCAAAGGCGACTCCGAATTCTCCCTGCTCCTTGGCGTAGACGTACAGGGCAACCGTCAATGTCGCGCCCGCGCTGTTTCTCGCAGCCCAGAAGCCGCCCAACACATGGGCAAATCCGGCGGTGAACAGCAGCGCGGCAGACTCACCCAGAATGCGGCCGATGGAAAGGATGCAGCCGGTGACGATTCCGTCCACGCAGTTGGGAAGCACCACCGTGCGGATGACCCGCCACTTTCCCGCGCCCAGACCGAACGCGCCCTCCCGGTAGCTCTGGGGCACGGTTTTCAGGCTTTCCTGCGTGTTGCGCATGATGGTGGGCAGGTTCATGATGACGAGGGTCAGCGCGCCTGCCAGCAGGGAAGTGCCCATATTGTTGGAAAACAGCAGCATACCCACAAGACCGTAGATGATGGAGGGAATGCCGGAAAGGGTCTCGGCGGCGTACTCAATGACCGCGACGACCTTTTTATTGTGGGCGTACTCCGTCAGATAGATCGCCGCGCCAACGCCAAGGGGAAGCACCAGAATCAGGGTGTAGATGATGATGTACAGGGTATTGAGAATGTCCGGCAGAATGCCAATGCGGTCGGCAAGGTAGCTGGGCTTGGTGCTGAGCAGCTCCCATGTGATGTTGGGAATGCCCTTCGCCAGAACGTAGACCATGAGAAACAGGGTTAGTCCGGCGGTCAGCGCGGTGGCAAGATACATCCCGCCCCGAACCGTCCAGAGAAACAGCTTTCGTTTTTTGGAAATCATTTTGCTTTGTCTCCCTTCAGGAAGAAATTCAGAGCGGCGTTGATGAGCATGATGAACAGGAACAGCACCAGCGCGATGGAGAACAGCGCCTGCTTTTGCAGGCCGCTGGAATAGGACATTTCGCTTGCCACGGCGGTGGTGAGGAAGCGGACGCTCTGAAACAGGGAAGTGGGCATATTGGGGACGTTGCCTGCCACCATCATGACGGCCATGGCCTCGCCGATGGCTCTGCCCACGCCCAGCACTACGGCGGCGGCAATGCCGCTTTTGGCGGCGGGGACGGAGACACGGAAGTAGGTCTCCTCAGGCGTCGCGCCCAGCGCAAGGGAAGCGTCCTCGTATTCCTTCGGCACCGCTTCCAATGCGGTGATGGACATTTTGATAATGGAGGGCAGAATCATCACAGCGAGGACGATGATGGCGGCGAACAGGCTGGAGCCGTCGGGAACGTGGAAGAGCTTCCGCAGTCCCGGCACCAGCACCATCATGCCGACAAGGCCGTAAACCACGGAGGGGATGCCCGCCAGCATGGAGACTGCCTGCTCCATAAAGCGTTTGACGGGCTTTGGCGCCATTTTCGCCAGATACACCGCCGTCAGGAATCCGATGGGTACGCCGATGATGACGGCTCCGGCGGTTCCGTAGACGCTGGTAAGAATAAAGGGAAGAATGCCGTATTCCGGCTGCGCCGCCGTGGACGCCCATTTCTTGCCGAACAGGAAATGGAACAGGCCGATCTGACGAATGGCGGGAATTCCGGAGATGATTAAGTATATGGTGATCAGAAGCACGCAGCCCACGGTAATCAGTCCGAGAATCAGGAAAATACCGTGGACGACGGCCTCAAAAATGTTTGATTTATGTTTCATGTTATCAGCCTTTCGAGAAGGTTTACCATCTTACCGAATTGAGAAAACGGCAGTTGGCTCCCCCGATGGGGGAGCCTTTGTGCGCTTGTTTTAGCCGTTGGCGGGAACCACGCCGGAGGCGGTGATGATGTCATTGGCCTGACCCTTGGTGGCGTAGTCGAAGAACGCCTGAGCAACGGGGCTGAGCGCAACGCCTTCCTTGGTGACCAGCACGAAGGGACGCTGGATGAGGTAGGTGCCGTCCTTGACGGTCTCCTCGCTGGGGGTCACGCCCGCGACCTTCAGAGCTTTGACGGAATCCTTGACGGAGGCGAGAGAGGCGTAGCCGATGGCGTCGGGGTTCTGGGCGACTGCGGTGATGACGTCGCCGGTGGAGGTCAGCTCCTGACGGTACTTGCACTTGTCAACGGTCTCGGTCAGTTCCTCGAAGCCGCTGCGGGTGCCGGAGCCGGCTTCACGGCCGACCAGAACGATCTCAGCGTCAGCGCCGCCGACCGCGGACCAGTTGGTGATCTCGCCGGTGTAGATCTTGGCGATGGTCTCGATGTCCAGATCTTCCACGGTGTTGGCGGGGTTGACGATCACGGCGATGCCGTCGTAGGCAAGGACGGTGCCGACCAGACCGGACGCAACCTCGGAATCCTTCAGAGCACGGGAGGACAGTCCGATGTCGCAGCGGCCTTCGGAAACGGCGGTGATGCCGGAGCCGGAGCCGGTGGGGTTATAGGTGAAGTTTACGCCGGAGTTCGCTTCCATGAAGGCTTCACCCAGAGCGCCGATGACCTTCTCCATAGAGGTGGAGCCGTCGGTGGCGACGGTGCCGGAGAGTGCGGCGGGGGCTTCGGTCTGAGGAGCGGCGGTCGTCTGTGCCGCAGTCTCGGCAGGAGCGGCGGTGGGGGCGGGCTGGCTCTGAGAGCAGCCGGCCATGGCGACAACAAGCATGGCAATCAGTGCAATGGAAATGACTTTTTTCATAATCTTACTTCTCCTTGTAGGTTTTATTTTGATGTACTCGGGATTTATCCTACGATTCGCATTTTACTAGTTTAATGTAAATTCCAAAATCTTCGCTATGTAAAATCAAAATCAAAAAGCAAAGCGAATTGTAAAAAATGAAAAGTCCTTGACAGAGACGCACGATTCTTCTAAAATAGGAGCGAAGGGTGATACCGCCCTCCATTGGATAGACAATACTTTCGCGGAAAGGGAGACGCTATGTATCGTATTTTGGATTTGAATCCCCAGCTTGAGCCTTTCACCGGGGATATTGATTTGCGGATGCACCTGTACCGGTCGGCAAAAAAACGTATTCTGTCCGAGGGACAGAGCCTGAATGATTTTGCCAACGCTCACATGTACTTTGGCTTCCATCACGTGGATGGCGGCTGGTACTACCGGGAGTGGGCGCCCAGCGCCTACCAGCTGTATCTGGAGGGCGAATTCAACGGCTGGAACCAGACCTCCCACCCGCTGACCAATCTGGGCAACGGCAACTGGGAGCTGTATCTCCCCGGCGACGACGCCCTGTGGGACGGCTGCAAGGTCAAGACTGTGGTGGACGCCAACCTGACCCGCACGGAGCACATCCCCCTGTATGCCCGCCGGGTGGTGCAGAACAAGCAGAACATCACCTTCGAGTGCGAGGTGGTGGATGACCGTAAGGCATTCCCGTGGACGGACAAGGGCTTTACCGGCGAGGACGAGCTGTATATCTATGAGGCCCACATTGGCATGGCGCAGGAGGAGGGCAAGGTCGGTTCCTACCGGGAGTTTGCCGACAACATCCTGCCGAGAATCCACAAGGCAGGGTACAATACCCTCCAGCTCATGGCCATTATGGAGCATCCCTATTACGGCTCCTTCGGCTATCAGGTGAGCAGTTTCTTCGCCGCTTCCTCATGGTTCGGAAAGCCGGAAGACCTGAAATATCTGGTGAACAAGGCGCACGCCATGGGCATCCGGGTGCTGCTGGACGTGGTGCATTCCCACGCCGTCAAGAATACCGCCGAGGGCATCAACATGTTCGACGGCACCACATGGCAGTTCTTCCACGACGGCCCCAAGGGCGACCATCCTGCGTGGGGAACAAAGTGCTTTGACTACGGCAAGACCGGCGTCATCCACTTCCTGCTGTCCAACCTGAAATTCTGGATGACGGAGTACCATTTTGACGGCTTCCGCTTTGACGGCGTGACCTCCATGCTGTACCATGACCACGCCCTCGGTACGGACTTCACCTCCGACGGCAAGTATTTCTCCTACAACACCGACACCGAGGCGGTGACGTATTTGCAGCTTGCCAATGAGCTGATCCGTCAGGTGAACCCCAAGGCCATCACCATCGCCGAGGACATGTCCGGTATGCCCGGCATGTGCCTGCCCATTGCGGACGGCGGCATCGGCTTTGACTACCGGCTGGGTATGGGATTGCCGGATATGTGGATCAAGGCGGTGAAGGGGCAGGACGAATTCTGGGACATCAATCAGATGTGGGGCAGTATGTGCCTGCGCCGTCCCGGAGAGAAGACCGTGGCCTATGTGGAGTCCCACGATCAGGCGCTGGTGGGCGACCAGACGATGATCTTCCGCCTGGCCGGGGCGAACATGTACACGGACATGAACAAGGACTGCCACAACCCTGTGATCGACCGCGCCATTGCCCTGCACAAGATGATTCGTCTGTTCACTCTGTCCGGCGGCGGAGAAGCGTACCTCAACTTTATGGGCAACGAATTCGGCCATCCCGAATGGATCGACTTCCCCCGGGAGGGCAACGGCTGGAGCTTCCATTACTGCCGCCGCCAGTGGAGCCTGAAGGACAACGGGATGCTCAAATACCAGTGGCTGGGCGACTTTGACGAGGATATGGTTCACCTGACCAAGGAGAACCGGATTTTCGACCAGCGAATGGCAGACCTGCTGCTGATGAAAGCGCCGGAGCAGACTCTTGCCTACTACCGCCACGGGCTGGTGTTCGTGTTCAACTTCCACTTCGGTAATTCCCTGAATAACGTTCTTGTCCCGGTTCGCCAGCCGGGGGAATACACGGTTGTCCTGTCCACCGACGATGAAAAGTACGGCGGCTTCGGAAATGTGGCGGAAAAGACATATGCAACCAAGCGTTTTGACGGTAGGGACTACATTGAGCTGTACATCCCCGCGAGAACCGGCTTCGTGCTGAAGGAAAAGGTGATCCTTCCCGAAACGCCCGCAGCCCCGAAAAAAGCAGCGAAATAACGGAAGACGGCGTGACCGGGTTCGGTCACGCCGTTTTTGTGCGAAAATATGCAGTAAAACAAATTGACGTGTGCAGGAAACTTTGTGCATTTCATAGATTTCTTGACTTTTGAGACGAAAAATGAATTTTTGCCCAATCTGATGTTGCATTTTTGGGGCTTCGGACATATAATATACACGTAAAACTTGTCAAAATGCCGAAAGGATGATCGATATGACTCCCTATTCCTGCATGACCCGGGAAGAACTGGAACGTGAATACGGCAGTGTGCTGGCGTCCTACGAAGCCTGCAAGGCGCAGGGGCTGAAGCTGAACATGGCCAGGGGCAAGCCCGCGACGGAACAGCTGGACATGGTCAGCGGCCTGCTGACTGTATTGCAAACCCCTGAGGATTGCTACGATGACGGCGTGGACGCCCGGAATTACGGTGAACTGGCGGGTATTCCCAGTGCCCGGAGGTACTGGGCGGATGTGCTGGGCTGCAAGGCGGATCAGGTGTTCGTCGGCGGCGCGGCTTCCCTGAATATGATGTTCGACGTGGTGTCCCGTGCCTACACCCACGGCCTGCTCCACAGCCCCAAGCCATGGTGCCGGGAGGAAAAGGTGAAATTTCTCTGCCCCGCCCCCGGATATGACCGGCATTTCCAGATCGGCGAGTTCTTCGGCGCGGAGCTGATTCCCGTCCCCATGACTCCCGAAGGCCCGGATATGGACGTGGTGGAGGAGCTGGTGAAGGACCCGCAGGTCAAGCTCATATGGACGGTTCCCAAATACTCCAACCCAGACGGAATTATTTACTCCGACGAGACCATCCGCCGCTTTGCCCACTTGAAGCCCGCTGCCCCGGACTTTGCCATCATCTGGGACAACGCCTATGGCGTCCACGAATTCGAGGGCGACTATGTCCCGTTCCCGGACATCCTCTCTCTGTGCGACGAGGCGGGGCGGCCGGATATGGTCTATGAGTTCGCGTCTACCTCTAAGATCACCTTTGCCGGCGGCGGCATTTCCTGCATGGCTGCCAGCGAGGCCAATATCTGCTATTTCACCGGTATTTTCGGCGTGCAGATGATCTCCTACGACAAGGTCAACCAGCTGCGCCATGTGCGTTTCCTGAAGGACAAGGCGCACACGCTGGAGATCATGAAGCTCCACGCATCCGTCATGGCACCGAAATTTGAGTGCGTCGCAAAATGGCTGAACCGGGAGATTAGGCCATTGGACATCGCCCATTGGAACGACCCGAAGGGCGGCTATTTCGTCAGCCTGTTTGCCATGCCCGGCACGGCGAAGCGGGTCTGGACGCTGTGCAAGGAGGCCGGTGTGGTGCTGACCAACGCCGGTGCGACCTACCCCTACCGCAACGACCCGGACGACTCCAACCTCCGCATTGCTCCCAGCCTGCCCCCGGTGGCCGAACTGGAAAAGGCTATGGAGGTGCTGTGCCTGAGCCTGCGTCTTGCGGCGCTGGAAAAGCTGCTGGCAAAATAAATACACCGCATACGGGACGGCGTGGCTTCGGCCACGCCGTCTTTTCGTATTCAAAAATTTCTTGAGAATTCTCCCGAAATGTGTTAGGTTTTGAGTTGAAAATCCTTCTATCAGGGTGAAGGACAAAACACAGGAGGTGCGTTGAATGAATGATGAACAAATCATACAGCTGTTCTTCACCCGAAACGAGGACGCCATCCGCCAGACGGACGACCGGTATGGCGCGAAGCTCACAAGGCTGTCGGAGAATATCGTGGGAAGCCGGGAGGACGCGCAGGAGTGTGTCAATGACACCTACCTCAAGGCATGGAACACCATTCCGCCCACGAAGCCGATCCACTTTTTTGCCTATCTAGCAAAAATCTGCCGCCACCTTGCCTTTGACCGGCTGGACTGGAACAACGCGGCAAAGCGCAAGGCCGAGGTCGTCGCCCTGACCCAGGAGATGGAGGAATGTATCCCCGGCCAGTGGCAGGAAAAGGACGTGAGAAGCGCCGAGATCAGCCGGTTGGTGGGCAGCTTTCTATGGAAGCAGACGGCGGACAACCGGATGATTTTTGTCCGGCGGTACTGGTTCGGCGACAGCGTCAGCGAAATTGCTCTGCGCTACGAGATCAGCCAGAGCGCCGTGCTGATGCGGCTGTCCCGGATGCGGGAAAAGTTGGCGGTTTACTTAAAAAAGGAGGGTTTTCAGGTATGACAGGCAAGGATATGTTGCAGGGCATTCAGAATCTGGATGCGGAGCTGATCGAGGAATCGGAATTCGGAACATTCGGAAGGGGAAAAGCAAGGGGCTTCGGCAAAAAGAAGCTGCTGCTCATTCTGGCGGCGGCGCTGATTATGGCAACCATGACGGCGGCAGCGGCCATCACCCGCTGGACGGCGACCATGCAGTACGGAGACAACGGCGGCACAACGCAGCAGATCTCCGAGCAGGTCAAGAAGCAGGCAGAGCAAAGCGGCCTGTCCGCGACGCCCACCGAGACAAAGGACGGAAAGAAGAAAGCCGTTTCCGCGACGGACAACGGCATCACCGTCACCCTCGCCCAGACGCTGATGGATCAGTACGGCGGCAGAGCCATTTTCCGCATTGAGGGTTTACAGCTGGAAGAAGGGCAGGCACCTTGGGCATGGTGGGACTACCGGGTGGACGGAGAAGTGATGCCCATGAGCTGGGGCGCTCATTTTTTTGACGGCGTGCTTTGGGATGCCGACCACAATCCCACATATGCAAAGAATGGTCAGCCGGTTCCCCGGGTGGGAGAAGACCAACAGCTGCTTCTGGACTATCAGCTGGCCGACGGGAGCATTGAATTCAGCATCGATTTTGCATTCTCTCCGGATGAGAGCATGTTCGGAAAGGAAATGGCCGTGACCTTCACCGGCTTCGGCATTCAGGGCGAGAAGTTTGAAGACGAGGATATCATGACCACCCCCGGCAATTGGGTGCTGCGCTGGACGCTGGAAGGCACCACGGAGGCGCCGAAAAAGTGGACGCCCAACGCCAAGGTCGGAGATTTGTGGGACGTGACACTGGTAGAGGCGGAAATCGGCCAGTACAGCATGAAGTTCGCCTTCCGGCTGGGGGACGAATATACGGACAATTTTGATTTTACGGAGAAAACGGGCTGGTCGCCGACCCCGGCGAGCATCCGCCTGAAGGACGGCACCGACATTCGGCCTTACGGCAACGGCGGCGGTTCATGGGATGCTGACAGCCACACGTACACGTGCATTGAGCACACCCTCAACATAGTTCTCGACCCGGAACAGATCGCAGGCGTGAGCTTCTACAACGGCAGCGAACTGAACGATCAGGGCAAACGGGTGAGTAAGCCGTATTACTATGTTCCTTTTGAATAAGCAAAAGGCAGGACACCAATCGGTGTCCTGCCTTAAACTTATACTGCGGCGGTTTCTTCCTCGGCCAGACGCTTTTTCGCGGTGGAGAGCATCAGCTTGATGCGGTTGAGCTGGTTGACCTCCGACGCGCCGGGGTCGTAGTCCACGGCTACGATGTTGGACTGGGGATAGGCTTTTTTCAGCGCCTTGATGACGCCCTTGCCCACAACGTGGTTGGGCAGGCACGCGAAGGGCTGAATGCACACGATGTTGGGCGTGCCGGAGAGAACCAGCTCCGCCATTTCTCCCGTGAGGAACCACCCTTCGCCGTACTGGTTGCCGATGGAGAGGAAGGGCTTTGCCAGCTCCGCTACCTGCTCAATGGGCATGGGGGGCTCAAAGCGGCGGCTCTTTTCCAGCGCGTCCAGGGCGGGCTTGCGTATCAGACGGATGGCGTCCACGCCGAGCTTCGCCGTGGCGGCACTCGTCCAGCCCGCGCCTAAGAATTCATGCTTGTAATCGCCGTTGTACACGCAATAGTTCAGGAAGTCCATCAGGTCAGGCACCACGGCCTCCGCCCCCTCGGCTTCCAGAAGATCGACCAGATGGTTGTTGGCGAGGGGCATATACTTGACCAGAATCTCGCCCACCACGCCGACTCTGGGCTTGCGCAGAGTTTCGTCAATGGGAAGATTGTCAAAGGCTTCCACAATGCCGCTGCAAACGGCCTTATACGACCATTTGCTCTTGCTGTTTACAAGCGAATCAATGGCGATTTCCAGCCACTTCTGATGAAGGGCGTTGGCGGAACCATTCTCTTTTTCATAGGGACGCACCCGGTACAGGCAGCGCATGAACAGGTCGCCGTAGACCACGCCCCGCAGCGCGGTGAACAGAAGGCCGGGGGAGAGCTTGAAGCCCTCGTTGGTCTCCATGCCGTTGGTGTTCAGGGAGATGACCGGGATATGCCCCAGTCCCGCCTTGTCCAGCGCCCGGCGGATGAAGCCCACGTAGTTGCTCGCCCGGCAGCAACCGCCGGTCTGGGTCATCATCACGGCCAGCTTGTCCGTGTCGTATTTCCCGGAAAGCACCGCGTCCATGATCTGCCCCACCACGGTGATGGAGGGAAAGCAGGCGTCGTTGTTCACGAATTTCAGACCCATGTCGATGGCGGCGCGGTTGTCGTTGGCAAGCACTTCGATGTGGTAGCCGTACTTTTTGAAGATCGGCTCCAGCAGGTCAAAGTGGATGGGGCTCATCTGGGGGGCGAGGATGGTGTAGCCGGATTGGTACATTTCCTTGGTGAATTCCGACCGGTGATAGGCGGCGGGCTTGGGCTGGGGGCGGATGCCCCGCGCCTGACGCTGGTTCATGGCGGCCAGCAGACTGCGGATGCGGATACGGGCGGCGCCCAGATTGTTCACCTCGTCGATTTTCAGGACGGTGTAGAGCTTGTTGCTCCCTTCCAGAATTTCGCACACCTGATCGGTGGTGACAGCGTCCAGACCGCAGCCGAAGGAATTCAGCTGGATCAGCTCCAAGTCCTCCCGGTTCCGCACGAACTCTGCCGCGCTGTACAGCCGGGAATGGTAAACCCACTGGTCGTTGACCCGGAGGGGACGCTCGGGGGTGAAATCGATGGGCAGGCTGTCCTCGGTGAGGACGGCAAGGTCATAAGAGGCAATCATTTCCGGGATACCGTGGTTGATTTCGGGGTCGATGTGGTAGGGTCTGCCAGCCAGAACGATGCCCCGCGCATGATTTTCCGCCATCCATTGCAGCGCCTTTTGCCCCTCTGCACGAACGTCGGCCTTGGCGCGCTGCTGTTCTTCCCATGCCTTGTGGACGGCAGCGCGGACTTCCTTCCCGTCGATGCCCCATTCTTCCTTGCACAGGGCGGCCAGCCGGTCGGCGGCGATTTTCTCGCTGGTAAAGGCGAGGAAGGGGCGGATGTAGCGGACTTCGCCGTCTGCGACGGCTTCCACGTTGTTTTTCAGATTCTCCGGGTAGGAGACCACGATGGGGCAGTTGTAATGATTCTGCGCGCCGGGGGTTTCCTGATGCTCGTAGAACACGCAGGGGTGGAAGATGGTCTTGATGCCCTCGTTGATGAGCCACTGGACGTGACCGTGGGAGAGCTTGGCGGGGTAGCACTCGGATTCCGAGGGGATGGACTCCATGCCCAGCTCGTAAATTTTTCGGTTGGACATGGGGGAGAGAACCACCCGAAAGCCCAGTTCCCGGAAGAATGTTGCCCAGAAGGGGTAGTTTTCGTACATATTCAGCACTCTGGGAATGCCGATGACGCCCCGGCTGGGATTTTCCAGCGGGGGATAGTCGAACATCCGCTTCAGCTTATAGGCCATCACGTTGGGGCCTTTCCGCCCGGTTCCGGTGCCGCCTAAGCCCTTTTCACAGCGGTTGCCGGTGACATGGCGGCGTCCACCGGGGAATTTGTTGATGGTCAGCATACACCGGTTGGAACAGCCGCCGCAGCGAGTGGTGGAGGTGGTGTAGGTCAGACTCAGAATGTCGTTCAGGGGAAGGGTAGTGCTTTCCTGACCGTGATAGCGTTCCCGCGCCACCAGCGCCGCGCCAAAGGCACCCATGATGCCGGAAATATCGGGGCAGGTGGCCTCCACGCCGGCAATCTTCTCAAAGGCGCGAAGCACCGCCTGGTTGTAGAACGTGCCGCCCTGCACCACGATGTGTCTGCCAAGGTCGGCGGGGTCTGCCAGCTTGATGACCTTGTAAAGGGCGTTTTTTATGACGGAGTAGGCAAGTCCCGCAGAAATATCCTGCACCGTGGCGCCCTCTTTTTGCGCCTGCTTGACGTTGGAATTCATGAACACGGTGCAGCGGGTGCCGAGATCAATGGGATTTTTGGCGAACAGTGCCTCTTTGGCAAACCCTTCTGCGCTGTAGCCAAGGGAATTGGCAAAGTTTTCGATGAAGGAGCCGCACCCGGAGGAGCAGGCTTCGTTCAGCAGAATAGTGTCCACGCTGCCGTTTTTCAGCTTGACGCACTTCATATCCTGCCCGCCGATGTCCAGCACGCAGTCCACCTCCGGGTCAAAAAACGCGGCGGCGGTGCAGTGGGCGATGGTCTCCACCTCGCCCTCGTCTAAGCAGAAAGCGGATTTCAGGAGGGATTCTCCGTAGCCTGTGGAGCAGGAGCGGGCGATGTGCGCGCCCTCGGGCAGCTCGTCCCGGAGTCGTGCCATGGCATCCATGGCGGTGCGGATGGGATTGCCCTGATTGTTCGCGTAGTAGGAGAAGAGAAGCTGGCCGTCGCTGCCGATGAGCGCCACCTTCGTGGTGGTGGAGCCGGCGTCAATGCCGAGGAAACAGTCACCCCGATACCCGGACAGGCTCTCCCGGCGGACGACGGCTTTGCTGTGGCGGGCGCAGAATGCCTGATGGTCTTCCCGCGTGGCGAACAGGGGGTCGAGACGCTTTAATTCAAAGGCCATTTCCACGCCCTTGTCCAGCCGGTCGATCAGGCCGTCCATGCTGACGGCTTCGGCGTCGCCGGATTCCAGCGCTGCGCCCATGGCGGCGAACAGATGGGAATTTTCCGGGTCAACGGTGGTTTCGGGGGTGAGCTTCAGGGTGCGGATAAAGGCTTTTTTCAGCTCCGGCAGGAAATGCAGGGGGCCGCCCAGAAATGCCACACACCCCCGGATGGGCTTGCCGCAGGCAAGGCCGGAGATGGTCTGATTGACCACGGCCTGAAAAATGGAAGCGGCCAGGTCGGCGGTGGTCGCGCCCTCGTTGATGAGAGGCTGAATGTCGGTTTTCGCAAACACGCCGCAGCGGGCGGCGATGGGATAAATTTCCTGATAATGCTCTGCCTGCGCGTTCAGTCCGGCGGCATCGGTCTGGAGCAGGGACGCCATCTGGTCGATGAAGGAGCCGGTGCCGCCGGCGCAGACGCCGTTCATCCGTTCTTCCAGCCCGCCCCGGAAATAAATAATCTTGGCGTCCTCGCCGCCCAGTTCAATGGCCACGTCGGTCTGGGGCGCGACGGCCTGCAATGCGGAAGCGACGGCCACCACCTCCTGCACGAAGCCGATGCCCATGGCCTTGCCGAGATTGATGGAGCCGGAGCCTGTGATCTTCACCTGCAAAAGGCAGGAGCCGACCTGTTCCCGGGCTTCGGCAAGGAGTTCCTTAAGCGTCTGCTGGGTGTGGGCACAGTGGCGGCGGTATTGTCCGAATAGAATTTCCCCGTTTTCGTCCAGCAGAACGAGCTTGACGGTGGTTGAGCCGATATCAATACCGGCGCGGTATGTATTCATAGCACACTTCTCCATTTTTGATCTTTGTAACAATTCTACAAAACGATATTTGTCATTATAGCAAATATGTTGTAAACAAATTGTTAATTGTGGAATATTTTAACCGGTTCTTTGCAAAAAGAATGGGTCGGCCACCAAGTTCTGGTGACCGACCCTACAGTCAGGTATTTTCGTTTACAGCGGGTGTTTCCGATTTTATGGCTTTCTTCTTGCGGCGATGATGAACCAGAAGAATGACCACCAGCAGCACGACCACGGCTGCGCCGCCGGCACCGATGATGGGCAGCCAGGAGACCGATTTCTTCATCGACCCGATCAGGCAGAAGCTCTCATCGCCGTCCTCTATGGCAAAGACCAGATAGCTGCCGTCCTGGGTGTGGGAAACCTCCCGCCAGCTTCCGTCCGCGCCCTTTACCATGACCCGGACATTTGTCTGCTCAGTCTCCGGCAAGTAGCGCAGCGTATCGGCTGTACCGGTGGGGAGGGTAAAGGCGTAGCCCTCCAGGAATTTGTCGTGGACACCCGGAGCGGGGCCTTTGGTCATTTGGGTCAGCTGGATGGGCGTATCGCCGGAGAAGTGGCCCTGTGCCAGCAGCGTGGGCAGTTTGCTTTCGCCAAGGGCTTCGCTCTGCACCGTTTCCAGCTCTGCGGTGTACACTGCCGGGAACGAAACATCGAAGCGGATGTCGGACAGATTGGCGTCCGCGAGACCGTCCCAGCGACCGACATAACCAGCCTTTTCGGGCAGTTTGGGAATGCTGTCCGGCGACAGCGCCTCACCGGGGGTGAGGGTGACGGTGTGCATCATGCCGTCGTCATAGACGAAGCGGACGGAGATGACCTTGAAGATCGGGTCAAGACCTTCCAGCGCGACGAAATCGTCATGGGAAAGGGGCTGGGCGGTGTCAGCATAGCTCACGCCGTCGATGGCGCCGATGTGGGAGCCGACGGTAAAGTAGTAGTTCCCAGTGACAGTTTCTTCGTCCGTTTCCCCGCTGTCGTCGTCGGATTCCGACTTGAGGAATCCGGAACGTTCGCCCCGCATACCCAGAACCGCGCCGGTCTTCTCGGAGCCTGTGAGCTGCACCATGCTGCGGCAGTCGGTGACGGTGAGACCCTCGCCCGCAATGCCGCCCACATAGGCGTTTCCGGTAATGTCGGACTTGGCGCTGCACTGGCGGACATAGCCGCTGCTCTTGCCCACGACGCCGCCTACATAGTCGGCGTCCTCCGCGTCAATGCTGCCGGTGCTGAGACAGTTTTTTGTAAGCCCCAGCGCCATCCAGCCCACGATGCCGCCCACGTTCTGGCGCTTCGCCGTAACGCATCCGCTGTTTTCACAGCCGAGGATCACGGCGCGCAGCTGGGTGTCGAAGTTCATGGAGTTGTCCCCGCCGATTTGCAGATCGTTCTCCGGATCCAGGCGGTTTTCATAGGCAATGGCACCCACGACGCCGCCTGCGTTCAGGTCGCCCAGAACCGCACCGGAATTGGTGCATTTTTCCACCTTGCCGGAGAGAATTTCTGCGGTGTCCCGGTCGGAAATGTCCTCAATGGTGCCGCCCAGATTCTGGGAGGCGTTGCCAACGGTGGCGCTCATGGCGCTGATTTGCCCGGCAATGGAGCGCATGATGCGGCTGAGGGAATCCGCCGTGTCGTTGACGGAATCCATGATGGCGTACAGAGAGGAACCGGCGGCGGCAAGGCTGCTGTTGGCGTTGTTGATGGCCGCGTCGATGGTGTCCCGGTCGGGGGGATAGGGGTCATCCCCGTTGGGCAGCAGGGTATCCAGAGCGTCCTTGGCATCCACGAGGGAATTGTAGAGGTCGTCCACCTGAACGCCCATGTCCGAATTGCCGTCCTGAATGGTGGAAAACGCCTGCCCCGTGAGATTGCTTACGGTGCCAAGCTGGGACTGGAGAATCTGCATTGTGTCCTCGGTGTACTCGATGAAGGTGGTCGGCTCCATCTGGCCGACGATGCCGCCCACTTCCTTGCGGCCATAAACCTGAGCAAAGTTTTCGCATTTGTAGAGATACCCGGTCTGGGTTCCGGCAATGCCGCCGACGTTGTAGCCCATGTGCTGATAGCCCACGTTGCCACGGTTTTTGCTCTGGCGGATGACGCCGCTGCTGGTACCGGCAATGCCGCCGATGTCCGTTACGGTGCTGACGGATTCGCTTCCGGTGATGGTCTCCAGGGAAATGTCGGAGAGCTTAATCTGGTTTTCCTCGGCGGTGGTGTTGACCCCGGAGCGGTTGTTGCAGCTGCGGACAACGCCAAGGTTATTTCCCACGACGCCACCGACCCGGTGGTCGCCGGTGATGACGCCTTTGGAATGGCAGCCGTCGATGATACCGGTGATGGCGTTGATGCCGGCGATGCCGCCCACGTCATCCGAGCCGGAAACCGTGCCGTCAAAGAAGCAGTTCTGGATTTTACCGGCATTGTGTCCGGCAATGCCGCCCACGGCGCTGCGGCTTCCGTCAGGCGTGACCGCTCCCGAAACGGTGAGATTCTGGATGACCGCAGAGGCGTCAACATAGCGAAACAGACCCATGTTGGAGCCGTCCCGGGTGATGCTGAGGCCGGAGACAGTGTGGCCGTTGCCGTCAAAATTGCCGCAAAAAATGGGAATCCCTGCAAAATCTACGCCTGTAAGGTCAATATCCGTCAGCAGAACCACACTCAGATTCCGGCTGTAGCTGTCCAGACGGCAGTTTTCCGCAAAGTCCAGAAACTGCTTCTGACGCAGAATGCGCAAGGTCGTTCCTTCTTCGGCGGCCGCTGCCTCATCGGTGTCCCTGGCTTCCTCGGCCAGCGCCGTTACCGGCAGGCTGAGAACGAGAAGCAGACACAGCAGAAGCGCGGAAATTCGTTTTATCAGGTTACGCATTGTCTTCTCCTCCTTCCGCTTCGGATTCGTCCAGCTTTTTGACCTGAGTACTGGTGGAGACGATGGCGTGCATATCGCCGCGGATCGTTCCGGTGAATTCACCGTCCAGAACGCCGCTGACCTGACCCCGCAGATGCCCACTGACATACATGGTGCCGCTGGCAGTTCTGGTGGGAAGCTCGATGCCCTTCATCTTGAAGGAGGTGCGGTTGATGATGGAGTCGCTGAGCACGAGCGTGGCAGGCAGAACACCCAGAACGATGACAATGGAGATGATCGTACCGCGGCCCAGACAGGTGCCAAGAATGGAGATAACGGGGTTGGTGGAAATGTTGCCGATCAGCAGAGCGGCGGCGGACAGGATGGTGCCGGAGGTGAAGATGGTGGGGAAGGAGGCGTTCAGCGCTTCCACGATGGCTTCCTTATGGGTCATCGTGGCCTTCAGCTCCTGATAGTGGCTGGAAATGACGATGGCGTAGTCGATGTTCGCGCCCATCTGAATGGACTGCACGATGAGGTAGCCAAGGAAATACAGCGGCTGATTGGCCAGAGTGGGGAAGGAGAAGTTGATCCAGATGGCGCCCTGAATCACCAGAATCAGAATAAACGGAACCCCCGCCGACTGGAACGTCAGGAGCAGAACAATCATAACGAACACAATAGAAAGGATGCTGATTAGGGTATTATCCTCCCCAAAGGTTGCGGAAAGGTCGAAGTTGCTTGTCGCATTGCCGACCAGAAGCACATCATCCCCATAATAATTCTGCGCCGTTTGTCTTGCCTTGTCCAAAAAAGCAAAGGTTTCCTCGCTCTCCTGCGATACATTCAAATCCATAACCAGACGGCTGTATTTTCCGCTGTTCAGCTGGTCCTTCCCGTCTGTCAGCTCATCATACAGGTCATCTAAATCCTTCTGCTGCTCCGCCTCCAGAGAAACTGCGCCGTCCTGTATCTCATCATAAATAAATTCATCTCTCTCTGTGAGCATTACATTTCCATCCAGAGTCAGCACACGGCCAAATTCCGGTGTC
>ERZ772812.859-NODE-859-length-24413-cov-2.989367_pt1 | contig 24413 bp, 21 predicted proteins | sample MGYA00511343_ERZ772812 | MGnify/ENA primary metagenome ERZ772812 (study PRJEB29015, sample SAMEA2737706) | human gut metagenome | biome: human gut; feature: human-associated habitat; material: faeces | place: China | collected 2012 ...
GTGCGAAGATCGAGCCGGTGCGTGTGGAGCGCCGTCCCTATCAGTTCACCTACGAGGATGATCTGGGAGCGCATTTCATGCACACCGAGACCTTCGAGGAGATCAACATCGACAAGGACCTGATCAACAACTACGACCTGATCACCGACGGCCAGATCGTCGAGGTGATGTTCCATACCGAGAAAGAGTCGGTCCTTTCGGCCGAACTTCCCCCGATCGTGGACATGGAGGTGGTCTACACCGAGCCGGGCATCAAAGGCGATACGGCATCGACCAACTCGCTGAAACCCGCCACGGTAAACTCCGCGACGGCGAAGGACGGCGCCACGATCCGCGTGCCGCTGTTCATCAACACGGGCGACAAGATCCGCGTCGATACCCGCACCCGCGAGTACTACGAGCGCATCAAATAAGGCGTCCGCTGCGGAAAATGCCAAATGCAGAGCGTGTTGCAACCGGTTCGGCTGCAACGCGCTTTTTTTGATTCCGGGCCTCGCTTATCGGCGCAGGTCGACGAACTTCACGGACTTGCGGCTCATCTCGGGGAAGTTCATGCGGTGAATGACCGCGCTGTCGTCGACCGCGATCTCGGGGGCGACCCGGATCTTGGCCCGAAAGCGGTCTTTCAGCTCTTTGACCACGTCGAAATCCGGCCCGGGTTTCAGCCCGACGCGCACGGTGATGCGGTCCTTGTCGTTCTCGTCGTTGGACAGCTCGACGATGTAATTCTCGAGGTAGGGGACGTTGTCCAAGATGTCGAACAACGCCGGCGGGTACAGGGTCGTTCCCTTGTATTTTATCATCTGGCCCTTGCGCCCGATCACGGGACTCAGCCGCAGCGTGTTGCGCCCGCAGCGGCAGGGCTCCGGATAGCCGTAGCACAGGTCTCCGGTCTTGAACCGCAGCAGCGGCATTCCGCGCACGCCGAGCGTGGTTATCGTCACCTCCCCGGCTTCGCCTTCGGCTACGGGACGGTCCTTTTCGTCGAGCAGTTCGACGATGATCAGTTCGGGTTGGAGATGTCCGCCGCAGCCGTGGTCGCACTCCGTGAACGAACTCTGCATTTCGGTCGATGCGTAGGTCGTGTAGAGCTTCAGTCCGGGCCATTTCGACGCGATCTGCTGTCCGAGGACGTTGAGCGTCATGTCCGGATTGCGGAGCGATTCGCCGATGCAGACCGCTTTGCGGAGCGACGAGGCGTTGTGGTCGATCCCGTTGTGTTCGGCATAGGCGATCAGCTTGGTCAGGAACGACGGAACGACCATGCAGAATGAGGGGCGTATGCGGGCGATGGTGTCCCATTGCAACTCGGGAATGCCGTTCCCGACGCGGATGATGCCGCATCCCAGTTCGCGGGCGCCCATGAAGTAGGCCAGTCCGGCCATGAACCGCCGGTCGAGGGTCGTCATCAACTGCATGATGTCGTCGGGGGTTATCCCGGCGGTGGAGAACGAGAGGTATTCGTTGTAGGCGAGCCGTTGGAGGTCGCTCTCCGTCAGGGCGAACGTCACCGGGTCGCCCAATGTCCCGGAGGTCGTCACATAGTCGACGATCTCGCGTTTGGGGACGCACAGGAAGGCTTCGTTATGCCGTTGCAGGTCCTCCTTGGTCGTCACCGGGAGCTGCTGCAGCTCCTCGATGCGGCGGATCGCCGTGGGGTCGACCCCCGCCCGGCGGAACAGCCCGCTGTAAAACGGCGAATGTTCCTGCAGGTAAATGAGCTCTTCCTGCAGGCGTTCTTCCTGCCAGACTTTGATCTTGTCCGAAGAGGCGAACTGGATCGCCGGATTCCGTTGTATCATCTGTTACTCTTTTAACTTGTTTTCCAATGTTATCCGTTCCCCTTCGGGAATCGGCCGTGCGAGGGCTCTGCGGAACCATTCCCGGGCCTGCTCCCGTTCGCCGCACGATTCCCGGTAACGCCCGATGAGGGCATAGGTTTCCCAGTTCTGGGGGTTCGAGGCGGCCAGCGAATCGACCGTTTCCCGGCTCAGGCGGTGCTTCAGCCGGCGGAAGCGCAGCAGTTCGGGCAGGCTTTCCCGCACGAAGAGGGTGTCGGCCGGAAGGGTCCTGCCGCGCTCGTACAACTCCCCTTCGAAGGGCTGTTCTCCCCGCAGCAGCCGTCCTATGTCGTAGCAGACCCATTCCCCCATGCCCCAATACCCGGTCGAGACCCACATGCGGAGCTGCCGGGGCTGAAAGACGACCGAATGATGGGCGATCTGCTGGTTGATGGCCAGCGGATTGTCCATCCCCAACTCCCCGCCGCCCGGGCTGTGGCGGTCGCGGAGTATGCCGACGGCCTTTTCGACCGTCAGCGGAACGCTGTGCTCCAACAGTTCCGCAAGACGGTCCGCCCGCGGTTTGCTGTCGGAAAGGGCGATGTTCTCGTTGTTGTACATATCGTCGGCAAATGCCTCCGACTGGAAATGGTTGGTGCATCCGATCGTTTGTCCCGGAACCGTGTAGAGCGCCTGTTTTTCCGGGGTTTTCTCGATCACGGCGCATCTCGCGTCGCGGGCCGATCCGATCAGGAACGATTCGGAGACGAAAGTCCGGTATTGCGAGGCGATCGCGCAGGCCTCGTCGATGGTTGCGGCGTATTGCAGAATCTTCCGGGCAAGGATCGAGACCGGCGTTGCGGAGCTCAGCGGCACGGGGCCCCGGGCGGCGTTCAGCGTGACGGTGAGCCCCGTTTCGTTCATGCCCGACAGCACCCCGACCATGCCGGGCCAGCCGATCGAGACGAACCGGTAACCCGTATCGGGTATGCAGAACGTCAGCAGTCGGTTGCGGGCGAACTCGTCGCCGACGTAAAAGTCGAAATTGCGGCCGACGATCATCCCGTCTGCGGCGGCGTCGCCCCATGCACCGAAGGCGGTGCATCCCACCAGCATGTAGCTCTGCATGGCGTGGCCGATGTCGTGGGCGGCGTGGTAGTTGAGTTGCCGGAGATAGGGTTCGCCGATGAAGTCGAAATCGTGGGTGCAATAACGCGACATGGCCGCGATCTCCATGCAGTATTCGCCGGGAATGTGACGCGCGAGCCGCCGGTTGAAGATGATGGTCAGGTAACGCAGGAATCCCAAGTAGCGGTCGTTGGGGACGATGGCGCGTATCTGGTCCACGAAAACGGTCTCTTGGTTGTACAGCAGACTGTCGGCCAGCGCCCCGAAAGCCGCTCCGCGCTGCTCGGCATCCCCTTCGAGGCGGAGCTCCCAGAATCCGTTTCCGCTGTGCCTCAGATGGTTCGGTCCGAATGACCGGCTTCCGTCCGCTGCTCGGCGGACGACGCTGTCGGAGAAATCCCGGGTTGCCTCGGGCGGCGTCAGCTCCGCGGTGCGGTAGAGGTAATACCCCGTCCCGACGGCGGCGAGCAGCAAACCGACCATGCCGAGCAGACAATACGCGACTATTTTGACGAATTTCTTCATTCCCCTTGCGAATTTCCGATTTTCCGGGCCGTGTATTCCCTGCCGAGCAGGGCCCCGCAGGTCGATATGGCCGTCATGACGACCCCCAAAGCTCCGTGTATGGCTATGTTCTGCCCCGTCAGATAGAGTCCCCCGACCTTGGTTTCGGGGCTGAACGAGGTTCCCAGAACGTCGTTGCAGTCGATCTGCATGCCGTATGCCGACCCCTGCGGAGTTCCCGTGTAGTCCTCGTATGTCAGCGGCGTCGCCGTGTGAATGCTCCGGATCGCCGCGCGGAATCCCGGGAAACGGGCCTCGACGCTTCGGATGGCGGCTTCGGCCTTTGCCTGCTTGAACGCTTCGTATTCCGCGCCGCGTTTTCCGATGGCCGTACCCGCCCATTTCGCCACCTCCCCGAACGACATGGGGCACAGCAGCGAAACGGCTTCGCAGGCTTCGTTGCCGCCCTGCGCCTGCATGGAGAGCATCACCATCTGCGGCCGCGGCGCCCCCTCCCACTCCGCCCAGACGTCGTCGCCGTCGATGATATAGTGGTTCTGATTGCGGTAAGGGAACGCTTTTTTGTCGACCGTGGCGAAGACCGAAAACACGCCGCAACTGTTCGGCACCGATCCGATGCGGGCCGCATAGGAGGGCCTGATCCGGTTGTCTTTGTCGAGCATCGGCAGCAGGCGTGCGGGATGGATGTCCGAGAGGACCGCTCCGGCTTCCAATACCTCTCCGGAAACGGTCTTCACACCCGTCACCCGGTTTTCCCGGAGGCGGATTTTCCCGACGGCGTCGCCGCAGCGCACCTCCCCGCCGTTGCGGCGGATGACGTCGCACAGCGCGTCGGCGAGTTGCTGACTGCCGCCGGCGAAGCGGTAGGCGCCCCGGATGAAGGAGTGGTTGATCATGGCGTGGTGGTAAAACGGCGAATGGCCGCGAATCCCGTCGTAGAGGAACGAGGTCCCGGCCACGACCTTGCGGAGCAGGGGATCGCCGATCAACTGTTCGATCTCCGCTGAGGCAGCCGTCGACAGGAACCGCAGTCCGTCCGAGGAGACGATTCCCTTCCGGAGCTTCTCGACCCCGATCACGTTTCCGACCTCGCGGAGCGCCGCCGCGTAGTCCTCTATCTGCTGCCGCTGGGCGGGAAACTCCGCGGACAGGGCGTCGACGAAGCGGTCGTATCCCTGACAGAAATTGTATTCACGGTCGCCGAGGTGAATCACGTCGAACGCTTCGTCGAGCCGTTGCAGGCGCAGTGAGTCGTAAATGCCGCAGTAGCGCAGGAAATGATTGAGTATCTCGCCGTCGGCCATGCTGCCGATGTAGTGCATGCCCGTGTCGAACAACGCTCCGCCGCGCCGGAACGACCGCAGGCATCCGCCCGGAACCGGCTCTTTTTCGACGACGCAGACCCGCTTTCCCTCTTTCGAGAGGATCGCTCCGCAGCTCAGACCGCCGAGGCCGCTGCCGATGATGATGACGTCGCGGCTACTCATGGCGCACCTCCCCGCGGCATATTTTTGCGATGCGTTCCGCAGCCTGCGGCGGCACCAGCGATGTGAACAGGTAATAGTCGGCCTCGGGGACCTCGGTCAGTTCGTAATCCGTCTGCACGAATGTCAGGGCCGGTGTGCACAACCGGCTGTGCATGGCCAGCGCCACGGCTTCCGGGTCGGCTTCGAACGCCGTGATGCGCCGCCGGGGCGACAGTAGCGCCAGCAGGAAGGGCAGTTCGCCCTGTCCGGCCCCGAATACCACCACCGATGCGTTGCGGGTAATCCCGTCGGTCAGCGCTCTGAAATCCCCGGCCTTGCGCAGGCGGCGCCGCGCTTTGAGTTCGGCCTGATCGGCTTTGTAGAAGTAGTTGTTGACCACGCTTTCGTGGAAATAGGGGTTGTCCACCGTGTCCAGCTCGGCGCACCACGCTTCGTAAGTCGCCTTGAAATACTGCGAAATCTGCCTCGTGCGTTCCCGGTACCCGATGCCGAACGACGCGTCCGCGGCTTCGATGCGGGGCAGGATGCGGGCGCCGTAATTGCCTTTCTTGATGCTGAACGGCTGTTTCTTGGAGCACAGCATCCCGGTTCCGTAGATCAGTACGGGGACGATGTCCGCCCCTAACTGTTCGGCCAGATAGAACGCCCCTTTGTGGAATCTCCCGACCGAACGTCCGTCTTTCGAGCGGGTTCCCTCGGGGAAGATCACCACCGAGTTGCCTTCGCGGATGCTCCGGCGGAGATGGACCGCGACCTCCTCGTAACCGTCGTCCACGCAGCAGAAACCCAGATAGCGGATGATGCGTCCGAATACGGGCGATCTCCAGACCCACGAGTTGGTCACCATCACCAGATGGGGGCTGAGACTGAGCAGCAGCAGGATGTCGATGAACGACTGGTGGTTGGCGATTACGACGGACGGTTTGGCGAACGTTTCGCCGCTGTCGTTCTGGATGATCTTGTGTTCCGTGAGCGCGGTCATCCACAACAGCCATTTGCAGCCTTTGTGGATCGTCGCGTGCATCCACCGGCGTTTGCACCGCCCGCCGACGGGCAGGAAGATCAGCGTGGGGATGACGATCTGGGCTGCGATGCACATCAGGACGAAGATGAAGAAGCCGTAGACGGTCCGGGCCAGCGAGGAGAGCGTGTAGGGCTGTCCGCCGCGGGACACGGGACCCGTGACGAACCGGCGGAACAGCAGCGGCAGGATGGTGTAGGCCGAGAAGATGACGGCCAGCATGCCGATGATGGAGATGACCGACGTCGAGCGCAGGACCGGGTGGTTGGCGAAACTCAGCGCCCCGATGCCGATGACGGTCGTCAGCACCGAGAAAAAGATCGCTGTTTTGTGGTTGGTGAGCATCGGGCGGCCGTTGCTGTATTCGCGCTGGAGTCCGTCCATGATGAAAATGCTGAAATCGTCCCCGATGCCGAATATGAAGGTCGAGAGGATGATGTTCACGATGTTGAAGTCGATCTTCAGGACGGCCATCAGGCCGAGGATGACGGTGAAGGCGATGAACATCGGGGCGAAGGTCATCAGCGTCAGCTCCAGTCGGCGGTAGGCGGCCAGCAGGGCGAAGAAGACGAGCAGTCCCGACATGTAGAGGACGTAGTTGAAGTCTTCGTTCACGGTCTGCGCCATTTTGTTGGCGAAGTAGCCGCGGTCGACGGTTATCACCCCCGGCTGCTGCGCGAGCGTCCGGTAGACCTCCTCTTTGCGGTCGTTGTCGAGGCGTATTTGTGCCAGCACGAGGGTGGTCTGTTCGGAACTGCTGATCCACGCCCCCAGCAGGGGAATGGCGTTCTGGTCTGCATAATCGATCGGGGTGTAGGTTCGGTTCAGCGCTCTGCCGAACCCGTCGAAGGCCCCCGGGGCGAATCCCGCCCGGCGGCCCGCCTCCCCGATGCTCCGGAGCAACCTCCCGCGCCGGTCGTTCGTGTTCCAGAACTCCTCCCAGCGGGCGATCTTTTCCTGCTGTACCGACGGAGCGATCACGAACCGCTGCGCCGAGACGACCGAGCGGATGTTTCCGGCCCCCAGTTCGCCGTCGAGCGTGCTGCACATTCCGGTGTACGTCTGCACGGCCCGTTCCACGTCCGGGGCCGCCGCAATGACCGTGACCATCCGCGTGTCGGCTTCGAAAAGCTCTTCGAGACGGTGTTCCGCTTCGGCGATCTTCGGCGGAATATAGCTCAGGTGCGACATGTCGCTGTCGAATCCCACCCGGTTGCAGGTGAATACCCCCAGCAGGAACAGCGCCATGATCGCCGTGACGAGCCATTTGTTGCGGTCGAACGGATAGGCGTTGAACCGTTCGATGACGGAGAGCATGCGGTTGGGGGCTTCGTCCTTCCCGCCGCGGAGCAGGTGGGGGAGGCAGATGAGCGAAAAGAGGGTTGTCCCGACCAGCGCAAGGGCGGCGAAAAGCCCGAAGTCGGACAGCAGCGACGAGGAGGTGAACATCAGCCCGACGAAGGCGCCGATCGTCGTAAAACTGCCCACGGTCATGGGGTAGGCCAGTTCGGCTACGATTTCGCGCGGGTCGCCCGTATGGTTGGCGTGACATACGACATGGATCGAATAACTGATGGCGATGCCGAATACGGCGGCCCCGGCGCCGATGGCGATGAGCGAGATGTGGCCCGTGATGAGGGCGATGCAGGCCAGTGCGAACAATCCCCCGAAGCAGACCGGCAGGGTGATGAGCAGGACCGACCAGCGGTTGCGGAACGAAAAGGTGATCACGCCTACGATCAGCAGCAGCGCCACCGAAAGCGTCACATAGGTGTCGTTCTTGATCTGGCGGGCGTTGTAGACGGCGATCCCCGGCGTCCCGAAATAAACGGCGTCGATGCCCTCGTGGGGAAACTCCTCCAGCATCCGGTCGAGGGCGGCGATCAGCGCATCGTTCCCCGAGGTGTCGCTGCTGGCATGTACGGGTTCGATCAGCAGCAGGCAGGTCGACATGTCCGCCGAGAAGATGTGGTCGTCGTAGAGGGTGTAGGAGAGCGATGGGTTGAAATTCTGGAGTTCACCCAGCACCTTCCCGGCGATCGACAGCGGGTCACGGGCGATGAATCCGCCCAGTCCGATGCCTGCGGGCGACAGCAGGCGTTGGTAGTTCCGCTCCATGACCGGCCCGATCCCGCCGTTTTCGAGCAGGGAGTCGATGCGCGCGTAATCCGCCTCGTCGAGGAAGACCGGCAGGTAGTCGTAAATGAAGTCGGTGGTGCGGGAAATTTCCTCCCCGCCGATCTCGGAGGTGACGGAGCGGATGCCCTTCCGGACCGACGGCTCCCCGAGTCTTTCGGCAAAGGCGTCGCAGGCCCCGATCAGGTCGTCTTCCGTCACGTCCGCATCGCGGGCCGAGAACAGGACGATGATCCGGTCTTTCGATTTGAGGTTGTTGAAGACCATCGACATGTTCTGCCCGTCGGCTGTCTTGGGGAATATGTCGGTGATGTTTTCGTCGAAGCGCACCCGTGTGGCCAACAGCGCGAACAGGAGGACCGCGGCGGCCGTCAGGCCGGCCAGCAACCGCCTCCGGGGTGCGAAAAAATCGTATAGAGCGAGGAAAAACCGTGTCATGACCGTTGTGCGTTGCGTTTAAAGGCCATGAACAGGAAGCGGAAAAGTCCGTAGGTGAATAGTCCGCACGCGGCGGCCAGAGCGATGCTTCCGGCGATGTATTGCAGGAGCGAACCCGCCACGGCCTGCGGTGAGATGTCGCGCAGCGACAGCAGGAGGGGCCTGCCGAGCATCCATCCGCCCACGGCGTAACTTCCGAAGAGGATCGGCGGGATCATCGGCGGGATGCTGATGTTCGTGGCGGCGAACGTCACCACCTTGTTGAGTTTCATGAAGTGGCCCGAGACGACGGCCAGTACCCCCTGCCAGCCCCAGACGGGCAGTATGCCCCAGCAAACGCCCCATGCCGCCGAGGCGGCCAGCGTGTGGTTGCTTTCGCCGGAATGCATGACGTGGCGTGAGAGGAACTCCCGGACATTCGCCCGGCGGAACCATTTCAGGAAGCGGAACGGATAATAGCAGAGGATGGCCCATGTGACCAGACAGGTGTTCAGTACCGAGATGCGTGTGAAATCCTTGGCCGGTTTGAAATGCGACACCCGCTCCTCCTGCGGCGGATAGTAGACGCGGATCGGGATGTTCTTCACCGCAACACCTCTCCATGCCGCCCGTACGATGACCTCGACTTCGAATTCGTAGCGGGGCGTGTAGAAGCGCATGCCTTTCAATCTGGTGAGCGGGTAGAGCCTGAATCCCGACTGGGAGTCGGAAAGCGTCTGTCCCGTTTCCACTTTGTACCAGAAATTGGAGAACTTGTTGGCGAAGGTATTCTTCGAGGGCATGTTCTCTGCCGTGAGGTTGCGGGCGCCGATGAACAGCGTGTCGGGCTGCCGTTCCGCCGCTTCGACGAACAGCGGAATGTCGTCGGGGTAGTGCTGCCCGTCGGCGTCGATCGTCAGCAGATAGCGGAATCCCCGCCGGGTCGCTTCGCGGAGCCCCGTGCGCAGGGCGTATCCTTTGCCGCGGTTGCGTTCGTAGCCGATTACCGATATCCCGTCTGTCCGGGCGAGGATCGCCGCCGTGCCGTCGGTCGATCCGTCGTTGACGACGATTACGTCGCGGCAGTGACGCTGCACCCCGGCGATGACGCGTGCGATGGTCCCGGCATTGTTGTATGTCGGAATCAGCACGGCGCATTGCAGGGCCTGCATTCGTTCGGGTATGGCGTCTGTCCGGGGCATCAGACAAAGATAGCTTTAATTTTCGTTTTTTGCACCCCGTCGGCGCTGATTGCCCCGCGCACGTCGATGCCGCCGTCTCCGGTGTCCGTCAGCACGAGCTCGACCCGGAGGAGGCTGTCCTGCGGCGGAATCACCGGGCTCAGGAACTTCAGTTCGCGTACCGACCGGCAGTTCAGCGGCCTGCCGGAACGCCTTTGCACGAGGTGCCTGACAAGTTCGAACTGGCACACTCCCGGCAGGACGGGCCTTCCGGGGAAATGCCCGGCGAATACGGGATGGCCGGCGTCGAGACGGACATCGGCTTCCGGATGCGTCTTGTCGCCGCTTTCGGCGATGAGGGTGTAGAGTCCTTCGAGCATCGCCTCCGGTCTATTTTCCACAATCGAAACAAGAGTCCGCCACAGGCTGGTTTGTTTGCTTGTTCCGGAACCGGTAGAGCGTGTAGTTGCCCGATGTCTCGGTCATGCGTAACTCGTTGAGCAGCATGTCCCGGCTTGCGAACACCAGCACGAGTTCCGTGATGTAGCGGCGGGCGCGTTTCGATTCGGGGGTTATGCGCACGGTGTAGGTTTCCGGGCCCTTCTCACAGCGGAACGATCCCTCGCTGCAAAGTGCGGCTATGTCTCCCGAGAAACAGGCTGCAAAGACCTGCTGCATCTGCAGGAAGAACGGGTTGGCGGCGATCTTCACGACGCTGCGCGAACCTCCGGCGACGATCAGGAACGACGTTTCGCCCATCACGACGCGGTCGCCCGCCGGCTCGTCGTAGAACAAGGCCAGTTTTCCGGGACGTTTGAAATAGAATTTCCCCGAGCTCTCGGCGTCCTGTGCCAGCAGGGAGTTGTGTTTCAACTGCGTGAAGTCGCAGCCGATCGTCTCTATTTGGGTGTTGTTCGCCCGGAGCGCCGCGAGGAATTCATCCTGCAGTGTTTGCTGGGCGTATCCCGCGCTCCACAGCAGCGACAGCAGCAGGACCGGTATTTTAGTTTTCATTGTCATAAGCATGTATGTTCAGCAATTTATCGACGCGCACCACCTCGTAACCCTCTTGCGCAAGCATCCGCAGGACCAGTTCCGCGAGTTGCGGGCTCCCGGTCCGGTTGTCGTGCAGCAGGATGACGGCGCCGTCGTGCAACTGCCTGCGGATGCGCTCCACAACCTTGCCGCGCGGCCCAGCGAGCGTGTCGAGCGACCGGATGCTCCATCCGATCACCGTGTAGCCCATCCGTCGGACCATGCCGCCGATCATCGGGTTGGTGACCCCGAACGGCGGCCGGAACAGCTTCGGGCGGCGGTGCAGCGTTCCTGCAATCGCGTCGTCGGTCCTGCGTGCATCGGCGACCATGCTCCGCACCGGGGCGAAAGGTCCCGTGCCTTTGTGCGAGAAAGTGTGGTTGCCGACGATGTGGCCTTCGGCGTCCATGCGCCGGAGCAGTCCGGGATCGATCCGCTCCCCGACGAGGAAGAAGCAGGCTTGGGCGTCGTATCTTTTCAGGACGTCCAGCACCTGCGGCGTCAACTCCGCATGGTGCCCGTCGTCGAAGGTCAGCGCGACCTGCCGCCCCGTGTTCCCGGCCCGGCACAGCGCCTTGACCCAGCACCCCGACCCGATGCGGAACGAGGTGAAATAGAGGCCGCATCCGGCGGTGAGCAGCAACAGTATGATCGTTATAAGCATTCCACCTCCAGTTTCAGGTTCCCGAGGTCCGCGATTCCGCTTTGCCCGTCGGCGATGAGCCGATGGAGTTGCCGGGCCGGTTCCAGCGGATCGCCGTATTTTGTCTGCGCCGCGCCTCCGGTCGCTTCGACCCGGATTTGCGCGCAGGCCCCCTCCTCTTCCGTCGAGAGGAGGAAGAAGAACGCGCCTCCCTGCTCCGGCAGGGCGTGGACGCGCATGCGTCCGAGCAGTGTGCGCAGCGTGGGCGTTACCTCCTCGACGGCTCCGACCAGCACCTGCCGGGCCTCTTGCCCGTCGATCAGCATCAGGGCGTCGAGGATTGCCGTGCCGAAACCGTCCGTCCCGTGCGCATAGGTCATGTTGTAGCAGTGGCGCTGCAACAGCAGCGCTACGGTGGCCCCTACCGTATTGAAGGTCGACTGGATGAATGCCGAGGGCGGCAACAGTTGTTCGTCGTTGTCGATGACCACCCGCAGGAATTTCTCGCTGTCGGTCAGACAACCGTAGGCAGTAGCGGTGATGACGGCGTCGACTTCATGCCCCTCGGCACAGACGGCTGCGGCCGTCACGCCGTCGCGCACGATGCGGCTCAAGCGCCGCCGCATCAGGGGATCGGGAACGATCGCCTTGAGGTCGCATCCGGAGTTCTCCGAAGCCGCGGTTCTGTGGATGTAGGCTTTCATCGTTTCGAGAAGATCAGGGATGTGTCGTTGCCGCCGAATCCGAACGAATTGGTCAACACCCGTTCGACCGGAACGTTCTCTTCGAAGCTCCCACACGGAACCAGCCGGGTTCCTTCGACCGGGGTCCGGAAATAGGGGCTTCCGTAACGGATGCCCCGTGCCGCGGCCAGTGCCGAGTAGACGGCCTCGATGCCTCCTGCCGCCGCGAGGGTGTGCCCCGTGAAGTGCTTGGTCGAGCTGAACGGAGGCACCTCGTCGCCGAACAGACGCTCGAGGGCTGCGGCTTCCGCCGCGTCGTTGTTCGGTGTGCCGGTGCCGTGCACGTTGACGTATCCGACCTGCTCCGGACCGATGCCGGCCCGCCTCAGGGCCCCGCTCATGGCCCGGTAAGCTCCCTCGCCCGTCGGCGAGGATGCGGTCTGGTGAAAGGCGTCGTTGGCATTGGCATACCCCGCGAGGTAGCAGTACGGCTCTTTGACGAGCGAGTCGGCGCGTTGGAGTACGAGATATCCGGCCCCTTCGCCGAGGTTCAGGCCCGCGCGCGAAGCGTCGAACGGTCGGCACGGCGCCGGATCGAGAATGCCGAGCGACATGAAGCCGTTGAGCGTGAATTTCGACAGGGCGTCGCAGCCTCCGGCCACCACGGCGTCGCAGATGCCGTGTTCGATCAGCCGTGCGGCGAGCAGTATGGCATTCGCCGCCGAGGAGCAGGCCGTGCTGATCGTCGTGGAGTAACCCGTGATTCCGCAGTGGGCGGCGATCCGGGCGGTGCTGTATGCCGGGTCATGCTGGGCCGCCAGTGTGATGCGTCCTGCGGCGGGGTCCCGCATGAAGTCGCCGAAGAACCGCTCCGTAAGGTCCATGCCTCCGACCGACGTGGCCGATACCAAACCGACGCGCAACGATCCTCCGGGAGCTGCATCCGTCAGGGCTTCGCCTGCGGCCGCCATTCCCAGCAGCGCTGTGCGCGAAACGACGGCGGCGGGAGCGATACCCAGCAGCTCTTTCAGTGCCGGGTTCGACAGCCTGACCTCACCGACGGGCACGGCATGCCGCGAGGCGAAGAGCGTCAGGGGGCCCACGCCGCTCCGACCTGCACGCAGGGCGCGCAGATTTTCCTCCGCTCCGTTCCCGATCGCCGAGATGACGCCGATGCCGCTGACCGCAATGCGCATGGCGGCTATTTCGTGCGGTTTTTCTCCACGAAATCGGCCAACGTGTCGATCGAGTAGAAAATGGCTTTCGATTCGGCGGGATTCGCCAGCTTGATGCCGTATTTCTTGTCGAGAATGATGATGATTTCGAGCGCGTCGATCGAGTCCAGTCCGAGTCCCTCGCGGAAAAGCGGGGTTGCCGGGTCGATGTCGTCGGGCTGTATCTCCTCGAGGTTGAGCGCCTCGATGATCGCCTCCTTCAGTTCCTGTACGAGTTGGTCTTTCATATTTTTTCCAATAAGTTCATGTGCATTTCATACCGCTCGCCGAGCAGTTCGCACCAGCCGCACAGCACGGCGTCGAGCCGTCCTGAGGCGACGAGCTGCCGCGCATACCGCATGACGAACCCGTCCTCGTCGAACGACGGCTCGATGAAGAACAGCCCCTCGCCCTTGATGCCGTGGCGAATGGAGAGTTCTCCCGCCGCGATGTTAGGGAGCGTATGTACGAAGACGGCGGGCGACGCCCCCTCTTCGGGGTGGCTTTCGACGATCTGCTGGTGACGGATGTCGGTGTCGAGCGATGCCGAACGGTTCGCCATGACGATGCCCACGCGCCATGCGCCGTATTTCCCGACGGCGTCCGATGTTGCGAGCAGCTTTTCCGCCGCTATGTAACCCAGTTTCGAAAGATTGTCCATCCGGGAAAAACGCATGTCGGTCCGTCCCGCAGATGCGTATTCGCGGCGGATGCACGCCGTAAACTCTCCGTCGCGGTCCGACAGCGCATACGAGGCGACCGTCCGTACCCCGCGGGGTTCCTGCGGCGGCCGTTCCGCGAACGGTCCGCGGCTCAGCACCACGGCGGCGTTGCATCCGCCGAATCCCGAGGCGCTTTTCAGCGCGGCCGTCAACGGCATCTCCCTATGGTGCGGCGCGACGTTCACCGGCAGCGGCGTTCCGCATTCGGCGTACCCCGGGGTGCCGAAAACGAGGCCCCGGCGGAGCTGCTCGGCCGTGAGGATCGTCTCCACGATCCCCGATGCTCCGAGCGTATGTCCCAGATAGGGTTTCAGACTGTTCAGGGGCTTGTCCCCCAGCCCGGCCCGATGCAGGGCCCGGCTCTCCATTTCGTCGTTGTAAAGGGTCGCCGTGCCGTGGGCGTTGACGAAGCCGATTTCCCGGGGCGTGAGGCCCGCCTCCCGCATCGCCTCCCGCATCGCCGCAGCCAGCTCCTCGCCCGTGCGCGACGGGGCCGACAGGTGGTTGGCGTCCTGCGTCATGGCGCCGCCTGCCAGCAGGACGGGTGTTCCCTTGGCTTTTCGGGAGTCGGTGGTGAGCAGCAGCGCCCCGCAGCCTTCGCCGAGCGAAAGCCCGTCGCGGGCTTTGTCGTAAGGACGGCAGACGGTTTCGCTCACCGACTTGAACGACCGGAACCCGGCGACGACGAATTCGGTCAGCAGATCCGCCCCGGCTACGATCACCTCCGTGCATGTCCCGGCCTCGATCATCCTGCGGGCAACCACCAGTGCCGCCACGCCCGAGATGCAGGCGTTGGAGATGACCACCGGACGTGCCGTGAATCCCAGCCGGTCGGCGACGCGTTGGGCCGATTCCGCAATAAAACAGCGCGGGTCGGGCTTCGGGGCGTTGCGCAGGCAGTCGATATTGCCTTTGGTCGTGGCGATGACCAGCCCCGTGCCCGGGGCTTTCGGGTCGACGCCCGACTCTGCGGCGACGCTTCCGATCGCCGCTTCCAGCAGCGTTTCGAAATCAGCGTGTCCGAAACGTGCATGGTCGATGCGTCCGGCCGTCAGCTCCCCTTCGCAAAGAGACGGGTCCCTGAACGTCGCCACGCCCGGCGTCCCCCCCCCGATAGCCTCCATGTTCTCCCGGGTGGTGAGGCCGCAGGCGCTGATGATGCGGTCGGCGCCGAGGTATATCGCTATTTGAGCCATTTTCGTTTCCATTCGACGTAGAAGTCGGGTTGTACGAGACACAGTTCCGAAGCGGAATCCACGAACACCTGCACGGTCGAACCCGTTGCGGCGACCACTCCGTCACTTTCGCGGCGGATCGTGTATTCGAAACAGATTTTGGCGGCCTCGGTGTCGATGTAGCGGGTCTCGACGAGCGCCGTGTCGTTCACCCGCAGGGGGCTTCTGAATTGGAGCGACGCTTCGACCACCGGCGCCAGATAGCCCGACTGCGCGATGTCGGCATAGCCCAGTCCGGCGAACCGGCGTCCGAAATCTTCCCGTCCGTCCTCGAAATAACGCATGTATTCGCCGTGCCACACGACCTGCATGGAGTCGACCTCCGAGAACCGGACCCGGATCGGGGTCCGGCAGGTCAGGGCCGCCGTCCGCTCTTTTCGTTTCACTGCTCTTCCGTTTTACGTTCCATAAATAGCTTCATCCGGCATTCGGCGACCGGTTCGCCGTCCACCCGGCTCGTCACGGCGATCAGGACGATATCCATGACCGTTTCGAGCACTTCGACCGTCGTCGTTATCCGCTCCCCGATGCGGGGCAGCCTGCGGAACGAGGCGTTGTTGACCGACCCGATGAATCCCAGTTGCACCTCTTCTCCCCGGCTCACGGCCAGATATCCGTTCCGTGCGGCGGCCGATTGGGCCATGTGTTCCAGCAGTCCCGCTTCCGAGAGCGCGCCGCCGTCGACGAGCAGGTTGTCCGCCCGCACGGTCAGCCCGCATACGGCGCCCGCATCCCCGATGCCGTAAAATGCGTCGACTTCCACGATCGGGGGCCGCTGCGGGATCAGTTCCAGAATGTTATGCCGGTCATATAAAGCGTTCATTGCGGTATGTGCGTTATCGGACCCGGCACTGCATGATGCTGTGGCCGAATCCCAGTCCGTCGTATCGCTTCTCGACCGTCAGTCCGGCGGCCTCCACGCAGCGCTCCATGTCGCCCGAGTGGTACATCTTGCTGTTGCCGTTGGCCAAGGCGGTGAAGTAGACCGAGGTTTGCGCCAAGCAGAACGATGCGGTTTCGTATTTCTGCCGGTCCCAGAAGGTTTCCATGATGTAGAGCTTCGACGCCGGGGACATCGAAGCCGCGGCCCGGGTCAGGATCGAGACCGCTTCCTCCTCCGAGAAGCAGTCGAGGAACTGGCTCATCCAAATGGCGTCGAATCCCTGCGGAAAACGCGTTTTAGCATTCAGCAGGTCGGCGCCGTAGCCGTCGATGCGGTCGGCCCCGGGCGCTCCGGCGACGGCCTCGCGCATGATCCCGAGCTGTGCCGGGAGGTCCATCACCGTCACCCGCACCGCGGGGTCGTGTGCGACGCATTGCAAGGCCCAGCGGCCCGTGTTGCCGCCCACGTCCAGCAGCGTGCGCGGCGCGGCGGCGAATACGATCCGCAGCGCCTCTCCGAACGAATTGTCGGAGTAGAAATGGTCGAACCCGAACCAGCTTTCCTGCACTTCGGGCGGCAACTGAGAGAGTCCCTCGTAGATGGTTTTCCACGGTCCGAGCCGTTTCAGTCCCTCGGGTTTCCCGTTCCGCAGTGCCGCTTCCAGATCGAACAGTCCCAGATAGTTGACGTCGTGATTGAAGTTGATATTGGCTTTCGACATCGGGTCGTTCAGCAGGAACCAGCCCGTCTTGGCCAGAAAGAACCGGTCGTCGCGCATCAGAATGGTCTGCGCGGTCAGCGACGATTCCAGCAGGATTTGCGTCGCATAGCGCGTCAGCCCGGCGTGTTCGGCAACCTGCTCCAGCGTCGTGCCTTCCGCTCTGCCGGAGAGCAGTTCGAATATGCCGAATTTTACCATCAGCCGCGACACCTGAAAGGTGATCGGCCCCCAGGCGATCTCCTGAGCGCGCTGCTGTGCCTCGCGGGCCGAGAACTGCTCCTTGGAGTAGGTCGTATTTTGGGGTTCGGGTAGTTTCATGTTTCAGTTCCAGAATTTGTAAAAGTTAAACCATTGTTCGTTCCTGCGGCGCACCTCTTCCTCCAGCAGCGGCAGGAAGGCCTCGAAACAGCGGCTTCCGTCGCGGCGGCGGCCTGTTTCGACCCCGGCGATGAAAAACCGGAACCGATAGGTCCGGTGTCGCTCGCGGGTAGCGAAGTAGAACACGACGGGCACCTGCATCCGTTCGGCGATCAGGAACGGACCCTGCGGGAAACGCGCCCTGCGGCCCAGAAAGTCGGCTTCGAAGGTCCGGTGGGCGTTCAGGAACCGGTCGCCCATGAAACTTACGCATTCGTTGCGGTCGAGCGCCGCCTTGATGTCGAGGATGCTTGCCAGCGGGTCGTCGCCGACCGGGATGATCCGCAGTTCCGTGCGCTGCCCGAACCGGTTGAGCGCCTCTTTCACGCGGCGGTGTTCGGCGTCGTACATGACCATGTTGATTCGCTCGGCATGCTCCCCGAAAAACTCCGCGCCGATGGACGGAACTCCGAAATGCGCGCCGATCATCACCAGCCCCCGTTTTTCTTCGAACAGCCGGAGCGCCTCGTCGTAGGATTCGAACGCGTACCGGAACCGTTTGCCCAGTCCGTTCTCCACGGCGACGCGGTCGATGAGGGTCTGCCCGAACCGGTAGTAGTGCCTTATCAGGCAAAATGCGCTGGCCCAACGTCCCCGGTGCAGTGTCCTGCGGTAATAGTCCCAGATGGCCGCCGTGGCTTTCGGGGCGCAGGGAACGAAGTAGACCGCAACGAATCCCAGCAGGATGTAGGCCGCCCGCAGTCCGACGTGACGGATCAGGAAGATGAATATCGCGTAACCCGCATATCCGCCCCGCGACTTACCGTCCCACCCGTCAGGCTTTGGGCTCATCGAGTTTGGCGATGATCAGGTTGCAGAACTCCCCGAAAGTCTTTATCCCTGCGAAATCGGGGCCTTGGAGCTTGATCCCGAAATTCTGGTGAATGAGCACGACGACGTCCACCAGATCGAGGCTGTCGAGCCCGAAGGTATCCTTGAGCGACGATTCCGGTGCGATTTCGGTGGCGTCGACCTCGAACTCCCCGGCCAGAAGTTCCGTCAGTTTCTCTACTGTTTGTTCCTTGGAAAACATATCTGAAAAAATTACTGTCTGAATTTGCGGATGATCAGCGTGGAATTGGTTCCTCCGAATCCGAATGAGTTCGAGAGGAACGCATCGAACTGCGAGTCGACACGCGCCGACGGAATGTTCAGGCGTGCCGAGAACTCGTCGCCTTCCTCGTAGTTGAGGTTGGGGGCGATGAACCCGCCCTGCATCATCAGCAGGGAGTAGATCACCTCGCTGGCTCCGGCCATCCACATTTCGTGTCCCGTCTGCGATTTGGTCGAGGTGACATAGGGTTTGTGGCTGCCGAATACGGCGTCGATGGCCTGCGCCTCGTTGGCGTCGCCCAGCGGCGTCGAGGTGGCGTGGGCGTTCACATAGCCGATCTCCCCGAGCCCGATGCCGGCATTGGCCACGGCGCGCCGCAGCGAGCGCGACGGTCCGTCCACGTTGGGCACGGAGATATGGTCGCCGTTCGACGAGAAGCCGTATCCGGCGACCTCGGCAAGGATTGTCGCCCCGCGGCGCCGGGCCGATTCGTAGCTTTCGACGATGAGCGTCGCCGCGCCGCCGCTGGGAACGAGCCCGTCGCGCGACCGGTCGAACGGGCGCGAGGCCTTCGTCGGCTCGTCTTCGCGGGTGGAGAATGCGGCCAGCGTGTCGAAATTGGCCACCGAGTAATCGTTGACCTCCTCGCAGCCGCCGCAGATCACACACTCCTGCATTCCGTTGCGGATCAGCAGCGCGGCCAGCCCGATGGCGTGCGAACTGCTCGCGCAGGCCCCCGAGACGGTGAAGTTCACCCCTTTCAGGTTGAAGATCACCGAGAGGTTCATCGAGACCGTAGAGTTCATCGACTGGAAGATGTTGCCCGAGCCGATCATGGCGGTGTCCTTCGTTTGGCGGACCTTGTCGATTCCCTCCACCACGGCCGCGGCGCTGCTGTCGTTGCCGTAGAGGATGCCGACTTCGTTCCGGGCGAGGTATTCGGCCGTGATTCCGGCCTGCCCGAGCGCTTCGAGCGTGGCGATGTAGGCGTACTGTCCCTCTTCGGGCAGGCAGATTCGCTGCCGGCGGTCGAGTTTTCCCTTCAGGTCGGGATGCGGCAGCAGTCCGGAGAGTGCCGACCGGTACCCGAATTCATGCCGGCCGGGGACGATGCCGATACCCGAGCGGCCTTCGTAGAGCGATTCCGCGACAGCCTCTTTTCCGACTCCGATGCAGGAGTAGATGCCCATGCCCGTGATTACGACGCGTCTTTCCATCAGTAGATACCTCCGTTTATTGAAATCGTTTCCCCCGTGATGTAGGCCGCCTTGTCCGAGCAGAGGAATGCCACCAGTTCGGCTACCTCCTCCGCCTGACCGAAGCGTCCTGCGGGAATCTGTTTGCTGAGCTCTTTTTGGTCCAGTTCGGCGGTCATCTCCGTGGCGATGAACCCCGGGGCGATGGCGTTGACCGTGACGCCGCGCCGGGCGACCTCCTGTGCGAGGGCTTTCGTCGCGGCGATCATGCCGCCCTTTGCCGCCGAATAGTTCGTCTGGCCGGGCAGACCCTTGAGACCCGAGAGCGAGACGATGTTCACGATCCGTCCCCGGCGCCGGGTCAGCATCGGTTGCAGGAGCGGCTGCGTGACGTGGTAAAAGCCGCCCAGCGAGGTGGCGATCACCCGGTTCCAGTCGTCGGCGGGCATCCAGACCATGAGGTTGTCGCTGCGGATACCGGCGTTGTTGACCACGACCTCGACGAATGCCTCGGGGTGCGCCCCGGACCACGCTTCGAGTGCTTCCCGGGCGGCCGTCGCGTCGGCGACATCGAATTTGAGCAGTTCGCCCTCCGAGCCCGCGGCACGGACGGCCCCGAGCGTGCGTTCCGCTTCGGCGTCGTCCGACCGGTAATTGATGAGCAGGCGGTATCCTTCCGCTGCGAGCCTCTCGCAGATTGCCCGGCCTATTCCGCGCGAGCCGCCCGTGACAAGTGCGTATCGTGTCATAGTTCGATGTTTTTCCGCATGAGGTAATCCACCGTCCGGGCGATGTCGCGGTATTTCGGCGTGTCGTCCCGGAAAGCGGGGAAGAAGGCCCTGATCTGGTCGTATATTTCGCGCGACGCGGGTGCCAGCCGGTCGGCGGCGGCGAGGCAGTCGACCGCCTGCACGATGGCCATGAAGTGGATCGCCATGACCTGATAGCCGTTCTCGACAACCGTGCGGGCGATCAGTGCCGAGTTCGTGCCCATGCTGACGATGTCTTGGTTGTCGTTGTTGTTGGGGATGCTGTGGACGTAGTTGGGCATCGACAGCGTCTGGCATTCGGCCGTCGTGGAGGTCGCCGTGAACTGCGACGCTTGCAGCCCGTAGTTGAGTCCCAGTTCGCCCATGTTGACGAACGGAGGCAGGATGCCGTTGATGCGGTCGTGGAACAGGTAGTTGAGCTGACGTTCGGCGAGCATCGTGAGCTTGGTGACGGCGATTTTGAGCTTGTCCATCTCGAACGAAACATAGTCGCCGTGGAAATTGCCGCCGTGGTATACGTTCTCCGTCGTCGGATTGACGATCGGGTTGTCGCAGGCCGAGTTCAGTTCCCCGACGAGGACGCTTTCCGCCTGTTCGAGCGTGTCGCGGACTGGGCCGAGCACCTGCGGAACGCAGCGCAGCGAGTAGTAGGGCTGGACCTTGTGTTTGAAAACGGCTTCGCCGTCGTGGGCCCCGTCGTAGAGTTCGGCCTGCCGGTCGCGCATGCTGCGGCTTCCCGCGAGCCATTTGCGCATGAAGGCCGCCACGACCTGCTGCCCTTCGTGGTGTTTGACGGCGTTGATCTCTTCGGAGAGGAAGTCGTCGTACGATCCGGCGATCTCGTTGACGAGGGCCGAGGCGACGCACCCCCAGCCCAGCAGCCGCTTGGCCAAGATGATGTTGTTGAGCCCGATGCCCGTCATCACGGAGGTGCCGTTGGTGATGCACAGCCCTTCGCGGATGTGGATCGACATGGGGCGCAGGTTCTCCTCGCGCAGCACCTCGCCGGCCGACCGCCATTCGCCGTGGTAGTGGACTTCGCCCTCGCCGATGAGCGCAAGGGCCAAATGGGCCAACTGCACCAGATCGCCGCTGGCTCCGACGGAGCCGTGACGCGGGATCATCGGATAAATTCCCCGGTTGAGGAACTCGACGAGCAGGTCGGCGACCGAGACATGGATGCCCGAATAGCCCTGCACGAGCGTACCCAGACGGGCCACGATCACGGCCCGCACGTCGGTGTCGCACAGCGGGTCGCCGGCGCCCGTGGCGTGGCTGCGGATAATGTTGTACTGCAGTTCGGAGAGGTGCCGGTCGCTGATGCGCCATTGCGCCATCGGTCCGAACCCGGTGTTGATGCCGTAGATGACCTTGTTGGCGGCGAATCGTTTCAGGAAATCGTAACACGCCCCGATTCGTTTTCGGGCGCCGTCGGACAGGGCGAGCGGTTCGTTCCCGAAGACGACTCGTCCCAGCTCCTGCAATGAAAGTTGTAGATCGTAAATTACCATGGTATGCCGAAAAAATCAGGAATCCCTTCCGGCCGTTATTTGTATTTGTAATAGGCTTTCATCGCCTGATAGAGCGCATTGGCCCAGTAGTTCCGGAGTCCGAAGCCTCCGGGTTTTCCGGCGGCCGGGATGCAGCTCTCGATTTTGCGCGAGGCGATGTCGAAGACGACGAAATAGAAACTCCCGCGGCTGTCCCGCTTGTCCAGCAGGTTGGCCACGATGACGGCTCCGCGCCCTTCGGTCTGCGGAAGTTCGTAGCCTGCGATCTGCGTTTCGATCTGCGGGAGGCAGTCGTAGTTGGGGTCTTCGTAAAGCAGCCGGTGTTCATTCCCGTCCTCGGAGACCGGGATGGCATTTTTCGTCGCGCGTTTTGCGACGGCGAGTTCTTTCGTCGTGATCGGCAGCCGCATGAATTTGGCGACGTCGTATTTCTGGCCTTCGGAGATGAAAAGGTCGTTGATCTTGTTGAATGCGAAGAGGAATTCAGTGTCCGATTCGTCTGCACCGCAAACCTTTACCAGCGAAAAGTCCACGCCGTAGAAGACGACGGGGGTTTTCTGCGCGAAGGCGTTCATTGTCCCGATAATCAGGAAACACAGGAGAAGGAGCCGTTTTTTCATCGTCGTAAATTTTTGTAAAGGTATTAAATTATTTTCAGATAATATGCAAAAAAAGGCGATGAATGGAGCGCAGGGGCATTTCCGATAAAACGGCCAGACAACAAGTGTCTGGCCGTTTCCCTATTTGCGGGGCCGAAATTACTCGATCGCGAGGCTCCGGCCCTTGGGGTATTTCACGGCGTAACGCAGTTTCAGTTCGCGCTGTTCGCCGGGTTTCAGCTCCAGCCTCCAGATGACCGTTCCGCTCTCCTTGTCCAGCGTTCCGCCGCTCAGCTCCTCCTCGGTGACGGTGATCGAGCTGTTGCGCGATACGGGCAGTTGGTCCGTGAGCATCAGCACCACGGGCTCCGTGCGGGTGTTGCGGACGGTGAGTTTCCACCCCACGGTCTGGGTCTGGTTCGAACCGATGGCCCGGCGTGCCGAGTAGTCGCTCTCCTTCGTGCGCTCGATGCGGATGCCCCGGTCGCGGCCCATCGAGAAACGGAGCGTGTCGCCGGCCTCCCGGGGGCTGAGGATGCTCTTGCCGACGAACGTGTTCTCGAAATAGATGTTGGCTTCGCCCTCCAGCAGATTGAGTTTCGCCCAGTCGGTGGCCTCCGCCATGAGGAAAGCGTCCTTGTCGATCTTCGGTGTCGACAGGTAGGTGTATGCCGCCGGGAGGCGGTAGCGCCCGATCTCGGCGGCCACGCTCTTGCCGTCGGAGGGGATGGTGTAGGGCTGTCTGATTTCGAACTCGTAACCCAACTGGGTCTGTGTCTGCCCCACCTCCATCATATCGCTCGCTGCGTCAGATTCGGCAAACTCCAACTCTACCGTCCGGGCAGCCGCTTTGTTGCGGGTTTGCACTCCTGCCGCCCTGCCCGTGAGTGCGGCGGAAGGGGCGCTTCCATATGCCGTGACGACGACTTCATCCAATTGTGCGTTGTCCTCTTGCATCACGACGTTCATCGTGTTGCCCGCGATGGCGCGTGTCTGGGACTTGTAGCCGATGTAGTTGAATTGCAGGCTCGAAGCTCCGTTGGGCACGGTGACCGAGTAACGCCCCTGCGCGTTGGTCGAGGTTCCGACGGTGGTGCCCGGCACCATGACGGTCGCTCCGGGCAGGGGTTCGTTCTGCTCGTCGAATACCGTTCCCGACACGGTGTTGCTCGTCAGGCCGGGGTTGTAGCGCGGCGGGGCCATCCCGTAGTCGAGCCACCATGTTTTCAGTTGCGGGGCGATGCTTCCCGTCGTGGGGTTCGACGAGGAGAGCGTCAGGTCGACGTTCTTCCACTCCTCTCGGGTGTTCTGGAAAATGTTGGCTTTGTAGGAGATCTCCACGGGTTCCGACAACCCGCCCGAACGGATGTCGTAGGAGGGGAACCACCCGGCGTTGCGGACGTAGTAGGTCAGCGTGAACGCCCCCTTGCAGGCTGCCGGGGCCTCGATCCGCACCTCCACCTCGCTCATCGGGGCCGACTGCCTGCCGCCCAGTTGCGCCAGATCCGCAGTTACCTGCCGTTCGCGGTCGCTGAGCGCTTTCATCTGCCCGTCCAGCTCCAACATCCGGCGTTTGAGCTCCTGCATCCGGGAGGCGTAATATTCGTTGAGTTCCTTGATGGCCGCCAGCGGGGTCGCCACGTTGCGGTTGCCCACCGAACAGTTGACCTTCAGCAGGTCGGTTTCCGCATCGATCACCGCACGCGCGGCCTGCTGTTGCTGTTGCTGCTGCCGGATTTTGGCAAGCTCCTGCTCCAGCGCCTTCTGGCGGGTCGAACGTTCGAGGCTGTCGGTGTGGTTGAAGAGCCGGTTGACGGCCGTCACGGTGAATTTGCCTTTGGCGGCGACCTGCATGCTCTTGTCGTCGAGGTAGGGCGAGAGGCCCGTGAAGACGACGGTCGAATTTCCGGCCGGGATGTCGATCTGCCGGGAGCGCGTCACCTGCGCCCCGTCGATGAAGAGAGTGACTTTTTCGACGGAGGTCTTCACCTTCGTCTGCCCCGAGGCCGGGACGGCGGCCGCTGTGCAGATGCCCAGCAGCAGTAACATACGCT
>ERZ772812.872-NODE-872-length-24181-cov-7.895714_pt1 | contig 24181 bp, 17 predicted proteins | sample MGYA00511343_ERZ772812 | MGnify/ENA primary metagenome ERZ772812 (study PRJEB29015, sample SAMEA2737706) | human gut metagenome | biome: human gut; feature: human-associated habitat; material: faeces | place: China | collected 2012 ...
TTGTAGGCTCCGAAAAGCCTTGTATTTACAGTGTTCCTAATAGGAAGTAATCATACGATATAGAGCAATACGACATAATCTGTGTTGTTTGAGGGAGGATAAAACGGTGAAGTACTCTGACTTGATCAGCTTTAACCCGATTGAGGATGTTATTCAGCTTGTGACAGCGGATGACAGCAATAAGGCACGAGAGTATGTGAAAACATACATAATGTCAGACGCGATGGTACAGAGCTTGAAAAGCCCTGTGCTAGAACAGCTTCAGATGGATGAAGTTGTTGACAACAAGGGTGTCCTCGTTGTGGGTAACTACGGTACTGGTAAATCGCATTTGATGAGTGTTATCTCAGCAATTGCAAAAGATGCTGATAACTTGCAATATCTCCAGAATAAGAAATTTGCTGAAGAAATGGAATGTATTGCAGGTAAATTTGAAGTCCTTCGCATCGAAATCGGCGGAACAAGAATGTCCCTGTATGACGTGATCATGGGATATGTTCAGGATGACTTTGATGAGCGTGGCATTGATTTTGATGTGCCAGAGTATAATAGTGTACGAAGCCCTAAAGCTGTTGTCAAAGATATGATGGCAGCATTTTCGGCAAAATATCCGGATAAAGGCTATCTGATTGTTGTAGATGAGTTCCTTAGCTACTTATCTTCTCGGAATGAACGTGAAATCGTTTTGGATCTGGAATTTTTCCGTGCGCTGGGTGAGATGTGCTCCAAGAGCAAGCTTCGAGTTATCTTTGGCGTACAGGAAAAGATTTTTGACAATCCTCGGTTCAGTTTTGTATCGGATAATTTGAAGCATGTCTCTGATCGTTTTACACAGATGATCATCACCAAAGAGGCAACATCTTATGTTGTGTCTGAGCGTATTTTGAAGAAAACGCCGGAGCAGAAGGCTTTGATCCGTAAGCATCTGGAAAAATTCTCGATGCTTTACACAGGCATGTCTTCCCGGATGGATGAGTTTGTGGACCTGTTCCCAATCCATCCGTCCTACATTGACGTGTTCAACAAAATTTACCTGATAGAAAATCGACATATTCTGAAAAACATCTCGATGACAATCCGCGACATTTTTAACCGTGATGTGCCAGAGAACGAGCCGGGCATCATCTCTTTTGATAATTATTGGCCTGCAATCAAATCCAACGGATTGCTCAAGAGTGACGTAACCATCAACCGTGTTGTTACTGCCAGTGGACAGCTGGAGGATATCATTAACCGTGCATTCCCTAAACCCGCATACAAGCCGCTGGCAATTAAAATTATCTATGCACTGAGTGTCCATCGTCTGACTACGAATGGCTTGGATGTACATTTTGGACTGACGGCAGAGAACTTGAAAGATGATCTTTGCTTGTTCCTGACGATGCCGGAGCAGGATGCGGACTTCTTGCTGGCTCTAATCAAAACTACGTTGAAGGATATTATGACCACGGTATCCGGTCAGTTTATTATCTATAACGATGCTAATAACCAATACTACATTGATGTGGATAAGGTTGTTGACTATGATGAGAAAATCAAACAAAAAGCTTCCATCATGGCAGATGGCGAGCTGAATCGTTATTTTTATCAACTGATTTATAGCTGCCTTGATTGGGACGCAAAGCAGTATGTTCCAGGATTTGAGATTTACCAGCGTGACCTGAACTGGGACAGCCATAACATTTTCCGTGAGGGCTATCTATTCCTTGGTCTGCCGGGAGAGCGCAGTACTGCACAGCCGGAGCGCGATTTCTATATCCATATCATGCCGCCATATAGTACCGGCAGTATTGCGGTGAAAAATCTGGAGGACGAAGTTTACTTTTTCTTCAAATCTACCGCAGAGTTCAAGGAAATTCTGGGAATCTTCTCTGCTGCGAATGCACAGGCGCAGATCAGCGAAGGCAAAGATAAGGATGTGTATCTGAACAAAGCAGCGATGAATCGCAAAAAACTGATCAAGCATCTGAGTGAAAACAAAAACACTTGCTTTGATGTCCAGTATAAAGGGCAGAAACGCAAGATGATTGAAGTGCTCCGTGGACGTTATAATCGGGATATGGACTTCAAGGATACTGTTGATCTGGCAGCTTCCTTGTGCCTGGATGAATATTTCTGCGGCAAGTATCCGGATTGTCCTATGATGAAGACGAAGGTAACCCGGAAGAACATAGAAGAAAATGTTCGGCAGGCATTTGATTACTTTTCCGGTCGTAAAACGCAGATTGCGACCTTGATGCTCCAGAGTTTTGGCGTTCTGGATGGCGATAAGATTCGACCGGAAGGTTCCAAGTACGCAGCCTACTATATCAATCAACTGAAGCAGTTGCCGCCGCAGGGCGTTATCAATTATTCGGATATCTTTGATGTCAAATATGATGACCAGTACGAAGATAAGCATTTCAAGATCAACTATCTTTTTACACCGATCATCTTTTTGTCCATGGTATATGCGGGCTATGCAACGATGACTTTGCGCAATGGCACTGTCCTGAGTGCATCGAATCTGGATACGGTGCCTCGCATTGGTGCTTTGGACTTGTATGAGTTCAAATATCTGGCACGACCTGCACAGATGGCAATGGCAGAGCTGAAAAAGCTCTTTGATGTGCTGGAAATCAATCCGGTTCTGCTGGACAACCCGAATGATCGTGATGAGGGTGTGAAGCAGTTGTTGATAAAAGCGCAGGAAACGAGCAACTCTGCTGTTCTTGCGAACCAGAAACTGAACAATGGCTTTGAGCTTTGGAATGAACCGCTTGTGGATGCGCAGCATCTGATTGCTATGCAGAAAGCCTGTGCAGCAGTTAAGGATGAATTCAGCAATTATTCCGCTCGGTTCAATACTCCGGCGAAGCTAAATAACTTCACGCTGACCTTTGATGAAATTGATAAGCTGGCAGGGCAAATTGCATTGATCAAGGCAATTACGGAATATGTAACCTTCAAAACGGATTGTGCAAACAATGTCTCTTATATGAGCAACATTGAGTTCATCGACCTTGGCGCAAATTTCAAACAAAGACTGGAAGCGGCAAAAGACGAGTTTCGCTCCGCGCGTGACAGCATCCTGACCGGTGCATCCGGCGAAGCAGCAGCGCAGAAGGTCAATACCGCGCTGGAAAAGGTCAAAGAAGAGTATATCGGCATTTATTTTGAAGAACATAAGAAAAAGCGCCTGGACATTGACGATGCAAAGCGACGCGGTAAATTACAGGAGAGCCTTGCACTGGCAAATCTGCGAAAGCTGCGCGGCGTTGAAATCCTTTCGGTAGCCAAACTGACAAAGATCGAGCAGGACATGGCAAACCTGAAGGTCTGCTATGAGTTGACCCCGACCGAACTGAAAACAACCCATATCTGTCCGCATTGTGGCTATCACCTTGGTGATCCGGTGCTGAATGTTGCAGGTCAGCTGGACAATCTGGATATTCGGATTGATGATCTAGTAACGGAGTGGACGCAGACTCTATTGAATACGATTTCTGACCCGATTGTGGCAAGCCAGAAAGAGTACTTGAGTGCAGAACAGCAGAAAGCGATTGATGACTTTACTGCATCTGGTACTTTGCCGAAGCGTGTTGACGATTTCTTCATCAAGGCGATTCAGGCATTGCTGAAGGGCTTTGAACCTGTGGTAGTGGATGCAAAAGATTTGATGGACAAGCTGACGAAGCTGCCGCCGATGGATGAAGCTACCTTCAAACTGAAACTGAATGAGCTGATTGCTGGCTATACCAAAGGCAAAGACGAAGGTAAACTCCGCATTATTGTCAAATAAGATTGTGCAAGTGCCGCTTGCACAATTCAGAAAACGAAAGCGAGGAAACAGCTGTGGAACGCAGAAAGCTGACCAAAGAAGATATAGATAAAGTGCGCAACATCGAAGGCTTTCCTATCGGTGCGGATGATGATATCATTGCACTTTCGGATGCACCGTTTTATACAGCCTGCCCGAATCCCTTCATCGAGGACTTTATCAAGGAGTATGGTACTCCTTATGATGAGGCAACGGACGATTACCATAGGGATCCGTTTGCGGCAGATGTAAGCGAAGGCAAAAGCGATCCGATTTATATGGCACACAGCTATCATACAAAAGTGCCGTATCGCGCAATCAGACGCTATATTATGCATTATACTGATCCGGGCGATATTGTTTTGGATGCATATTGTGGGACCGGAATGACAGGCGTTGCGGCGCAGTCGTGTAAAAATGGAAATGAAATGCTTTCGCTTTTTGATTTGAATGAAACCATTGGATCAAGAAAAGTGATCCTGAATGATCTGTCTCCCGTGGCAGCTTTTATAGCATACAACTGCAACAGAGAGGCAAATGTATATGAACTCCGAGAGGAAATTGATCAATGGCTGAATGAAGCCCAAAGAAACGTTGGCTGGGTTTATGAAACCGTACACTCCGGTATGCAGAAAGGGACGATCAGTTACTCGGTCTGGAGCCAATCTGTAATTTGTCCGCATTGTGGGCAAAAGGTGCTTTTTTATGATCTGGTTACGGCACCTGGTGTAAAAGCAAAGGACAGAGCGGTTACATGTCCTCATTGCGGAATGCGGGCAGATAAAGCCGATTTTATAAAGAGTGTTGAGCCTGTATTTGACACGGCTTGCGGTGAAACTGTTGAGCGAATCGAGCGGCATCCAATCAAGATCTTTTATTCCTTTGCAAGCAAAACATATGAGAAAAAACCAGATGCGGAAGATCTTTCCTTGCTCGAAAAAATTGAACAAGCAAGATCCCAAAAGTATCCTACAGAAAAAATGATGTTCAAAGGAAGCGAATGGGGAGAATTCTGGAGAGCGGGATATCACACAGGCATTACAAGAGTACATCATTTTTATTCCAAAAGAAATCTCATCGTGTTGGCGGAACTCTTTGAGAATGCTTCAAAATACAAGTATGAAAGCATGCTCAAAGAGCTTGTGATTGCATCACTTCCACGGGCTTCTATCCGCAACAGATTTATGCCAGAATATGCAGCAAGACATGTGGGAACGCTGTCGGGAACATTGTATGTTCCACCCATGTTTGAAGAAAGCAATCTGCTCGAAGCAATCCGTGGACGCTCAAAGAAAATATTAACGGCTTGCGCGGGGCTTGCTTGCAAAAACAGCGATTATATTATCTCGACGGGAAGCATAACACAGCTTCCGATGAGCAGCAACTGTGTGGATTATATCTTTACGGATCCGCCGTTTGGCAATAACCTGATCTATTCGGAACTGAATTTTATTTCAGAATCGTGGCTTGGTATCTACACAAACAGCAAACAAGAGTCGATTGTTTCAACTTCGCAAGGAAAAAATGTAAGCGATTACAAGGAACTTATGAAGAGAGGATTTGCGGAGTATTATAGGGTCCTTAAACCGAATCGGTGGATAACCGTTGAATTCCATAATTCACAAAACTCTGTGTGGAATGCAATCCAAGAGGCAATACAGACAGCGGGATTTGTAATTGCAGATGTAAGAGTACTGAACAAACAAAAGGGAACGACGAAGCAGCTTAGTTATGCAATGGCGGTAAAACAAGATCTGGTGATCTCGGCATACAAACCAAAGGACAGCTTTCGGAAGACATTGATAGAACAGGCGGGGGCGGCAGAAACGGCATGGCTGTTTGTAAGGCAGCATTTGGCCAATATCCCTGTCGTTGTCAGAAACCATGATAGGATCGAGATCATCGCTGAACGTCAGGCTTATCTGCTCTTTGACCGAATGGTTGCCTACCATATCATGCAAGGTATTCCTGTGCCGCTGGACGCTACCGACTTTTACCGTGGCTTGGATGAGAAGTTCCTGAAACGTGATAATATGTACTTCCTGCCGGATCAGGTCAATGAGTACGACACTGCCCGTATTACGACCGAAGTAGAGAATATCCAGTTCGAGCTGTTTGTTACGAATGAGAAGTCTGCTATTTCCTGGCTGTATCAGCAGTTGGATGAGCAGTTCTGTGGCCCGCAGACCTATGCAGAGCTTCAGCCGAAGTTCATGCAGGAAGTCAAGGCCGTGGATAAGTATGAGCAGATGCCAGAGCTTGCTACCATTCTGGAAGAAAACTTCCTGCAAGACGAGAAAGGCCGCTGGTACATCCCGGATGTGACCAAGGAAGGCGATCTGGTCAAGTTGCGCGAGAAGAACCTGTGGAAGGAATTTGAAGGCTACATGAACAGCAAGGGCAAGCTGAAGCTATTCCGTTCGGAGGCCATCCGTGTGGGATTCTCTCGCCTTTGGAAAGAAAAGAACTATAAAGCCATCGTTGATATCGCAGAGCGTCTGCCGGAGCAGACCATTCAAGAGGATTCGAACCTGCTGATGTACTATGATATCAGCCTTGGAAGAGTGTAAAAGGAGCGTTGCCTATGGGGAAGAATGAATCATCTGAAATCAAGAGAACACCAATTCGCGAAGCAGTAAAACTGCGCTTGTGGGGAATGGCAGCAGGCAGATGCGAAATTTGCAACAAACTGTTGTATTTGGATTCACATTATGGCGATGATGCTAATTTTGCCGAAAATGCCCATATTCACGCAGTTGGTAAAACAGGACCAAGACATGCTGATGATATGACGCAAGATGAAATAAATAACATAGACAATTTAATGCTTCTTTGTGCCGAGCATCACCATTTAATAGATACTAAGCCTGAAAACTACCTGTCGGATTTTTTGATTGTACAGAAGAAGGCTCATGAAGACCGGATTCGGAGATTAACGGAGATTCAAGATGCTGATTCTTGTAAGATGGTGACATTCTTCTCAAATATAGATAATGTAGATGTGTTTAATGCAGCATCTGTACTTAGGAGAGCCACTGTAAAATGTGGTCTTTATCCAAAACAGGATGACCCAATAGAATTGCATAATGGATTGGTCACAAAATACATACCATCAAAGGATATTATGCAATTTCAAGCAGCTGAACTGGAAGGCCAAGTCAAACAGTATTTTGGTAGCATTGTAAAGAAGGAAGATGTTGTTGCATTATTTGCGCTTGCTCCGCAACCACTTCTTTTCAAATTAGGCTATTTACTTTGTGACCAGCTAAATGTTCGTGTCTTCCAGTGCCATCGCGAGGGAGATAAATGGGCATGGCCAGATGATCAGTCAACAGTGGATTTTCAAATCCATCAGTCAAAGGCTGATTCTGAAACTGCGGTGGCATTGGTTATTGATTTGAGTGCTGAAATTATTGATCAAAGAATTGAAAATACATTGGGCGAAAAATGTACCATCTATCATCTGACTATTCCGGAGCCAAATCGCGTGTTTGTCAAGAATCCTCAGATTCAAGATAGTTTTGTCCGTACTTTTCGGCTGGCAATGGAAAGAATAAAGAATGATAATCCTAAGGCAAAGGAAATCTGCTTATTTCCAGCTATGCCTGCATCGCTTGCAGTTCGTGCAGGTATGGATATCATGCCCAAAGTGGATTTGCCAGTTAAAATCTATGATCAGCTTTCACAGAAAAATAGTTTTGAAGAAACGATAACGATTGGAGGGTAAATGATGTATACCAAAGAAGCGTATAATAGCCTGCTTAAATCGACAGCTCAGAACATTGATATTAGCGATGAAATGTTTGAGGCAGCAGAAAAGACCTATAAAGATCTTGGAAAATGGATAGATCAGGAGACTCCTGATTATGAAATTAGTATTTATCCGCAAGGTTCGTTTGCCCTTGGAACTGTGGTTCGTCCAATTACAAATGCAGATGATTACGATTTGGATATTGTCTGTCAATTCAAGAGTCAATATGGCTTGACGGCAAAGGAACTTAAGGTTGATGTGGTTAAACCACTGCTTGTTCGTTATAAAAAGACGAGTAGAGAAATTGAAGAAAAAAAGAGATGCTGGCATGTTGAATACGATGATGTTCCAAACTTCCATATGGATGTTATTCCAGCTCATACTTATGGGAGTGTAATCCGTATAACTGATCATAATGAAGACGATGACACTTATGATTATTTAGGAAGCAATCCGGCAGGCTATGTGAAATGGTTTTTCGATGCTTGTGCAAAGCAACGTAACAGATTATATGAACAATATATCAAGGATCATCGTACAGTTGTTGCGCAGGCTGATGTCGAAGATGTAAAGCGAAGAAAGGTAAAAACACCATTACAACGCGTTGTACAGATTCTTAAACGGCATCGAGACATTAAGTTTGCAGATGACAATAGCGGTAATAAGCCCATATCAATTATAATCACAACAATAGCGGGAAGGCTGTATGAAGAAGAGGATAATATTTACGATGCTCTTTTCAATATCCTTTCTAAAGCTCCTTCTTGGATTATGGATAACCGCAAAGATCAGCAATTTTACATAGAAAACCCAAGTTATAAAGGTGAAAACTTTGCTGACAAGTGGAATACGCATCCGGAACGTGCTACTGCATTTTTACAATGGTTATATGCTGCGAGGAAAGACCTGGTCGATGGAAGCCTTTTGCAATATAACCGAATTGAAATGGGAAATCATCTAAAAGAATGCTTTGGTAGCGAGACCGGAAAAGCTGTTTTTAACAGTGAAGCAGAGACAGTGAGATCAGCTATTGCAGCGGGAACCTTGAAAGTAGACACATCGACAGGAAATATATCAAAATATGGCACAGTTTCAGTTCCACCAGCACATCACTTTGGCGCGTAAATATTTGAAACCTAAGCCTATTTCGTTGGTGAATCAGCAAATACAGATGCAGTATTTGTACGATAGGCTACTGGTAGCAAACTATATTGAGGATTCCATGCTTGTATGTATTTTAGATATACAGCCGTCCTCCGAGTCTCAAGTGTATAGAATCAAAATTACTTATAAATTGAGTGATGGAGCACCAAAGGCATGGCTGATTTCGCCACCATTACAAAAATATGAGGGAAAATATCCACATCATAAGTACGGCAAGGATGATAGCGGAAATTACCAACTGTGCGTTTATTACCCTAAATATAAAGAATGGAATCAGCAAATGTATATTGCAGATTCGTTTGTGCCATGGGTCTGTACATGGCTGAGTACTTATGAATACTGGCTTGTGACCGGAAAGTGGCACTACGATGAAATGTTTACAGGCCGAAATCAAATTAAGGAATGGAAGAAAGAGAAATGATAGCTGTCGGGGATTTCGTTTTTGACACAATAGAAAAAGCAAATGTGCAGGTTTTGGAGAAGATTGAAGCATGGGGCTATACTTCTTATAAGGTCTTTAATCCGGCAACCGGTCGGGTGTATAAGGCAAATGAGGAACAGCTTAGCTCATCGGGCAGTACGATGCAGTACGATGAAAATTATCTGCGCTATGTTACGCTGCTCTCTAAAATCAAAAACGAAACTGCCGGTGGTTTCCTTTCTTCTCTTGCCAGCGGGATTATTCCGTTGCCGCACCAGCTCCATGTGTTGAACCGCGCAATGGAAACCAACAACATTCGCTATATTCTGGCGGATGAAGTTGGTCTTGGTAAGACGATTGAAGCTGGTATGATCATCCGAGAATTGAAGAGCCGTGGTCTTGTCAGTAGGATTCTCGTTGTCTGCCCGACTGGTCTGGTGACCCAGTGGGCAAGCGAGATGCAGGAAAAGTTCCATGAGAAATTTCAAGTGATTTTACCTTCCGATTATGATACGATTCGCCGCCTGACGGATAATGATGATGTGTATGGTCAGTTCGATCAGGTGATTTCCCCAATGGATTCTATCAAGCCGATTGAAAAACACGCCGGCTGGAGCGAGGAAAAGGTTGAAAAGTACAATGAGGAACGAATCTATTCCATCATCAACAGCGGATGGGATCTGATCATCATAGATGAGGCACATCGTGTGGCAGGCTCCTCCGGCGAAGTGGCTCGCTACAAGCTGGGAAATTTACTGGCACAGGCAAGCCCATATCTGCTGCTGTTGTCAGCAACACCGCATAATGGCAAAACTGAGCCGTTTTTGCGGCTGATTCGTTTGCTGGATGCGGATGCTTTCCCGAATGCCAAATCTATTGTCCGAGAACAGGTTGCTCCATTCCTGATCCGCACGGAAAAGCGCGAGGTAATTGACAATAATGGTAATCTGTTGTTCAAGAACCGTATCACGCATCTTGTGACGATTTCATGGGACGAACGCAATAATTTGCAGCGGGAACTGTATGAGATGGTCAGCTCCTATGTCGCAAAGACCTATAACAAAGCACTGCGCAATCGCAAGAAAAATATGTGCCTGATCTTCCTGTTGATTATCATGCAGCGCATGGTGACGAGCAGTACGGCGGCCATTCGACAGAGCCTGGAGCGCAGATTAAATGTTCTTCTGGAGCAGCGCACCTGCGTTGGTAATTTAAGGGAAGAAGATTTGGACGAATTGAACATCGAGGATGGTGTTGAGGATGCTCTTGAAGCGATTTCTTTGGATATGGAGTTGGAAATCGAAGAGCTGAAGCAGATCATCTCTCTTGCAAAACAAGCACAGTTCCAGAATCAGGATGCAAAAGTAGAGCCGCTGTTGAATGAGATTGATGCTATTCTGAGTGAGGATCGCACACAAAAGGTTATTATTTTTACAGAATTTGTTGCTACGCAGACTTATTTGCAGGAGCTGCTTGTGAATAGAGGCTATACGGTAACGATTCTAAACGGTGGCATGAGCATTGACGAGCGAAATGCTGCCATGCAGGAGTTTAAGACCAGTACCAGTATTTTTATTTCGACAGATGCCGGTGGCGAAGGTCTGAACTTGCAGTTTGCCAATATTATCATCAACTATGACCTTCCGTGGAACCCAATGAAGATTGAGCAGCGATGTGGTCGTGTTGATCGTATTGGTCAGCAGCGGGATGTACATATTTACAACTTCATTGTGGGCGAAACGGTAGAGAACCGTGTCCGTGAAGTGTTGGAAGAAAAGCTGTCCGTTATTCTGAAAGAGATGGGCGTTGATAAGTATTCCGATGTTCTGGACAGCGAAGTAGCAGAATGTGACTTTACGGATGTATATATGCGCTCCATTGGTCATACTTCACAGGTAGAGAAGAATCTGTACCCAGTTGAGGAAGAGATGAAGCAGCAGCTTACGAATGCGCAGAAATATAAAGATGTGATCCGAGAAGAGAAAGACTTGACAAAACTTGTCGGAACAGAGTCGAATTTCGATGTAGACAGTGCGCTCCGCACAATGCTGACCTATTATGAGTGTTGGCAGGGGCATGACCCGCGTTTGATTGACCGCATCAGCATTGCAGATGAAGAAATCACACAGCATTTGAAGACGGAGTTGGTGCAGAATCGGACGGCACCGCTTATGTCCATCCAGATTGATAACTTCCCCAATGAGGAAGGCTATTTTATGCTTTGGGAGTTGTCTATCTCTGAAAAAGAGAGCGGAAAGCGGATTTTACCGATATTTGTCAACAGCGCAATGATATTGCGACCGATGGCAGGAAAGCGTATTATGGATGTTTTCCTCGATGGAAACAGCAAGCTCAGGGTTTCATCTGCGCCGAATGTGAATGTGGAAATTTATTCTAAGCTTGAAAAAAGTTGCATGGATTTTGCCTATGACACATTTGTTGAATTAAAAGAGAAGCAGATGCAGCAGAATGAGGAGAGTTTCAAGAAATATATGTATGCTTTGGAGCTGAGGCAAGAGGCTGTGGAACATATTGGGATTGAGAATATTCGGAGAAGCCGCCTGCAAAAGTTGCAAAAAGAAAAGGCCAACATTGAAGCACAGCACAGGAAAGGCTCACAGGTATATCCAGATTTTAGGTTAATTATGATGGCAAGATTGGAGGCGTAACAGATGTTTGGAGACTATGTGTTTGAAAAAACAGCTGCACAGTATACGAAAAAAATACTGCTTGTTGATGAAGATCATCTGGAAGAAAAAGCGCATTATAGTGCGGTGTTTCAGGCACATGGCTTCAGGACTGTTGTGTATACTGATGATTTGAGCTTCCGGGTTAATAATACAAGCCTTCTAAATGGAGAGGAAAAGCTTGTGATTCTGGTGCAGCCGGGTGTTTATGTGCCATATGATATTCGGAAAAAATGCCGGGAGGAAGAAATTTCGTTCGAGACATTATTTCCAAAGTTGAATAGCGTAGTTTTGCGAGAAAGCAATAATCTGGATTTGGATCTTCTTACCCTGGCATATCAGAGTGATTTTGAGGAATACCATGAACGGAAACAGACGGAAAAGTTTCTTGGTCTCAAAATGTATGCTCGCGAAAATGTAGAGTCATATTTGAAAGATTTATATGATTGTGTACTGAATCAATCAAAAAAAGTCAAAGATTATAAGGTATGGTTCGATCTCGCAGAGAAAAAAGCGCAAATTGACGTAATGGCTGTAGAACACAATGTAGAAATTGACACGTCGGAGTTAAATCGGATATTTTGCGCCTATGCTATGAAATATTTTGGAAAGTTGTCTTCAGAGATCAACCTGAAATCCCCGGTCCTGGTAAGCAATGCAATGGACTATATCCATGACCATAGCGAAAAAGCAGCAATTATTGTAATGGATGGTATGTCGGAATTTGACTGGACGATATTAAAAAGATCGTTTACAGGAATTTGCTATTGCCAAAGTGCAGCCTTTGCTATGATTCCGTCTACAACGTCTATTTCTCGCCAATGCCTACTGAGTGGGAAGTATCCCAGTCAGCTGATTGAACCGTGGAAACAAAGTAAGGAAAAGAATGAATTTTACGAATGCGCAAGAAAATATGGCTATAAGGACAATCAAATAGACTATGAACGAGGATATGATGCAAGTTTTTCGGCATTTGTAAAGTGTGGTGCTGTCATTATTCTTGATATTGACGAACTGGTTCATGCACAGTATCAGGGACGTGTTGGAATGTTGAATGATGATATAGTGCTGATGAAACAAAATAAGCTTGCAGGGCTGACAAAAAGATTGTTGAAGGAAGGCTTTGATGTCTATATTACAGCTGATCATGGAAATACGCCTTGTACTGGATTGGGACGATTGACTGGATCAGGAGTTGAAGTTGAAACGAGAAGCCATAAAATGGTAGTCTTGAAGAATTTTGCAAATAAAGACAGTTTGATAGAACGATATGGCCTTTTAGAATATCCAAAATACTATTTGCCCAAGGATTATGACTATCTAATCTGTGATGTGGGGGATTCTCTGGATATCAAAGGTGAAAATGTAATGACGCATGGCGGGATTTCGCTTGACGAAGTGGTGGTTCCGTTCATAATCGCGAGGACGGAGGATTATCATGGCTAAAATGGTTGGGTTGTCAAGGAAATTGAAATTGCCTTGGTTGAAATATACGGTTGACTTAGTGGCAGACGGAACATCGGAATCAGAGATTAAAGATAAACTCAATGAGTATTTGAGCTATGAGATTGAAAGCCCAACGGTTCTTCGTAAGACCAGAGAGATTTTGATGAACATCTGGGTTTATGATAATCCATACAGCTCCTGCTTAAAGAGCGAGGCAGTACAGCTGATAGAAAAATACCCGGAATATGCGGTGAATATCAACTGGTGTATGATGTTGGCAGCATATCCGGTGTTTCTTGATATGTGCAAATTGATTGGTAAAATGTCGGAATTTCAGGATGAAATTACGCTTGCCCAGCTGAAGCAAAAGTTATTTGATGAGTGGGGAGAAAGAACAACTTTATACCATTCGATTGATAAATTGATTGCAACACTGAAGGAATTTGATGTGCTGCGTTGCGAAAAGCCGGGAAAGTATCACATTAACAGAATGGTAGTAAATAATGAACAAATCAGTGCATTTATGGCATATGCAGTGATGAATATTGATGACAGTGGATACTACTCTTTTCAAGAATTGAATGATTCAGTATACCTGTTTCCATTTGAATATCATGTTGAAAAGGAAGCTGTTGTTTCGGATGGTAGATTTTCAATCAGTACATTTGGTGGTGAGATTTCGATTTCTCTAACCTAAAATTGAGATATGAGATTAAAGATTCCGAGAAAGAGAAGCTTGTGGTACGATTTCAGAAAAGCTTAATAGGAATATCTACCAGGATGGTAATTATACCAAGAAGAGACCATTGATGTGAACGCCGATAATTGACTGCGGGTGACGTGCATGATGAAAATAGTGAGAAATATGATCCGGTGTAAAAAGTGCAGGGATGTTATTGAAAGTTGCACTGTACATGATTTCAAATTTTGTTCTTGCGGATCGTGTGCAGTCGATGGCGGGCATGAGTATCTCCGTAGGTGTGGAAACCCGGAAGACTGGGAAGAATTATCTGAAACGAAAAATGTAGATGATTGAAAAATTAAGTTGAGCACGATCTTTGAAGCAGAAGCTCAGCGGCAAGCAAAAAAGCTCTTGACCTCTATATTAAAGGCCAAGAGCTTTTTGCAAAGATGATGCTGCAAAGAAGTAAAACAGTGAAAGCAATAAGAACAGGTGGTCAATTACTTTGCATTTTTTGCATGCGTTGCGCTAACCAGTGATTGAGAAGGCGTTAATGGAGCAAGCCATACTTTGCCAGTTCCCTTATAAACATTTACCAGACCCTCACCGGATGCGGCAGAACCAAGCAAGGTTTTTCCGGAACGTTCAACCGTAAAGCTGAGACTGCCGGACCAGCAAATCGCAAAGCTGCCATCAATTCTTAAAACGTCGTCTTGAAGGTCGATTTCTACGATTTCCGAACGGGGAACATTGCTTTCCAGTACACATACACCATTGCCAGCAAGCCGTAGATTGAAGAGTCCTTCATTTCCGAGTGCTACAGAAGAAAGCGAGGAGCGTGCCTGAATCTCGTGCTTGACAGTGGATTCACAGGCCAGGAACATGCCGTCTTCCATTACAAGACCGCCTGTCCAGTCACCGACATTTTCGGTCAGAAGATATTTATAGGTGGGTTCGGTCACGAGCACACCCGTTCCGACGTACTCCGGCTTGATTGCGCTTTCTTTTGTGACGGAACTTTTTACCATTTTGCCTAAGAAGTCGCCAACACCCTTCAATCCGGTGGTTGCTTGCACGTTGCCAACAATGTACTGCATTGCGCCCGCTTGGAGAACAAGCCCAACTTTTCCGTTGAGATTGGCAATGGCCTGTTTCCGTTTGACATTCATCTGGCTCATATAGTATTCTTCCATTGCATTGCAAGGCGCTACGGAGAAATCGACATTGTGCTCAACAATGGAGAAGATACCCTTCTGTTCGGTGACGATGTGACTTGTCTGATTTGCCAGATTGTTGATTTTAAACATAAGCAAATACCCCATTTCAAAGCAGATTTCGCATTTTTGTATGCAAGATTTGGTGTCCGAAAAAATGCTTAGATAAGTAGTCACAGTACAACTGAATAACTCCTTAAAATTCAGTGTATCATACGTCAACTGAAAATACTATCATCAAACCACACAAAACATTTGAGACTTTTTTGGCGAGGGGAGAGTATAGGAGTTGAAAGTTTGGCCAGTGAGAATATAAAAAACAGGTTACTGATGCAAGTCGAAAAACTGCCGTTTGTAGCAGATCTGTAGCAAATCACTTCGATTTAACGAATTAGCGATATAAAAATCGAAAAGTCATCATGCATCACACGCAGGGGGTCTGGGGTTCGGGTGCCTTTTTGCTCCCGGGATGTTTGCCTTTGCGCAACAGTCCGGGAAACAGGCAAAGACAGGAAAACCGCGCAGATCACGTTCAATAAACAAAGAAATGGCTGCTGCACCGGGAAGAAACCCTGTGTAGCAGCCATTTTTATTATGGTATAAGATCAGTCCTTCTTCTCGGCGGTGCGGGCAAAGAAGTTGGCGAGGACGGCGCCGGAAATGTTATGCCACACCGAGAACACAGCGCCGGGGATGGTTGCCAGCGGATACTGTGCAAAGTGGGCAGCGGCCAGAGAGGTGGCCAGACCGGAGTTCTGCATACCGACCTCGATGGAGATCGCGCGGCACTTGGTGGAATCCAGCTTCAGCAGCTTGCCCACACCGAAGCCGGTGAGGTAGCCCAGCAGGTTGTGCAGGATGACTACGGCAAGGATCAGCAGGCCGCTGGTCATGATCTTGGCGGAGTTTGCAGAAACAACAGCGCAGATGATGAGCACGATGGCGGTGGTGGAGACCAGCGGCAGCACGCGGACGGCGTTCTGAGTGAAGGCGTGGAAGAAGTGGTTGACCACAAAGCCCAGTGCGATGGGCACCAGCACTACTTTGACGATGGACAGGAACATATTTACAGGGTTCACATCCACGCGCTGGCCGGCATACAGCAGGGTGAGCAGGGGAGTCAGGATGGGTGCCAGCACGGTGGAAACGGCAGTCATACCAACGGACAGTGCAACGTCGCCCTTGGACAGATAGGTCATCACGTTAGAGGAGGTGCCGCCGGGGCAGGTACCCACAAGGATGACGCCGATAGCCAGCTCGGTGGGCAGGTGGAACAGCTGCGTCAGCGCCCATGCAAGGAAGGGCATCAGGGTGAACTGCGCAATGCAGCCGATGATCACATCCTTCGGGCGGCTGAACACCACCTTGAAGTCCTCCGGCTTCAGGGTAAGACCCATGCCGAACATGACGATGCCCAGCAGGGTGTTGACCCATGCGGTCTTTACCACGCTGAAGGTGCCGGGGAACAGCAGAGACAGTGCCGCCACCACAATGACGATGGCGGCCATGTACTTGCCCACAAAGTCGCTTACTTTTTCCAATGTTTTCATGATAAACTCTCCTTTTTCCTGAACACTTATTTTTGCGGATGTAAAGGCAATGAAACATCCGGGAAATGGCTTTCCCGCAAACAAAAACGCCTTTGCCCCTTACGGTTCGTAAGAGACAAAGGCGTATAAACTCCTCTGCGGTACCACTCTTATTGCCGGTGCAAAGCCCGGCCCCTCAGTGCGCATCCAACAATGCGCGGCCCGTGATAACGGGGGCCTGCCGTTCCCGCTTACTGGGGCGTAAACACCGCCCATTCAGCCGGAAAGCTCGGAGAGGATCTTCCCACGGACGCCCTGCACTGCCTTGCACCAGCCGGCAGCTCTCTGCAGCATTCTTTCCGGGTACTCTTTCTCGTCATAGCCGAATATTTCACTGCCACGGAGTATACTCCCCCGGGGGGCTGAAGTCAAGGGATATAACCCGTCTGTTTTTTCATCTGGCTCATATCATGAATGAAAGCAGCTCATGCGATGACTGCCTCGGCCAGCTTTGCCGGGTGTGGATCCTTTATGAAAAAGGTGAAGTGACCGCTGGCCACTTCACCTTTTTGTGTCTCGTGTATTTTTACTGTTACAGGATGCGCACCCGGATGACGGCGGGGATGCTGCTCAGCTTCTCGCGCAGGCGGGCATCCACGGCGCCGGTGGCGTCCAGCATGGTGTAGGCCATGTTCTTTTTGCTCTTGTTCACCATGTTTTCAATGTTCAGGCCGGCTTCGGTGGTCAGAGCAGTGATCTGGCTGATCATGCCCGGCTCATTCTTGTGGATGATGCAGATGCGTTTGCCGCCGGCGCGGGGCTGGTGCACCTCCGGCAGGTTGACCGAGTGGGTAATGTTGCCGTTGCGCAGGTAATCGCTCAGCTCCTGCGCCGCCATGATGGCGCAGTTGTCCTCGGCTTCCGGGGTGGAAGCGCCAAGGTGCGGGGTGCACACAATGCCGGGACGGCCCAGAATGTCTTCGGAGGGGAAGTCGGTCATGTAGCCGGACACCTTGCCGCTGTCCATGGCTTCCAGCAGGGCGGCGGTGTTCACCAGCTCGCCGCGGGCGTAGTTCAAAATCTTGACGCCGTCCTTGCACAGGGCAAGGGTCTGGGCGTTGATGGTGTCCTTGGTGGTGGGCAGGTAGGGCACATGGATGGTGATGTAGTCGCACAGGGGCAGCATATCGTTCAGGTTTACGCAGTGGTGCACCTGACTGCTCAGGTTCCATGCAGCTTCAATGGAGATGTAGGGGTCGTAGCCGTAGACCTCCATGCCCAGCTCAATGGCGCAGTTTGCCACCCGGGAGCCGATGGCACCCAGACCGATGACGCCAAGGGTCTTGCCCTTGATCTCGTTGCCCACGAACTGCTTTTTGCCTTTTTCCACGCTCTTAGCCATGGCCGAGTCACCGGCCAGACCCTGACACCACTGGGCGGCGGCGGCCACGTTGCGGCTGCCTGCAATAAGCATCCCGATGACCAGTTCTGCCACGGCGTTGGCGTTGGCACCCGGGGTGTTGAACACCACGATGCCCTGCTCGCTGCAGCGCTCCAGCGGGATGTTGTTCACACCCGCACCGGCGCGGGCGATAGCCAACAGGTTATCGTTGAAGGTGGTGTTCAAAAGGTCGGCGCTGCGCACCAGAATACCGTCCGGGGCGTCGGCATCCACCGTGACATCGAACTGGTTCTTGGGCAGCTTTGCCAGCCCCACCGGGCTGATGGCGTTGAGCGTTTTGATGGTGTACATATCTGAAACCCCTCTTTATGCATTCTCTTTGCGGAACTTCTCCATGAAGTCCACCAGCTTGTCCACGCCCTCGGCAGGCATGGCGTTATAGATGGAAGCACGCATACCGCCTACCAGACGGTGACCCTTCAGGTTCACAAAGCCCGCCTCGGCGGCTTCGGCGCAGAACTTTTTGTCCATGTCCGGGTTGGGGCTGGTGAAGGTGACGTTCATGGTGCTGCGGTAGCGGTGCTCCACAGGGTTCGTGAAGAACTCCTGCCCGTCCAGATAGTCGTACAGCACCTTGGCCTTGGCTTCGTTGATCTTCTGCATATTGGCCAGACCGCCGATGTCGTTTTCCAGATACTTCAGCACCAGACCGGTCATGTAGATGCACCAGCACGGCGGGGTGTTGTACATGCTGTCCTTCGCCAGCAGGGTGGTGTAGTTCATCATGGTGGGTACGTTATCTGCGGCGTGACCCAGCAGGTCGTCCCGGATGATGGCAATGGCCATACCGGCGGGGGCTACGTTCTTCTGCACGCCAAAGTAGATGCAGCCGTACTTGCTGACATCCACGGGCTTGGAAAGGATCATGGAGCTCATATCCGCCACCAGCGGCACGCCCTCCACCTGCGGCAGCTCCACATACTGGGTGCCGAAGATGGTGTTGTTCTGGCAGATGTGGATGTAGCTGGCGTCCTTGTCGTAGTCGATAGCGTTTACATCCGGGATATAAGTGAAATTTTTATCCTTACTGGATGCTACGATCTTGGCCTCGCCGAACTTGGCGGCCTCCTTGGCGGCCAGCCCCGAGAAGTTGCCGGACACGATGTAGTCTGCCTTGCCGGTGGTCATAAAGTTCAGCGGCACCATGGCAAACTGCTGGGTAGCACCGCCCTGAAAGAAGCCCACCTTGTAGTTATCGGGAATGTTCATCACCCGGCGCAGGGAAGCTTCGGTGTCCTTGATGATGGCATCGAACCACTTGCTGCGGTGGCTCATCTCCATCACGCTCTGACCACTGTCGCCGTATTCCAGCAGCTCGGCCTGAGCCTGCCGCAGCACCTTTTCGGGCAGCATGCTGGGGCCTGCGCTGAAGTTATATACTCGTGCCATAATGAACCTCTCCTTTTCCTGTGATACACCTATTACGCAGCACCGCCGTTTTTGCGGTGCGTCTGTTGCTTTCTGTAGCCGTAGTATACCGGTTTTTCCATGCCGAAAACAAGAGCATCTTTGCACAAAGATATGGCCCCCACACCCTGCCTGAGGGCACAAAGCATACAAATGTGCACCATGCAAGGACAAAATATAAGACAATTGTAAAAGATACGCACAATACCTTGATTCTATGCGGATTTCCCACTCTTGCACCTTTGGCAGAAATGCGGTATACTGGAAATACTAAGACAAATGTAAAAGAAAAAATCGGCATGAAAAAAACAAGCTGTCAAAAAGAATACGGAAAATGTTGTGTTTGCTGAAAATGAGTGTGATGATTCATGTAGAAGGCCTCCGATACGATATAAAAGGCAACTGCTAATAAATATAACCGATATAAAAATATGTATGTGAAAGATATTAGAAACCGCCATAAAAATTCAATAATTAATGCTATAATTCTATCAAAAATATGTTAAAACTTCAACATAAGGACTCAAAGAAATCGACTTTTTTAGACAATCTGTGAGTGAATGTCTGCTATGCGAATATTCGCTATCCTTTGATGAAGCTTCTGTACTTAAGTGAGTTGTAATAAGTATTTTTTTGAGACAAATATATGGTATACTTTTATATATTTTTACAGTCTTATGTAAAGGGGATATAGGAATGGAACTACGAGTATTACGCTATTTTTTAGCAGTCGCAAAAGAACAGAGTTTTACAAGAGCAGCCGAACAATTACATATCACACAACCAACACTTTCAAGACAGCTTGCAGCGTTAGAGGAAGAATTAGGGAGTGTTCTTTTTAATCGGAGCGGGCGAAATATTACTCTTACAGAGGAGGGCCTTTTATTAAAACGCAGAGCATTAGAAATTATTGACTTGCAGGAAAAGATTATTGATGAATTTAAAGGCAATGAGGAAGAAGTAGAAGGAGTCATTACCATTGGCTGTGGCGAATTTGCCGCAGTAGAAATACTGGCGCAGATCTGTAAGGAATACAAGAAAAGATATCCTCTTGTTCAGATCGCACTCCATACTGGAACCGCCGATATGATATTGGAAATGATGAATAAAGGCCTGATAGATATCGGTCTGTTTTTGGAACCAATCAGTACAGAAGATTTGGAATATATTCGTTTTCAGGATAGCGACCAGTGGGTGATCAGTATGAGAGCTGATGATCCGCTTGCTAAAAAAGAAGTTATCACAAAGGAAGACTTGCTCAGAATCCCACTTATTTTACCAGAACGATATAGTGTGCAGAGTGAGATTGCAAACTGGTTTGGAAAAGATTTTTCAAAATTACAGATTGCTTTTACGAGTAATCTTGGAACGAATGCCGGAGTTATGGCGGCAAATGGACTGGGGTATCCAATTTCAATTGAGGGTGCTGCAAAGTATTGGCGAGAGGATATTCTTGTACAGCGAAGAATTTCTCCTGAAATCACAACAAGTACTGTGATTGCCTGGAGACGGAATATCCCATATTCTTTGGCAGTCTGTAAAATGATTGAGGAGATTAATGCTTTTCAGGCATAAAACAAAATTCAATATAAGCATTAGACATAATGAAGCGATAGAGCTTAAAATAGATGTGTAAGATGAATGTAAATCTTATACATCTATTTTTTTGTGAAAAATACGTATAGAAAGGGGCTTTTTATTATGAGTAAAAAATTAGTGGCATTTTTCAGTGCAAGCGGAACAACAAAAAAAGTAGCACAGATGATCGCAGAGGAAGTAAAAGCGGATTTGTTTGAGATTGAGCCGAAAGTTCCATATACAAAGCCTGATCTTGACTGGATGAATAAAAAATCCAGAAGCAGTGTGGAAATGAGTGATAAAAAATATAGACCGGCGATTATGAAAAAAGAGATGGATATGAGTTCTTATGATGAGATCCTTTTAGGTTTCCCGATCTGGTGGTATGTAGCACCTACAATTATTAATACGTTTTTGGAAAAATATGATTTTACGGGCAAAAAGATTGTATTGTTTGCAACCTCCGGTGGAAGCGGATTTGGAAATACGGTAAATGAGCTAAAGATATCTGCGCCTGATGCAGTGATAGTAGAAGGTAAAGTATTTCATAAGGCTGCAAAACAGGAAATTGCAGAGTGGGTAAGAAGAATTTTGTAAGGAAGGTGGATGAGATGAAAAGAATCGTACAGACAGCAGGCAGAAATGCTCTTAATGAATTTTCGCCGGAATTTGCACATTTTAATGATGATGTTCTTTTTGGTGAGAACTGGAATAATCAGGATATTGACCTTAAGACCAGAAGTATCATAACAGTAGTGGCGTTAATGGCTTCCGGGATAACAGATTCCTCTTTAATCTATCATTTGCAGAACGCAAAGGCACATGGTGTGACACAAAAGGAAATTGCAGCAATTATCACTCACGTTGCTTTTTATGCAGGCTGGCCAAAAGGCTGGGCAGTTTTTAATCTGGCAAAGGAGGTATGGCAGCCAGAAGAAGGAGACTTGCCCTATGAAGATGAGGCTTTGAGAGCACATGCGAAATCAATGGTCTTTCCAATTGGACAGCCAAATGATGCGTTTGCAGAATATTTTGTAGGACAAAGTTATCTGGCTCCGATATCCACAGACCAGGTTGGAATTTTCAATGTAACCTTTGAGCCCGGATGCAGAAATAACTGGCATATTCATCATGCAAAAAGTGGGGGAGGACAGATCCTGGTATGTGTTGCCGGAAGAGGATATTATCAGGAAGAAGGGAAAGATGCTGTAGAAATGAAGCCAGGCGACTGCATCAATATTCCGGCAGAAGTGAAACACTGGCATGGCGCCGCACCGGATGAATGGTTTAGCCATCTTGCAATAGAGGTGCCGGGCGAAAATAGTTCCAATGAATGGCTTGAACCGGTAAGTGATGAAGAATATAGAAAACTAAAATAGGACCAGAAATGGCAAAGTGCTTCTGCCATGAATTGGAACATTTAGACGGAGAAATATTTTTAGACAAAGCTGTTGAAGAAATAACGCTTTGATAGTATCAATAGAAGGCTGCATTGATTAGTAAAACAAGGAGATTTTTATGATTAAAGTTATTATGATGTGTGGAATATGCGGTTCCGGGAAAACAACTTATGCAAAGCAGAAAGAAAAAGAAGGCTATGTTCGCTTGTCCATTGATGAGGAAATGTGGAAAACTTACGGGAGAAAGGGGATTGATTATCCAGACGAACAGTATGAGAAACTTTCAGAAATAGTGGAAATGGCACTCCAGAAGGAACTCCTGTCTCTCATTCAACAAGGAAAACATGTAGTCCTTGATTTCAGCTTTTGGAATAAGGAAAACAGAGCGTATTATAAAAGGCTTATAGAAAAAGCTGGCGGTACACCAGAACTTGTTTATATGAAGGCTAGTAAAGGAACCTTACAAAAAAGATTGTATAAAAGGAATCAGTCTTTGAATGCTAATTCTCCATTCATAATAACAAATGAGATACTAGAGCATCATTATAACGATTTTCAAGAACCATGTGGCGAAGGAGAAAAAGTAATTTTACAGGAAGAAGATTGTGTTGGGGCAGCCATTGATAGCCCCGACCACCTTTGGTGGTAGGCAATACGAGGGGGAATTTCCGTTACCGAAGATGAAGACTACAAATGTATATCCAGTACAATTAAAGTAATGGCTTGTATCAAATCTTACTGGCGATGAAGTACCTGCGTTCATCTGATGAGGAGTGGACAGTATTTGTAAATGCTTTCGATAAGCTGATTCAAAATAATAATGGTGTGGTCAGTCTCGCAGCAATGAATCTTCCTGCGGATTGGAAAGAACATTTAAGTGTATAAATGCAGTGGAATTGCATAAAATAATAAAGCAGACCTAACCAAGCATCTAGCTCAAACCGGTTAGGCTTTCGGCGGAGTGTTACGATAAGCACTTCGCCATTTTTATTTTGATAAAGAACATCCACCTTTTACTTACATATGATTGCACAATTTGAACGAAAAAAGTCTCATGATCATGTGAGAAAATGAAAGTGAAACTTATTAGATGATATAATTGTTGTATCGGCTAAAAAATAGCGCGGCAGGCAAAAAGAATGGCGTTTTTGCCAACAGATATATCATGGCTTTATATACATACTGCCTATCCGCAAGAAAAGCGGTGGCTTTGGAAAATATAGAGCTGGAGGGACTTTCAGAGGCGGAGCTTGCTATGGTAAAATTAGAGAAAGTCCGGGAAGTGTTATTCCAGGCATTATTGCTTGATGATGTTAAATTTGAGCATGGAAAGATGTATGCGGAGCTATGTACGATTTTACTAATCATTTGATGCATGTTGAATTGAAATTATTGGAACGGAAATGTGTAGTGATGTTATTGAATATTGTTAGATAAATGAATTTTATAAAATACTCCAGTAAAGTTAGACCAGGGAGGTAATGAAATGGGATTTTTGCAAGTACTTCATCAATTTGAAAATGAAATTATAAATAATGTTTGTAAAGAGGTACGACCGGAAGATATGTTGACAAAAACATATATTGCAAATGCTTTTTTAGAATTCGTAAAAAACCTTGAGGTAGAAGAAGATGATACTTA
>ERZ772812.880-NODE-880-length-24001-cov-17.364863_pt1 | contig 24001 bp, 19 predicted proteins | sample MGYA00511343_ERZ772812 | MGnify/ENA primary metagenome ERZ772812 (study PRJEB29015, sample SAMEA2737706) | human gut metagenome | biome: human gut; feature: human-associated habitat; material: faeces | place: China | collected 2012 ...
GATCGAACCCCTGACCTCAAGATTGCGAACCTTGCGCTCTCCCAGCTGAGCTAATACCCCATATGGCGGACGCGAGTGGCGTCCGGCTTTCTTGCGGGAATTATTATAGCACATATTTTAGAAATTGCAATCCTTTTTTCAAAATTTCAACAACATTTTTTCAAAGGCGGCTGCTCCGGATCGTTTTGGCGCTTACGGGGTCGTCTTTCCAACGCTGAGAAAGCGCCTCGCGGCATGTGCTGCGCGTCGCTTGAGGTTGAGACGCACCGACGATCCCGCGTCTTCGGAGGTGCGGGCGGCACAGAATGCAGCTCCCCTTCCGCGCCGATTTGCGGGCATATGCGCAGGAAATCGGGCATAGGCTTGGACAAAGGGAGGGACGGGCATGGCGGCGAACAGAGGACATCGGTCGATGCGCGGCATGTGCTGCGCGGTGCTGGCGGCGGCGCTGCTGCTGCGCGGCGGGATGTGGTACATGGCGCATCCGCGCGCGGTCGAGCCGCTCGAAGCGGCGCTTTCTGTGGCGAATGCGGTCGAAACGGCGCCTTCTGCCGCGACGGAGGCGGCCGACGCAGCGCAGGACTACCCCTGCATGGTCTACACGCCACCGCAACGGCGCAGCGGGGTGCAGTTTCGCGCCGAGGACGCGGCGGAGCTGGCTGTGCGCGACCGCGCGGAGGTCGGTCCGGACACGGCGGCGCTGCTCACTGCGCCGCTGGAGCTTGACCGAAACGCCGACGGGCCGCTCGTGCTCGTGATGCACACGCACGCCACGGAGGCCTACTGCGATTCGCCGGATTATCATTCGTCCGACCCGGCGCACAGCGTGATCCAAGTCGGGCAGACGCTCTGCGACAGGCTGAATGCGAACGGCATCCGGGCGATCCACGACACGACGGTCTATGATGCGGAGGGCTACATCGACGCCTATGAGCACTCGGCCGAGGGTATCTCGGCGCTGCTGGCTCAGTATCCGAGCATCCAGATCGTGATCGACGTCCACCGTGACGCCGTGGAGGACGCCGACGGCAATCAGCTCGCCCTGACGGGGCAGCTGAACGGCGAGGATGTCGCCGAGCTGCTGCTGGTCATGGGGACGGATGTCTCGGGGCTGTATCACCCCAACTGGCAGGAAAACGTCTCCTTCGCGCTGAAGCTGCAGCTGCTCGGTCAGCGCGAGTCGGACGGCGTATTTCGGCCGCTGCTGCTGCGCGCGTCGCGTTATAATCAGCATCTGACGCCGCATTCCATCCTGCTCGAGGTCGGCGCGGCCGGGAACACACTTGAGCAGGCCGAGGCCTCGGCCGTGTTTTTCGCCGATTGCCTGAAGGAATTGCTCGATTCCGTTTGATATTCCCCGTCCGCTGTGCTATACTGAAGAAAAACGAACGAGGTATCACCATGGATCTGATTGCCGAACAGGACGGCCAGCGGCTCGACGTCTTTCTGGCCGAGCGTGCCGGGATGACGCGCAGCGCGGTGCAGCGCCTGCTGGAGCAGGGGCTTGTGACCTGCGGCGGGCGGCCGGTCAGGAAAAACGCAAAAACGGCGTCGGGCGCAGTCTACCGTCTGACGCTCCCGGAGGCGCAGCCGGTCGCGCTGGTCGCGCAGGCCATTCCGCTGGACGTCGTCTATGAGGACGCGGACGTGCTGGTCATCAACAAGCCGAAGGGCATGGTCGTGCATCCGGCGGCCGGACACGCCGACGGGACGCTCGTCAACGCGCTGCTGCACTACTGCGGCGACTCCCTTTCCGGCATCAACGGCGAAAAGCGCCCCGGCATCGTCCATCGCATCGACCGCGACACGACCGGCCTTCTGATCGTCGCGAAAAACGATTTTGCGCATCAGGCGCTCTCCGAGCAGCTCAAGGACCACACGCTGCGGCGCACCTATGAGTGCATCGTGCGCGGCGGCTTCTCCGAGGACAGCGGCACGGTGGACGCGCCGATCGGTCGGCATCCGGTCGACCGCAAGCGGATGGCCGTCACGGAAAAAAACAGCCGTCCTGCCGTGACGCATTGGGAGGTCATCGCACGTTACGGGCAGTATACGCATCTGCGCTGCCGCCTGGAGACCGGGCGCACGCACCAGATCCGCGTCCACATGGCCTACATCCGCCACCCGATCGCCGGCGATCCGGTCTACGGCATCGGCAAGCCGGAGCTGGGTCTGACAAGTCAATGTCTGCACGCGCGGGAGCTGACCTTTCTGCATCCGCGCACCGGCGAGGCGGTCACGGTCTGCTGTCCCCTGCCCGAGGAATTCGAGCACGCGCTGAAGCTGCTGCGGAAAGCGTAAGCGCGCCATAGAAAAGCAAAACCCGAAGCCCTTTTCGAGCCGTTTGGCCATGAAAGGGTTTCGGGTTCCTGCTTTTTTTCGGGGCGTTATTTTGCCGCGCTTTCTTTTTGCATCAGCGCCGCGAGAGCAGCCCGGAACGGCGTCCAGGGCGGCGCGGGCAGCGGGAGCCTGCGGAGGGTCACTGCCTCATCGGTCTGCGGGTGTCGGAAGGAGAGCAGCCAGGACCACAGACCGATGGGGCAGTCCTCGCCATAGCCGTACTTCCGATCACCGACCAGCGGCATTCCGCGACCGGAAAACTGTGCGCGAATCTGGTGCGTTCGTCCGGTCAGCAGCCGGATACGCAGCAGTGTTACCCCCTGATGCCCGGCAAGCACGGTGTAATGCAGCCGGGCCTCCTGCGCATCAGCCCCTTCCCCTGCGGCAATCAGGGTCATACGGGTCTTTCGGTCGCGGGTCAAATAGTCGGTGAGCAGTCCCTCCGGCTGCTCGGGGCAACCGTGGACGACGGCGAGGTATTCTTTTTGAAAAGCGCCGTTCCGGATCTGCTCCGAGAGCAGCGCAGCCGCGCGGTGTGACCGGGCGAAGACCATCAGCCCGCCGACAGCCCGGTCGAGCCGGTGAACCGTGAGCACGCAGCCCTTTGGCTCGCCCAGCTCCTGCCGGAGCAGCTCGGGCATCCCGCCCGGCTCGTCGGTCGAGAGCACTCCGCAGGGCTTCTCCGCAACGACGATGCGGCGATCCTGATAGACGATCATCGCGCGCCTCCTCGGAATGGTTTTTGTCATACTACTACGGAACCTCTGAATCAATCGGCTGCGGCGCTCAGCGGGTCTTTTGCCCCAACTTGTCGGTTTGAAAATCTTGAAATACACAAAGTATTCCTGCGATTTTCAAACCTTAATTTGGAACAAAATCCCTCGCTGACCACTTTTGCGATTGAATCAGAGCTTCCCTTTGATAATACGACACGGCGCAGAGGCTGTCAAGTGCTTTCTTTCAAAAAAGCGCGATCCGGCGATAAAAGGTCATGCGGCATTTGTGTCGGGCGTACCTTGCTGCGGCGGGGCGGGCGGCGTCGGCGTCGTCTGCGCGAAGCGCGTCAGAACGGTCGCAACCTGGGCGCGCGTGGCGCTGCCGGTCGGCTCGAGCGACGTGCTGCTGACGCCGTTGAGGATACCTGCCGCAGCTGCCCACGACATGGCGTTCTTGGCATAGCTGTGGATCGCGGCGGCGTCGGCATAGGCGGTCAGGTCGGCCGTTTTTTCGACGTCATAGCCCTTGTACTGCGCATAGCGATAGAGGATCGCGGCAGTCTGCTCGCGCGTGACCGGTTCGTTCGGCGAGAAGGTCGTCTCGCTCGTGCCGTTGACGATGCCGTTGGCCTTCGCCCAAGCGACCGCGTCGGCATAGTAGCTGCCGGACGAGACATCCGAGAAGCCGGAGGCCGCGTCAACGGCGGGCTTGCCCTCCAGACGGTAGAGCACCGTGACAAGCATGGCGCGGGTGGTCGTCTCCTCCGGGGAGAAGGTCGTCTCGCTTGTGCCGGTCATCCAAGCGCGCTCATAAGCGAACGCAACATAAGGATAAAACCAATCGCTCTGAAAAACGTCGGTGTAAGGAAGGGTGACGTCCGGTCGGTCACCGGGCTTTCCGGGGTCGCCGCCGGGTTGAAAGCCCGGGGCGCTGCTCTCCGTACCGGCCGTGGCAGTGGCCGCCTCGGTGTCGCCGGAGCAGAGCGTATAGGTTTCGCCGGAAATCAGGCCGGCAGAGGAGAACACGGCATCGTGCACATCGCAGACGGCCGTGGCGGAATAGACCGTGTTGCCTTCGCTGTCGCGGATGCTCAGCGTCTCGCCCTTGGCGACGAGAACCGCGCTCTGGCCGCCCGGCTGGCCGTTCCCGTCGTCAGGCTTTGAGGGAGGTGTTGTACCGTCACCCGGCTGGCCGTTGCCGTCGTCGGGCTTTGAGGGAGGCGTCGTGCCGCCGCCCGGTTGACCGTTCCCCTCGCCCGGCTGCACAGGAGGATTTCCGCCGCCCGGCTGGCCGCCCATGCCGTTCGAGCCGAAGATCACATAGGGCTGCGCGGCGCTGATATTCGTGCCGCCTGCGCCGGAGCTGCCGCCCGCGCCGAGCACCAGTCCGCCGCTGATCGTGATCGTGCCGTCGGCGTCAAGGGGCTGGTTGTCGGCAGTCGAGGCCGCCCAGACAAGCACCGTGCCGCCCGTAATGGTCAGCGTGCCGTTGGAATCGAGGCCGTCGCCGGTCTCGGCGTCGACCGCAAGCGTGCCGCCGTAGATGTTCATCTCATAGGCATAATCGGTCAGGTCGGAATTGGCCGCATTGAGGCAGTCGTCCTCGGAATGGATCGTGATATTACCGGAATAGACGTTCAGCGTCGCGCCCTCAAGGCCCTCACCGCAATCCGTGATCGTGATCGTCGGGCCGTCGCCGTCCGCCGTGCCGATGTTCAGAACGTAGTCGCAGTGGACGCCGTCGTCCGCGGCGGCGATATTCAGCGTGCCGCTCTCAACGGTCAGAAGCTGCTCGGCGTTGATGGCATCGTTCACGGGCGCCTGAATATTCAGCGTCGCCTCGCGGATGAGCAGCCAGGCCTCGCCCTCCCCGTCAGTCGTGGCGCCGGATTTGACGCCGTTTTTGCCGTTGGCGTTGATGTTCAGCGTGCCGCCGCCGCAGATCGTGACCTGCGAGCCGTCCTTGCACTTGAGGACGGCGTTTTCGGCGTCGGTGTTGTCGGGATAGTTGTCGTCGTTATTCTGTTCGGAGTCGGTCAGGGTGTTGACCGAGCCGTCGGCGATCACGAGCGTGACGCCGGTGGACTTGCTGCAGGTGATCGGAGCGGTCGCGGCGGAGGTCAGCTCCAGACCGTTCAGCACGAGGGTGACGCCCGTCGTGCCCTTTTTGACCTTGACCGAGCCGTCGGCGCACGCGCCGGAGAGCACATACGTCCCGGCGGCGTTGATCGTCAGCGCCGTGCCGCTGATCTTATAGTCGGTCGCCTCGCCCTCCGTGACGGCGATCCCGTCGTCGGAGAAGGCAAAGGCAGTCGCGCCGCTGTAGTCCGCAGCCGAGGCCACGGGCACGAAGCAGAGCAGCAGCGCCAGCGTGAGCAGAAGCGAGAGTGCCTGTTTCATAAAAATTCATCCTTTCTGATTTAGGGAACCTCCGTTCCGTATGGCTTGATTGTAGCGCACGTTCCTAAAGCGAACTTAAAGAAACGGTTGATTTGTCAAAATAATTCTGCTAAACTGAGAGCGGTGATGCAACATGCGAATTCTGATTGCAGAGGACGAGCGCAATCTGGCCGAGGCGCTCTCCGTTTTCTTTGAAAAAAATCAATTCTCCGTCGACACCGTCTTTGATGGGCAGGCGGCCTATGACTACGCCGTCTCCGGCGGCTATGACGCGATCATCCTCGACGTCATGATGCCCAGGCTGGACGGCGTGGAGGTGCTGCGGCGGCTGCGCGCCGAGCGGATCCGCACCCCCGTGATGATGCTCACGGCCAAGGCGCAGAAGGACGACCGCATCACGGGCTTCAACGCCGGGGCGGACGATTACCTGCCAAAGCCGTTCGAGCCGGACGAGCTGATCTGCCGCGTGCGTGCGATGCTGCGCCGCGCCGGGGACTATAAGCCGACGGCGCTGACCTATGCCGACCTCACGCTCGACGCCGCAGCGGGACGTCTGTCCTGCGGGGAGCAGGCGGTGCGCCTCAGCGGCCGGGAATTTCAGGTCATGGAGCTGTTTCTGCGCGCGCCGCAGGTCGTGCTCTCGGCCGAGCGCATTCTCGAGCGCGTCTGGGGCTGGGACAGCGACGCGGAGATCAACGTCGTCTGGGTGCACATCTCGAACCTGCGCAAAAAGCTGAAAAATCTCGGCTCGCGCGTTTCGATCTATGCCAACCGGGGCATGGGCTATGTGCTGGAGGTGCGGCCATGATCCCGAAGCTGCGCAAGCGCTTTATCCGCATCGCGATGCTCGCGGTGGCGTCGGTGCTCCTGCTGCTGTGCCTGATTGTGAACGCGGCAAGCCTCATCTCGACCAATCGCGACCTGAACGAAATGCTCACGGCGATTCAAAATAATCAGGGCACGCTCCCGGCCATGCCGCCGGAGGGTAAGCCCGACGGGCCGCGGCCGCCGGAGCATTTCACGCCCGAGACGCCCTATTCCACGCGCTATTTCGTCCTGCGCTATGACGACTCCGGCACGCTGACCCGCGCAGACCTCGAGCACATCGCCGCCGTCACCGAGGACGACACGGCGCGCTTTCTGACGCGCGCGGTCGGGCACGGCGCGGGCACGGGCTATTACAGCGGCTATAAATTCACGGTTCAGCGCACCGGCGAGAACCGCTGGATGGCGATCTTCCTCGATTGCAGCAAGGAGCTGCGCACGGTCGGCATGACGGCCGTGCTGACCTTCGCGTCGGCGGCAATCTGCGTCGCGCTGGTCTATGGCATCGTGGTGCTCTGCTCCCGGCGGGCGATCGATCCGGTCGTGCGGGCCTCGGAGCAGCAGAAGCAATTCATCACCGACGCCGGACACGAGCTGAAGACCCCGATCACGGTCATCACGACCGATCTCAAGCTTTTGGAGATGGAGGTCGGGCAGCAGAAATGGATCGACATGGCGCGCGAGCAGACCGAAAAGCTCAAGGAGCTGGTCAACGCGCTGGTCACGCTCTCGCGCATGGACGAGGACGCCTCGCCGCTCAGGCACGCGCCGTTTTCGGCCAGCGAGGCCGTCGGCGAGACGGCGGAATCGTTCCGCGCCTTCGCCGAGGAGCGCGGCCACACGCTGCGCCTTGCGATTGCGCCGGACGTGACCTACACCGGCGACGAATACGCCGTGCGGCAGCTCGTCTCCATTCTGCTGGACAACGCCGTGAAATACGCCTCGGAGGGCACGCCGATCGATTTTTCCATGGAACGGCGCAGAAAGGGTCTGGTGCTCACCTGCCGCAACGACTGCGCACCGATCCCGCCGGAAAAATTGCAGCGCCTGTTCGACCGGTTCTACCGCGCCGACCCCTCGCGCAGCGCCGGGACGGGCGGCTTCGGCCTCGGCCTGTCCGTAGCGCGGAGCATCGCGGAGGGGCATCACGGCAGCGCCCGCGCACACTGCCCGACGGAGCATTCGGTGGAATTCGTTCTGGAGCTGCGCTGACGGCGCAGAACGGAACGCACCGCCCGATTTGGCCCGATGTTGCTTCGCTCCCTGCAAGGACGCAAAAAACGGTAGGTTTTTCGCAAAACCTACCGTTCAGCGTGTCAAAAGTCCTTTTTTGACACGCTGACAGCCGTTGGCTGTCTATTCCTGCGCGGCTCCGCCGCGCTTTTTCGTATTTTTTGTTGAAAACGAAAAACTTTCCGTTGCAATGCAGCGGCGGCTCTGGTATGATAAAGGATAACGAATTCAAGCATTGGAGATCACTCATGGAAAACTTTACTTTTGCCGTCCCCTGCCTGTTCGGGCTGGAGGGGCTGGTCGGCGACGAGCTGCGCCGCATGAACCTGCAAAGCGTGCGCGTGGAGGATCGCCGCGTCTTTTTTGAAGGCGATTTTGCGGACATGGCGCGCGCAAACGTGCGGCTTCGCATGGGCGAACGCGTTATGATCCTGCTGGCGCGCTTCCCTGCCCGGACATTCGAGGAGCTGTATCAGGGCGTCAAGGCCATCCCGCTCGAGCGCTTTGTCCCGCGCGAGGGCGCCTTCCCGGTCAAGGGCTACAGCCTCGATTCCCAGCTCCACTCCGTGCCGGACTGTCAGGCCATTGCAAAAAAGGCCGCCGTCGACCGTCTGGGCGCGAAATACGGCCTGAGCTGGCTGCCGGAGACCGGCGAGACCTATCAGCTCCGCTTCTCGCTGATGAAGGACGTCTGCGAGGTCTTCCTCGACACCTCCGGTGTCAGCCTGCATAAGCGCGGCTACCGCGCCGTCGGCAACGACGCCCCGCTGCATGAGACGATGGCCGCCGCCATGGTCACGCTGGCGCGCTATCGCGGCCGCGACTTCTTCTGGGACCCCTTCTGCGGCAGCGGCACGATTGCCATTGAGGCCGCCTTCGCCGCGCTGAACCGCGCGCCGGGTCTGAACCGCTCCTTCGGCGCGGAGCGCTGGGGCTGCGTGCCGCCCGAGGTCTGGAAAAACGCCAGGCAGGAGGCGCGCGACGGCGAGTTCCGCGGCAATTACCGCATTCTCGGCACGGACAATGACCCCGGCGCAATCGCCATTGCCATTTCCAACGCCAAAAAGGCCGGCGTCGCCGGTTACATCGACTTCCACGAGGCCGACGCGCTCAGGCAGAGCCTGCCCTGCGATCAGGGCGTGATTGTCTGCAACCCGCCCTACGGCGAGCGGATGCTCGAGCAGCGCGAGGCGCAGCAGCTCATGCGCGCCTTCGGCCGCCATCTGAAATTCGCCGACGGCTGGAAAAAGTACATTCTCTCGTCCGAGCCGGAGTTCGAGCATTTCTTTGGCCGTCAGGCAACCAAAAAGCGCAAGCTCTATAACGGCCGCCTGCAATGCAACGTTTATATGTATTTCTAGGAGTTTCTCTATGAAGCATCTGTTCATCATTAACCCCGCCGCCGGGAAGCGCGACAGCACCGGTGAGGTCACGCAGAAGATCCGCGCGGCCTGCGTCCGGCGCAGTCTTGACTATGAGATCCTCGTCTCTCGCGCACCCGGCGACTGCGCACGGCTTGCCCACGCAGCGGCCGCATCCGGCGCGCCGGTGCGCGTCTATGCCTGCGGCGGCGACGGCACGCTCAACGAGGTCGTCAACGGCGTGCAGGGCTTTCCCAACGCGACCGTGACGCACTACCCCTGCGGCTCGGGCAACGACTTCATCAAGCTGTTCTCCGACCCCGGCGCGTTCCACGATCTCAATCGGCTGATCGACGGCGAGGCCTCGCAATTCGACCTGATCCGCTGTCAGGGCGATCACTACGCGCTCAACGTCTGCTCGATGGGCTTCGACGCCCGCATCGGCACGAGCATCGGCAAATACAAGCGCTTCCCGCTGCTGAGCGGCTCGGGCGCCTACATCGTCTCAACCGGCGTCAACCTCATCAAGGGCATCAACCGCCACTACCGCGTCGAGATGGACGACGAGACCTACGAAGGCTCGCTGGCCATGATCTGCATCGCCAACGGCCGCTGGTACGGCGGCGGCTTCAATCCCCTGCCCGAGGCCGAGCCGGACGACGGTCTGCTCGACGTGCTGATGGTCAAGGCCGTCTCGCGGCTGACCGTCGCGCAGGTGATCGGCAAATACAAGGCCGGGCGGCACGCCGAGCTGCGCGACCTGATGGAATACCGCCGCTGCAGGACCGTCGCGGTGCACTGCGACGCCCCCGGCGAGATCAACCTCGACGGCGAGCTGCTGATGGCGCGGGACACGCGGTTCGAGGTCGTGCCCCACGCCGTTCGCTTCCTCTATCCGCAGGGTCTGCGCTTCCGCAGCACCGTCGCCCAGCCCGTCTCCGCCGCGCGCTGAGGGCGGGCTTTGCGCGGCCGATCTGCGCGTTAACGCATCAAAAGCGCGCCCCGCGCGGCCGGTTTTCGCCGCGAGAGCCGACAATTTTCTCCCCGGGCAGCCGTATGGCCGTCCGGGGCTTTGTCGTTTTATACAATTTTTGGGGCGGTTTCCTGCGCGCTGCTCTGCTTCTTTTGTGGAATCCTATAATTCTCATTTCTGACAAACTTTTATCTGGAAATCTGTTGCAAAACGTTGCGTTTGTGATATACTCAAGGCAGGGAGGAATTACCCCCTCTGCGGCCATTCGAGCAATGAGAAATAGGAGGAACGATCATGAAACGAACCCGTTCGCTGTTGCGGCGTGCGGCCTGCCTGCTGCTCGCCGTCTGCCTGATCGCGCCCGTGTTCTGCATCTCCGCATCGGCGAAGCAGTTTACGGACCTGTATCGGGGAATGCTTTCACAGGAATTTATGAACGCAATCAACTACGTCTCGGACAACGGCTGGATGAACGGCGTCACAAGCACAACATTCGCCCCCTATGACGAGGTCACGCGGGGCATGTTCGTGACCGTATTGTATCGGTACGCGGGTTCAAGCGAAAAATACGCTCCCAGCTTCACCGACGTTTCGTCGTCCATGTATTATTACTATCCGATCGGCTGGGCTGCCCGCTACGGCATCGCCGGCGGTGTCTCGTCGACAAAGTTTGAGCCGGAATCCGTCATCACCAAGGAGCAGATGATCACCATGCTCTACCGTTTTTCCAAGTCCTACGAGGGCACAACATACAGCACGTCCCTGTTCCCCAATATTTTTCAATATTCAGATTACTCTGCCGTTTCGGAATACGCGCGTGAGCCGATGCGCTGGGCAAAGTCGTATTGTGTGCTCTCGAGCAATGTCGACGCGACCTATCTGAACCCGCAGACCGTGATGAACCGCGCATACGCAAGCTTGTATCTGGCGAATTTCTCGAAAAACGCCGGAGTTTGGAAGGCGAAGGATCGGTTTTCGTTTGCGCATAAGTCCTACAATTTTCATTCCAAGTACTTTGCGAATGAAAGCACGAAAAATTACTTATATAGATGTATTGACAACTTCTATTTAAGGAATCCTTCGACTGGCTGGACGGCAGCTGATGACAAAGCAAGTGTAGAAAAGCGTCTGGAAAAAAATTGGAGTGGGTCGTGTTTAGGAATGGCCTCCAGTCTTTATTTGGACAAGCTGGGCAGCATTGATTTTAACAGAAACATCGCAAATAACAAAGCAGCAATGGATCAGGTTCCGTGTCCGCTGAACGATGAACAGGTGGAAAGCGCCATCAACTTCTATATGTTAATGCAATCCACAAAAGCTTATAAAGCAAATAAGAAGCTGTACAGCGACGATGATTTATCCGCTGGATTTGAGTTGTTCTATAGATATGTCAAAGAAAACGGAGCTACCATTTTGGGCAAAAACTACAAAGCTTCCGATGGACGTATTACAGGTCATGCTGTTATCGTCCGGCATATCTTAAAAGCCTCCTCCGCTTCAAAAAAGGTATATACGCTGTCTGTTGTGGATGTAAACGATCCGTCCCTTTTCCAATCCGAAGTGGTTGTTGATTCAAACGGCGTCGTGTATGATGGTGTTCCGTTAACCGCTTTGAGCTATGTAAAATTATCATATTTTGATGAGCTGTTGAATTTTGATCTCGATGGTTATTTCAATAACAGTCTTATGGGAGCCGTCATTCAGAGCGCGGCATACGGGATCAGCTATACCTTAGATCCGCAAAATTCGATTTTGCATCGTGAGACAGCAATTTTCTATTCCCGACTGGATGACCAGACATTTTCCAGCTCCGCCGGGGATTCTCTGGTAATTGAAGATCTTAAAGTAAGCGGTGGAAACATTGATAAAGCTTCCTTGAATTACTCCGGAATGGAAGAATTGTTTTTTGATGTTGACGTTGCCATCGCCGACACGTATGAATATACAAATCCGGTAAATCGTGAAACGTCCATCATGTTTTCCACTCCGGTCGGTCGTGCATCGGTCGACGGCTCGGGCATCGAGCGCGTCGTGTTCCACCGCGACACGCGGCGCTTGGAGCTGTACGGCACAGACATGACCTATCGGATTTACCTCGGCGTGGACAACACGACCGGAGTCGAGGTCTGTCTGTCCGGCACAGCCTCCGGCGATTTCTCGGTCGCCATTGAGAACGGCGCGGTCGTGACCACCGGCCTGACCGGCACGCAGAGCTGGGGCTTTTACATTCTGGGAGCGGTTGATTCTGCCGCCATGACCGAGGCCGAGTTCCCGCTGGCAGAGCCGCTCGCGATCCCGGACGTTTCCGAGATCGTCGAGGCGAACCGCAAATAGGCAGCGGAACACTATGGTGAATCGTGAAATCTATGAACAAAAAACGTACAGGAGGCCGTTTTATGAAACACATTTCCATCTTCATCGTGCTCGTGCTGCTGCTTGCTCTGACCGCATGCAGCCGGGATCCTGCCCAGTCCAAGCCGTCTGACGCAAGTCAGGAGCCCCGCGCATCTTCGCCGCAAGAGCAAGAATATGCCTCATTATGTGTGAATCGGACGCCCTTTGCCTTTCAGGATGATGCCGGAGACACGCTGCAAACAGACGAGGCGCTGAATTTGACCGGAACGCTGGCAAACGATCCCTCGCTCGATTATATAGATGAGCCCGCGTGCGTGCGGGTTGATGTTCAGCTGTGCGATCAATACGAGTTTCAGAATCTTAGTAAGCAGGACGCCGCCTTTGTCATCAGCGCCTCGTCCGGCCATGCCCATGTCACCGGCTCGGGCATTGAACGTGTCGTGTTCCACCGCGACACGCGGCGCTTGGAGCTTTTCGGTACGGACATGACTTACAGGCTCTATCTCGGCGCAGACGATGCGGCCGGTGTCGATGCCTGCCTGTCCGGCACGGCCTCCGGCGATTTCTCGGTCGCCATTGAGAACGGCGCGGTCGTGACCACCGGCCTGACCGGCACGCAGAGCTGGGGCTTTTCCGTAACAGGGGCGATCTACCCTGCCATGACCGAGGCCGAGTTCCCGCTGGCGGAGCCGCTCGCGATCCCGGACGTTTCCGAGATCGTCGAGGCGAACCGCAAATGGGAAGCCGAACACTATGGTGAATCGTAGCCTCCGCAAATGCACGGAGCGGCAGGGTCATGCGCACCGCGCACTCATAAGGAACCTCTGAATCATTTCATATATCGTATCGGCCACAAAACGGGCGCTGTTCCTCGCGAACAGCGCCCGTTCCATATCCCGCCGCGCCGATCGGCGCTCAGCTCTCCATCTGCCGCCCGAGAAAGCCCGCGACGGTCTGCGCCAGCTTCTGCTCCGATTCGCCAAGCGCCGCGTCGTTTTCGTTCATCAGCAGCATCACGCAGCCGAGCAGATCGCCCTCCGAAATGATCGGCGCAGCCACGCCCAGCCGATAGCGCTCGGCGCTTTCGGCCGGCCTGAGCGGCGTGTCCCCGGCGCGGAAGCGGTAGCTCTTGCGCTGCTCCATCAGCTGCTCCAGCTCGGCGGAGTTACGCTTGTCCAGCAGGTCGCGCTTCGGCGCGCCCGCCACCGCAATGATGACGTCGCGGTCGGCCACGGCCGCAATGTGCCCGGTGTTCTTCCCGATCGAGTCGCAGATGCGCGCCGCAAAATCCTGCAGCTCGCCCATCGGTGAATACTTCTTGAAAATGACCTCGCCGTCCTTCTCCGTGTAGATCTCCAGCGGGTCGCCCTCGCGGATGCGCAGGGTGCGGCGGATCTCCTTCGGAATGACGACGCGCCCGAGATCATCGATTCGTCTGACAATTCCAGTTGCCTTCATATTGGCCTCCAATGCTTTTTTATTTTGCCCCGGTTTTGGCTGCAAAGTTATTGTTTGCAACAGGAGGAGAAATATGCAATTCGTTCGCGCACGCGAAAAAGCACGGAAGTCGGCGAACGCAAAGGGCAGACATACGGACGGAATGGCATGAGCAGAGCTTCCCGCAAAGCATTTTTTACACGCGTATGCCCGTTTCGGCGCTTGTCGGCGCGGATTTCAGGGGCACAAGGGTCTTCAGCCGCTGCATTCCCGTGTCATTTCTGATTGCTGACGATGCTGTAATACGCGGCGGAGGTAACGCGGTAGACGATGGAATAGAACACCGCGAAGACCGCGAAGGTGACGACGCTCGCCCACGCGAACAGGGCGACGTTCTGAAGTTCGAAGAGCATCAGCAGCCGCCGGAGCATCGGGAAGGCGAAGGCCAGATGCAGCCCCGCACCCAGCAGCGGCAGGAAGAACACCGTCAAAAGCTGCGAATTGACGCTCCTGCGGATCTCGCGGCGGGTCATGCCGACCTTCTGCATGATGTCAAACCGCGCCTGATCCTCGTAGCCCTCGCAGACCTGCTTGTAATAGATGATGAGCACGGTCGCGCAGACGAACACGACGCACAGCAGAACGCCGAGATAGAACAGGCCGCCATAGATCGAGTAATAGTCCGCGCGGCTGCTTTCGCGGCTCTCGACGTTGAAGAAATCGTAGCTGCATTGCAGACTCGTTCCGCGGCAGACCGTGTCGATCAGCTCGTCATTGACCGCGTCCTGCTTCTCCCCCTTCAGGCCGGTGTCGATGCCGTAATAATAGCGCATACTCATCGCGCTGCCGACCGACCGCACAAGCGGCTGCGCCGCGCTCAGCTCGGGCACGACCAGCATCACTACCTGCGAGGCGGCCGCGTTCACCTCGTTCATCCCGAACCGGGGCGCCGCATCGATGCGCTTGACGACGGAAAAGCTCGTGCCGTCAGAGAATCGCACCGTGTCGTCCTGCAGTGTGAGATTGCTTGTATAGAGCATCGCCTCGCCGGCGTTCAGGCGCTCGCCTCCGTGCGTCTGGGCGTTATAATCCTCGAGCGGCAGGATATACAGGCCGCAGTTCTGCCCATCGACGAACGTCTGCGGCTCCTGCATGGTCTCCTCGCCGCGCCGCAGGTGGAGCGTACCGGAGCCGTCGAGGACGGCGGCATCAAAGAGATAGCGCACGGAAAAGGCGTTCTGCGCCGTGCCGCCGTGGTCGCGGACGATCTGCTGCGTCAGCGCGCCGATCCGGTCGGTGTTGCCGTGCTCCAGCTCGCTGAGCCGGCTCATGCGGAAATCGACGTTCATATCCCTCGGGAAGCGCGTGTGCAGCGCGTCCTCGACGCCGAAGAAGAGGCTCGTCGTGGACGAGAGGATGACGAGCACCATCGTCGCAAGGATGCAGATGGAGGCCAGCCCCGCGCCGTTGCGCTTCATGCGGTAGGCCATGGAGGCCGTGGAGACAAAATGGTTGGGCTTGTAATAATAGCGCTTTCTTTTTTGCAGCAGGCGGCACAGCGCGACCGACCCGGCGATCATCAGAAGATAGGTCGCCGCAATGACCATGACCACGGCGACAAAGAACCAGCCCAGCGCCGAGATCGGCTCCTCAATGGACACGGCGAGGTAATACGCCGCGCACAGCAGGAGCAGCCCCAGCAGCGCCAGCACCCAGTTGGCGCGCGGCGGCTTTTCGCCGTACTGCTCGCTTCGCAGGAGCGAGACGGACGAGCTGCGCCGTATTTGCAGCAGCGCGCTGAGATATTGCAGCAGAAAAATCACCGAGAAGATCAGCAGCGTCATGCCCAGCGCCCGCCACGAGACGAGCAGCTCGAAGCCCGTCTGACCGCCCAGCAGCCGCACCAGCCCCAGCTCCGCCAGCTTCGACAGCGCAATGCCCAGCGCCAGCCCGCTCACGAGCGCATAGACCGCGAGGATCCCCGTCTGCCACAGCAGGAGCATCGCCAGATTGCCCTTGCCCATGCCGAGGATGTGATACAGGCCGAACTCGCGCTTGCGGCGGCGCATCAGGAAGGAGTGCGTGTAAAACAGGAAGATCAGCGAGAAGATCCCGATCACGAAGCTGCCGAGCGACATCATGCTCGTCAGCGCCTCGCCGCCGCGCATATCGCGGATCGTGGGGTTATAGGAGAGATAGGAAATGATGTAAAAAATGGCGACCATGCCCGTGCAGGTCAGAAGAAACGGCAGATACAGCCGCTTGTTCTTGCGCATGGCGTCAAAGGCAAGGCGGGGATAGAGCCTCATTGCCGCATCCCTCCCGTTGTGAGCATGGTCAGCGTGTCGGAAATGCGCTGATAGAACTGCTCGTCGGTCGCCTCGCCGCGATAGAGCTGGTGGAACACCTCGCCGTCCTTGATAAACAGGACGCGCCCGGCCGTGCTGGCCGCCCGCACCGAGTGCGTGACCATCAGGACGGTCTGCCCCTGCCGGTTAACCGAGGCGAAAAGCCGCAGCAGCTCGTCCGTCGCCTTGGAGTCGAGTGCGCCCGTCGGCTCGTCGGCCAGCAGCAGCTCCGGCTTCGTGATGAGCGCCCGCGCGACGGCCACGCGCTGTTTCTGCCCGCCGGAGATCTCATAGGGATATTTTTTCAGAATTTCGGTGATGCCGAGCCGCTCGGCAAGCGGCGTCAGCAGCTCGTGCATCACGCGGTAGGAACGTCCGGCCAGCACGAGCGGCAGATAGATGTTGTCCTCGACCGTGAAGGTGTCGAGCAGGTTGAACTCCTGAAACACGAAGCCCAGATGGTCGCGCCGGAAGGCTGCCAGCTCGGCGTCCTTGATCTTGGACAGCTCCCTGCCCTCGAGCTTCACGACGCCGGCCGTCGGCTTGTCCAGCGCGGCGAGAATGTTGAGCAGGGTCGTTTTGCCGCTGCCCGACTCGCCCATGATCGCAAGATATTCGCCCCGCTCGACGCTGAAATTGACGTTGTGCAGCGCCTCGACCTGATTGCCGCCGAAGCGCGCGGTATAAATTTTCCGGAGACCGGAAACCTCTAACAGGCTCATAATGATTACCTCCTTGTCGTTTCTGTCTCCATTATACACAGAGCGGGAAATGCGCTCCATCGAATCGGCTTACATTTCCCGCTCAGAATCTTACATCGGCGTCATATTTCGGCACGGCGGCTCACTCGGCGTGCAGCTCGTACTGCTCCAGATCCAAAAACACGCGCGTGCCGCGCCCCGGCTCGGACTGCGCCGAGATGCCGACGCCCAGCCTTTCGCAGACCCGGCGGCAGAGGTAAAGCCCGATGCCGCTGGCGCGCCGGTCGATGCGGCCGGTCCGGCCGGTGTAGCCGCGTTCAAAAATGCGCGGCAGATCCTCCGGCGCGATGCCGATGCCGGTGTCGGCGATGCAGAGCACGCGCGGCGCGCTCAGGCCGATGCGGATGCCGCCCTGCCGCGTGTATTTCAGCGCGTTGGAGAGCACCTGCTCGAGCACGAAGCCCAGCCATTTTTCGTCCGTGACCACGGTCAGCCCGGTCGGCTCGAAATCCAGACGGAGTCTGCGGTCGATAAATTCATGAGAAAACTTTTTAACGGCCTCGCGGATCACGCCGTCGAGCGCGCAAGCGCGGAACACATAGTCGCTGCTGCCCGGCTCCAGACGCAGATAGGTCATGACCATCTCGACATACTGCTCGACGCGGAACAGCTCGGCCGAGAGCCGCCGCGCGGACGGCGTGTCCTCGTTTTGCAGCGTCAGGTGCATGGCCGCGATCGGCGTCTTGATCTGGTGCGCCCAGGCGGTGTAGTATTCCGTCATATTTCGGAGCTTCTCGTCCGAGGCGCTCTGCTGCGCGAGCAGCTGCTCCCGAAGCGCCTCGACGAGCGCCCGCTCGTCGGCCTCGGCAACGGTGCGCGGCTCGGGAAGCTGCGCCAGCAGCGCCGCCTTGCGGCTCTCGAGCATGGCGCGGTGCCGCCGAAGCGCACGCAAATAGCCAACCGTCAGCAGCACGCCGCCCGTCAGAAGACACAGCAGCGCAGGATAGAGCACCGCCCCGAGCGGCAGGTCATAGAGCGCGAAGCAAACGGCAAAGATCCCCGCGCAGAGCGCGGCGGCCAGCAGCCCCGTCCGGTGCTGGCGCAAATACTGTAAAAGCATAGGCTCACTCCACAAGGTAGCCCACGCCGAAGCGCGTGACGATGAAGTCCGGCAGGCCGAGCGCGTCGAGCTTTTTGCGCAGGCGGTTGACGTTGACGGTCAGGGTGTTCTCGTCGACAAACTGGTCGGTCTGCCACAGGCGCTCCATCAGGCGCTCGCGACTGACCGCGCGTCCCTTGTTCTCCAGCAGGCAGAGCAGGATGCGGAATTCGTTGCGCGAGAGGGTGAGCGTCCTTTCGCCGAAGCGCAGCGTGCCGTCGCCGGTGTTCAGCAGCGCGCCGCGATGCTCCAGAACCGGCACGGACTCGCCGAAATCGTAGGCGCGGCGCAGCAGCGCCTGCATCTTGGCGATCAGGACGTCGCCGTCGAAGGGCTTGGCGATGAAATCGTCCGCGCCGAGGTTCATGGCCATGACCATGTTCAGATTGTCCGAGGCCGAGGAGAGGAAGAGAATCGGCACCTTGCTGATCCTACGCAGCTCGGCGCACCAGTGATAGCCGTTGAAATAGGGCAGGCCGATGTCCAGCAGCACGAGGTGCGGCCGCAGCGCCAAAAATTCCGGCAGGATGTTGCGGAAATTCTGCGCCGCCGTGACACGCAGATCCCACTGCGCCGCGCGCGCAGCGATTCCCTCGGCGATGCCGGGGTCATCCTCGACGAGAAAAATTTGATACACCGGAGATCCCTCCTTGTTCCGGGACGGAAGTTGTGGTAAAATAAGCAAAAAACAAAGGGATGTGGTCGTTATGACGGAGGTCGTCGCCGCGCTGATCGAGCAAGGCAGCAAAATTCTGATCTGTCAGCGCCCGGCCTGCAAGGCGCGGGGTCTGCTCTGGGAATTCGTCGGCGGGAAGGTCGAGCCGGGCGAGACGAAGCCCGAGGCGCTCGCGCGCGAATGCCGCGAGGAGCTGGGCGTGTCGATCGCGGTCGGCGCAGTCTTCACCGAGGTCACGCACCGTTACCCCGACCTGACCGTGCATCTGACGCTGTTTCGCGCGAGGATCGTCTCCGGTGAGCCGCAGCTGCTTGAGCACGAGGCGCTGGCGTGGGTCACGGTCGGGGAGCTGGATCGTTACGCCTTCTGCCCGGCCGACACCGAGATCTTAGCCCTGCTCAAAGGCGGCATTCGTCCGTGATCTCCCGGCGCAGACGGCGCAGGGCGTCGCTCTCCGGGTCGCGCGGATAGGGCAGGCCGGACAGGTCGAAGGTGCGCAGGCTGCTGTCGGAATGCATGACGGTCACGCTGTCGCCCAGCAGCAGCGCCTCGTCGAGCTGGTGCGTGACGAGCAGGATCGTGCGCGGCAGCCTCCTCTGCAGGTGCAGCAGCTCCGCCTGAAGCTCCGCGCGCGTGAGGAAGTCCAGCGCAGCAAACGGCTCGTCCATCAGCAGAAGCTGCGCCTGACTGGCCAGCACGCGCGCAAGGCCGAGCCGCTGCTTCATGCCCGTGGAAAGCTCGTCCGGCGTCAGGTCGGAGAATTCCTCCAGCCCGACCAGCCGAACGAAGTCCGCCGCGTGCTCCAGCCGCTCCTCGGGCGTCTTGCCGACGCCGGAGGCCATTGCCACGTTGCGCAGGACGCTCGTCCATGTGATGACATAGGGATTTGCGCCCAGCAGGACGCTGCGCCAGCCCGCCGGAAGGCGGATCTCGCCGCTGTCCGGCATCTCCTCGCGATTGATGAGGCGCAGGAGGGTGCTCTTTCCGCAGCCGCTGCGCCCGACGAGCACGCTGATCCTTCCGGCCGGGAAATTCACGTTCAGGTCGCGCAGAACCGTGCGCGTGCGCGACGGGCGCGCCTCGTGATCGATCAGGATCTCGGTGCTGTGCGTGGTATAGGCCTTTCTCAGGCCTCGGATCTCGATTTGTTCCATTTTTCCGCTTCTCTCTTTCCTTTGCACGGCGCCCCCCGGCTGAGTCTGCCGAGGGGCGTCGGTTTATCCGTTTGCATCCGGATCGTAATAATCCTCCGCGCTCTGACCGTAGTCCGTCGCGTCGGTGCCGTCCGGCTCACCGTCGCCCTCCGACGTATCCGAGACATCAGTCGGCTCGGTCGGCTCCGGGAGCTTCGTTTCATCTGCGTCAGCCAGAAGGCGCACGTTGGCCGGATCTCGGAACACATAGTCGACCCCAGGCTCGATGGCGGAGATCATGCCGCGCGAGACATAGATCGCGTAGCTGCGGAAGGCAATCGGGCAGATCTGCGCCCGCTGCACCACCTGCGCGCAGAGCGCGCTGAAGTTGCCGGAATTGGCCAGCGCCTGCGTGCACATGGACAGCAGCGCGTCATCCGTCGTCATTTCGCCGGGGTTCATATAGCCATACTGACTGAAGAAGGCCGTCAGGTCAAAATTCGCCGTCAGGCGCACCTGCCCGAGGTACATGTCATAATCACCCTGCTGCACCATATAGCTGAAGTTGCTGCGGCTGTATTTATGCACCTCGACGCGAACGCCGGCCTCGTTGAGTACGTCGGCGATGCGCTGGGCGACCTCGACGCGCGCCGGGTCCTCGGAATTGACAAGAATCGAGCCGGTATACTCGGCGAATTCCGTTGCGGTTGTCACGCCGGAGGACTGCACCGCCTCGCGGAATTTCTCGGGCGCGTAGTCATACTGCTCGTCGAGCGTCTCGTCATACATCGGCGAAGCCGGGCTGCACGGGATCGACGTGGCCTTGGCGAAGCCGCCGTAGATCTCGTTGCAATAGGTCGTCCGGTCAAGGGCATAGGTCACGGCCTTGCGCAGCTCGGCGTTTGTGAACCAACCCTCCTTGAGGTTGAAGCCGATGAAATCCATCACCGTGGTGGGCACCTCCCACGCCTCGTAGTCGCAGCGGTAGCCCGCCGAGGCTGCGGCGTTCGGGTCGCAATAGACCAGATCGGTGCCGCCGAATTCAAACTGATCGCGCACGTCGTCCGTGCCGGAGGCGGCGCTCAGATTGATCTCCTTATATTCCATAATGCGCTTGGTATCCTGCCACCAGCTCGTGTTATAGACCAGCTTTGAGCCGTAGAGCTTATAGGGGCCGGTGCCGATTGGGCGCTCGGACTTCGCCGTTCCCTGCTTGACGATCGGCACATCGAGCATCAGCGGCAGGTTTTCATAGGGCGTGTCGAGCAGGATCGTCACCACACCGTCGGCGCCGCTGCACGAGATCACATGCGCAAGCCGCGAGCGATAGAGGTTGCTGCCGCGCGCCACATTGATCGAGTTGACGACGTCATCCGCCGTCATGGCGCTGCCGTCGGAGAACAGGACGTTCAGCTGGAGCGTGAAGGTATAGGTCAGGCCGTCGGTCGAGACGGAGAAGCTCTTGCAGAGCACCGGCTCGGGCGCGAAGCCGTTTGAGACGACGAACAGGCATTCATACAGCAGCGAGAACATCGCGCGGTTGGTCGTGGCATAGCAGTCATATGGATTCAGACCGTATTCGGGATAATACGACAGGCCGAACGTGCCCACCTGCTTCTGCGCGATCGGCTCGAGCGAGGTCGTCTCGCTGTCGTCGGAGAGGCCGCCGCCCGTGGTCGCATTCGGATCAGCCTCGGAGCAGCCGCTCAGAAGCAGCAGCGCCGCCAGCAGCAGCGCGATCAGACGTTTCATAGCGTGCCCTCCTTGATTGCAATGATCGCCGCCAGCGAGCCGCGATGCCCGCCGACACGGCGGTGCGACCAGAAGCGCTCCGGCCGGCAGCAGGTGCACTCGGCGCTGACGTCGATCTGCGTCACGCCCGCGCGGCGCAGCCAGATTGCGTTCAGCTCCTTCAGGTCAACATAGAATTTCTCACCGGCCGGACGGATGCAGGCCTCGGCCTCCGCGCCGAGCGCGGCCAGCATGGCCTCCGGCACGTCTGCGTCCGTCTCGAAGCAGCACGGGCCGATGCACGGGCCGACGGCGGCGCGGATGTTCTCGGGTCTGCACCCCAGCTCGCGCACCATTTTTTCTGCGGCCTTGGCCGCGATCCCGGCGGCCGTCCCGCGCCAGCCGGCGTGGACGGCGCCTGCCGCGCGGCGCACCGGGTCATACAGCAGCACCGGCGTGCAGTCGGCGGAGAAGACCGTCAGCGCGACGCCCGGCTCATCGGTGATGAGGCCGTCGCAGCCCTCAGTCGCCTCGTATTGCAGGCCGCGACCGCACTGCGCCGCGCCGACGCGCTCAATGACGTCGGAATGCACCTGCCTGGTGAAGACCGTGCGCTCCGGCAGGAAGCCGACCGCGCGGCCGAGAATGGCATAGTTCTCACGGACGTTCTCCGGCCGGTCGCCGCGATGCGTCCCCAAATTGAGCGAGGCAAGATAGCCCTCGCTGACGCCGCCGAAGCGCGTGGAAAAGCAATGCGCCGCGCCGGTAAGCAGCGAGCTGGTCAGATATTCCAGCGCGCCGCTTTGTTTCACCTCAAACGCCATTACTTCGCCTCGTCCTTATCCCGGCAGCAATGCTTGTATTTCTTGCCGCTGCCGCAGGGGCAGGGGTCGTTTGCGCCGATCTTGACCTTTTTCACAACGGGCTGCCGCTTGACGGTCTTGTCGCTTCCGCCCGTTCCGGTGATCTTGGCGACCTGCTTGCGCTTCATATCCGCGTCGGTGCGCAGGCGCACGAGATACAGGCGGCGCACCGTCTCCTCGCGGATGGCGTTGATCATGCCGTCGAACATCTGGAAGCCCTCGCGCTTATAGGCGACGACCGGGTCGGTCTGGCCGTAGGCGCGCAGGCGGATGCCCTGCTTGAGGTCCTCCATGGCGTCGATGTTGTCCATCCAGTATTCGTCGACGACCTGAAGCAGCACGATGCGCTCGATCTCGCGCATTTTTTCGGGCGTGAACTCGGCCTCGCGGCGTGCATAGGTCTCGTGGAAGAGCTTGGAAAGGCGCTCCTTGGCCTCCTCCTTGCTCAGACTGCCCTCTGCGGGGAAGGCGCCGCGTGCATAGTAGACGTTCTCAAACTTGGCGTTGACCGCGGCAAGCTGCTCGGCGCCGCCGGTCGGCTCGACGCCGAAGGCGTCCTCGACCTCGCTGTCGATGACATAGTCGATCATGCCGTCGATCGTCGCCTTCAGATCCTCGCCGTCGAGCACCTTCTGGCGCTGCTCGTAGATCACCATACGCTGGGTGTTCATGACGTCGTCGTACTCCAGCACGTTCTTACGCGACTGGAAGTTGCGGCTCTCGACCGTGCGCTGCGCGTTCTCAATGGCACTGGAGAGCATTTTCGCGTCGATCGGCGTGTCCTCGTCGATGCCGAGGGAATTCATCATGTTCATCACGCGCTCCGAGCCGAACAGGCGCATCACGTCGTCCTCAAGAGAGAGGAAGAAGCGCGTCTCGCCGGGGTCGCCCTGACGGCCGGAACGGCCGCGGAGCTGGTTGTCGATGCGGCGGGATTCGTGGCGCTCCGTGCCGACGATGAACAGGCCGCCCGCCGCGCGCACCTGCTCGGCCTCGGCGTCGACGTCCTTTTTGTGCTTGGCATAGAATTCCTTGAACTTTGCGCGGACGGCCAGAACCTCGGGATTGTCCGTCTCGGCATAGGAATTGGCCTCGGCGATCAGCTCCTCGGGGACGTTCTCCTTGCGCAGATCGTTCAGCGCCATGTATTCGGCGTTGCCGCCGAGCATGATGTCCGTGCCGCGGCCGGCCATGTTCGTGGAGATCGTCACCGCGCCGAGCTTGCCGGCCTGCGCGACGATCTCGGCCTCTTTTTCGTGGTGCTTCGCGTTCAGAACGACGTGCGGCACGCCCTCGCGCTTGAGCAGCTTGCTCAAAAGCTCGGACTTCTCGATGGAAATCGTGCCGACCAGAACCGGCTGCCCTTTTTCGTGGCACTCCTTGATCTGGGCGATGACCGCGCGGAACTTGCCCGCCTCGGTCTTGTAGACCAGATCATTGTGGTCAACGCGGATCACGGGCTTGTTCGTCGGAATCTCGACGATGTCCATCTGATAAATGGCGGAAAATTCCTCCTCCTCGGTCAGCGCCGTGCCGGTCATGCCGGAGAGCTTGTGGTAAAGGCGGAAGAAATTCTGGAAGGTGATGGTCGCAAGCGTCTTGTTCTCGCCGGCGACGGACACGCCCTCCTTGGCCTCGATGGCCTGATGCAGACCCTCGTTATAGCGGCGGCCGTACATCAGGCGGCCGGTGAACTCGTCGACGATGATGACCTCGCCGTCCTTGACGACGTAGTCGATGTCGCGCTTCA
>ERZ772812.881-NODE-881-length-23980-cov-12.050742_pt1 | contig 23980 bp, 18 predicted proteins | sample MGYA00511343_ERZ772812 | MGnify/ENA primary metagenome ERZ772812 (study PRJEB29015, sample SAMEA2737706) | human gut metagenome | biome: human gut; feature: human-associated habitat; material: faeces | place: China | collected 2012 ...
GATTATAAGCCCAAGCAGCATGGCCCCTACTCTTCCCTCTCCAATGTGCGCACCATTTACGTCACAGATATTTCTTTCTCTGGAGTAGAGACTGACGACAAGAAATGGTTAATGAAGAAATGTAACTTAAAAGAAAACAGTAACATCACGACGCAGCAAATAGAACAGGCCTTAGACCTGTTACGCGGTAGCCAGTCCTACTCTAGTGCCAGTTATACACTGACAGATACTCCCGAAGGCTACCATCTCAACTTCCTGTTGCAAGAAAAATATGAAAGAAGAATCAATCTGGGTATCCGCTTCGATTCGGAAGAGATTGCCTCTCTGTTGCTTAATGCCACTGCAGACCTCAAGACTCATATTCCTTCCCGCCTGGCTCTTACCGGTCGATTGGGTAAACGATATGCTGCCCGCATAGACTATACGCTAGAACCCATGCAGCAACGTAATTTCAACTTCTCGTATATGTTCCAATACAATGATATAAACTTTTACCATCATGGAGATAAATCACATAACTCTACCTACCGCTATCATTTGGGAGAGTTATCCTTTTCGGATGTTTGGTACAAAAACATACGCTTTGCCGTGGGGCTGAGGTATGAATTATATGACTATGACAAATTCCTATACCAGGAAGGGAACCAAGGTTTTGACGTAGGAACAGAACACTTCTTCAGCTATTTCGCACAAATGCATTACGAAACTTTCGACAAGGCATATTTCCCTACCAAAGGCATATCGGCACGAGCGTCCTATTCACTTTATACGGATAATTTCACCAAATATGACGACCACGCTCCTTTCTCTGCCATAAAAGGCTATTGCCAGGGAGTGATTCCCGTTACACGCAGATTCTCCATACTGCCTGCCATATACGGACGTTTTCTGATAGGGAAAGATATTCCTTACTCCAAACTCAATGCGATGGGGGGGGATGTGCAAGGACGTTTCCTGCAACAGCAACTACCATTTGTCGGGATAAACAATGTGGAATTAACAAAGAATGCGTTACTGATAGGAAGCATGAAATTCCGCCAACGGATGGGAAGTGTGCATTATCTGACGCTAACGGGCAATTATGCGCTGAGTGCAAGCAAGCTGAGGTACCTATTGGAACAGGATACCATGTTCGGCTGTGGTATAGGCTACGGTTTGGATAGTATGTTCGGACCCTTAGAGGCATCACTAAACTATGCAAACCGAGCCAATAAAGTGAGTATGTACGTCAATCTAGGATTTAAGTTTTGATTCCTCGTTGATAACCGCCATCATGCCTTCTATCTGAGCCAAGGCCATCATACGGCCATGAAACGAATAACCCGGGTTGTATCCTTTGCCGGCATCATCCAGCATTATGCGCCCATGATCCACACGCATCGGGACACCCGGACGTTCTTTCTCAAAAATACGGATCAACTCTATCACATGAGCACGCCCTCCCAAATGAGATGCTTCTATAAAATTCCCGTTGGGAAACGCATTGGTACTGCGCAAATGTACAAAATGAGTGCGGTGTGCAAACATACGTGCCAACAAAGGTACGTTGTTATGCAATCCGGCGCTGAGCGAACCGGCACAGAATGTCAGCCCGTTATGCGGGTTATCAACCGCATGGAGAAGCCAGTTGATATCTTCCTCACCGGTCACAATACGCGGCAAGCCCAATACCTGGAAAGGGGGATCGTCCGGATGGATGCACATATTTATACCGTACTCATCACACACCGGCATGACAGCCTGCAAGAAATAACGTAAGTTTTCACGCAGGGCATCACGGTCTATCCCATCATACAAAGACAAAAGACGGCGGAATATGGTTACCGGATGCCGGTCTCCCTCCTTTATATTACCATTTACAAATCCCTGCGTCTTGACTATAATGGTATCGACCAATTCGTTTTTCTCGGCTTCGGTTATAGTCTTATCCAATTCACGCACCTGTTGTAATTCCGAATCGGTATAGTCTTTCTCCGCCCCTTCACGCTGAAGAATCATACAGTCAAAATAGGCGAACCGGATCTTGTCAAAGTACAAAGAACTGGTTCCGTCCTCCCAAGGATGTTCCAAATCGGTACGTATCCAATCAATGACAGGCATGAAGTTATAGCATACGGTCTTGATACCCGCTTTACCTAGGTTGGCAAGGCTTACTTTGTAGTTTTCTATCAATTGATCCCGTTCAGGACCGGCATATTTGATAGCTTCACTTACCGGCAGGCTTTCTACCACCGACCAGCGCAATTGATGAGATTCAATATAATCTTTTAAACTTTGGATAGCTTCCAAAGCCCAGATTTCACCGTTAGGTACATCATGAAGGGCGGTCACGATTCCTTCCACCCCGATTTGCCTAAGCATGGGAAGCGTTATCTTATCTTTCTTCCCAAACCATCTCCATGTCTTTTCCATTCGTATTATGTGTTTTAGTCTGTATGACAAAGTCTTTATTAATCTTCTTTGAGCCTTCTATTGATGTATAATCATGGCAGAACGTGCCGGTACCATAAGCTCATCACCTGAAACCTGTCCCAAGCCTTTCATGTTTATTTTACCATCCTTACAGATTACAGTGTATTTACCCGACGGAATGTCCAGCTTGACAGGCTCTGCACGGCTGTTCAAAGCCACGATGATATTTTTCCATGAGTCACCATTTGCATTGTCTTTCAAGATAAAGGCAACCACATTCGTATTTTCTACAGGTAAAAACTCCAATTGCCTACGTACCATATCGGCATCCCCCATACGAAAAGCGGGATGTGCTTTACGCATAGCTATTAAACCTTTCACATATTCGAACACATCTTTGTGTGCGGTCTTATTTTTCCAATCTATCGTATTAATACTGTCAGGACTATTATAAGAATTATGAACTCCTTTCTTGTCACGCATCATCTCATCCCCTGCAAATATAAACGGTACTCCTTGTGAAGTAAAGACAAATGTTTCCGCTAACTTCTGCAAAGCCGCCAGTTCCTCTACCGAAGCATCCGGCATGGTAGCTTTCAGACGGTCGGCAAGACACATGTCATCGTGGCAACTTACATAACTTATCATCTGGGTAGGTTGTAAAGCCCAAGGTTTCTTACTATAATTCACAGAATCACTTATAACCTGCGGATGTTCGATGGCTCCCACAATTCCAAATTTGATACTCATTTCGTGTCCAGGCTCCCCTACTAGAAAAGCTCCTTTAGTATCATCATCCCAACCACCTCGCAATCCATCACGCATTTCATCTGAGAAAGCGGCGATACGGGGCATCTTTTCCACATTGGCTTTCATCGCCAGCCTGTCTGCCTCTAATTGAGGAGAACTGGCAGCCCATCCTTCACCATACATAAAAATAGACGGATCTATCTTATCAATAGCCGCACGTATCTCATTCATGGTTTCAATATCATGTATCCCCATCAAGTCAAAACGAAAGCCGTCTATGTGATATTCATTAATCCAATATAAAATAGATTCTATCATATATTTACGCATCATGGCGCGGTCACTTGCCGTTTCATTTCCACATCCCGAACCATTTGCCCATTGCCCGTCCTTCGTCTGGCGATAGAAATAACCGGGAACCGTACGTTCGAAATTGCTTTCGTCTGTATTGAAGGTGTGATTATACACCACATCAAGCACCACTCTGATTCCCGCCTTATGTAAAGCTTGTACCATTTGTTTGAATTCCCTGATACGGACATCGGGTTTATAAGGATCTGTAGAATAAGAACCGTCAGGCACATTGTAATTTTGCGGATCATACCCCCAATTATATTGGGCCTTGTCCAGTTTTGTTTCATCCACCGAGGCATAATCATACGACGGCAATAAGTGCACGTGGGTAATTCCCAATTCTTTCAGATGGTCAATACCTGTCTTCTCGCCTGAAGAACTGGTAGTACCCTGCTCCGTCAAAGCCAGGAACTTGCCTTTATTTTGAATTCCGGAAACAGAATCCAAAGAGAAATCGCGATGATGCATCTCATAAACCGTAATATCAGCATAATTCTTCAAAGGAGGACGCACATCGTTCTCCCATCCTTCCGGATCTGTAGAACGAAGATCAAGCACAGCTGCCCGCTTACCATTTACCCCTACGGCTTTTGCCATAATTCCCGGAGTGTCTCCTAACCATTTCCCGTTTACCTTCACATTAAAGGTATAGAATTTACCCTTCAGATCCTCTTTTATTGAAATATTCCAAGTACCATTCTCTCCCATCTCCATTGGAAAAGTATTAGAAGCTGAACCTTCATTACCCGATTCAAATAAAAGGACACGCACCTCTTCCGCTGTAGGAGCCCAAAGTGAAAACTTGGTTTCGGCAGGCGAGTACTCCATTTCAGTCAGCGCATCTTCACGGACAGGATATTCATCAAACGAATTATATTCTTTTTTCACAGACTGACAACTAATAGTAGTAGAAACAATTGATGCCCAAATAACATGTCTCACATTCATAATCTTATCTTTTTATTTTATCAGGATTCTTATTTATAAAATCTTTCCAGCCGGAATATTCTTTAGTCAATGTCGGTCTGCCCATTTGTAAATAATGACAATAAGCAGCCGCCAACCCATCTGTTGCATCCATAAAAGGCGGGCAGCGGCGCTCGGTGGAGATGGAGTATTTCTTGAGGAACTGGCGCATCTCGGCGTCGGTGGCGTCGCACTGGACGACAAAGCTCTGGCCGTTCATCAGCTCCGGCGTCATAATGCCGTTTGGTGGTTCGGGCCAGTCCTGCGGTACGATGCAGAGCAGCGGCTCACGGAACAGCTCGGTCAGGTTGAACTCTTCGCGGCAGGTGGCGGACAGGAAGGCCAGGTCCACCTGACCGGTGCGCAGCCACTCCTTCACGTCGTCGTAAGTACCCTGATAGACCTCGACTTCGATCTGGGGGTAGCTTGCCATGAAGCTCTTGAGGATCTGGGGCAGCAAGCCGGCGCAGACCGAGTTGAATGCACCCAGCTTCACCTTGCCCTTTTCCAGGCCGTTGAGGCGGGCGATGCTCTGCTGCAGGGCCTCGTCGCTGTTGAGCACCGCCCGGATGGACGGGTAGAGCGAAGCGCCATAGCTGGTCATGGTCACGCCGTTTTTGCCGCGGTTGAATAAGGTAAAACCAAGCTCAGCCTCCATCACCGCGATGGCATGGCTGATGGCAGAGGGGGTCAGATGCAGCTGCTGGGCCGCTTTGTTAAAGCTGCCCTGACGCGCGACTGCATCGAAAATTTCGTAAGAAAACAGCGTCATGTCCCTAGCCTCCTTCCGTTTTTCAGTTCGGAGACGCCCGTTCTTCTGTGAATCTTTTTCACCTTGAGGATGTCTTGCATCAATTTTCTTTTTGAGTGTACTATCCTATCTCCGCTTTGTCAAGCATCCAAACCTTAATTTTGGACGTTGAGCCAAATTTCTGCTTTTGAAACGCCATTTATAAGGTATATTGCGCCCTTTTCCGTTCCAGTATTTTCCTGTTTTGAACAAAAAGACCGTCAGCCCTCCATCCCGGAAAGCCGTCGGTCTTCTGCGTTCTACAGATGTTTTTACTCGAGCACCAGCAGCAGGCTCATCTTGATGCGGCCCTGCGCCGTGACGCCGTGGAGACCGTTCTTGTCGAGGCGGAAGCTCTCGCCTGCGTTCAGCTCATAATTCTTCATGAATCTTCTTCATTTTTGTACCTCTGACCTCTAAAATTTTTGAAAAAATCATAGGTACAAGCCCCAAAGGCCCATATAAAACAAAAAAGACGACAAACCGTTTATCTCAACGATTTATCGTCCTTTTGGTGCGCTCGAGGGAACTCGAATCCCTGGCCCTCTGATTAAAAGTCAGATGCTCTACCGGCTGAGCTACGAGCGCATATTCTGCGGCAAAACAATACCGCCGAATAATATTACCACAATTGGCTGCAAAAAGCAAGAGCGACACCTAAAAAAGCGGAAATTTCAGCTTTATACAACAAAGTTACTCAAAAAACCTTTGCGCCCGGCGCTGCAGCAGCTCCACCAGCAGGCCGGTATAGATGCTGACCATCGAGGGCGTCTCGCCCAGATCCATGGCCTTGCGTTGGGGCAGGTCGGCTAAGCGTCCCTTGTACAGGCACTTCAGCTGGGGCAGCAGGGTGTAGTCGTTGGGGTGCATCAGGGTGCTGTCCTTGGGCAGCGCCATCGCGCCGCTTTGCTCCAGCACCTCGCTGACAAACTGGGAGCAGAAATAATGCCGGCGGCGCTGCCAGCGGATATGCAGCCCGCACAAAATCAGCCCCAGCGTGTTGAAGCTGTACTCCTCGCTGTGGCGCATGAAGTCCTCGGCGTGGTGCAGGGCGTGGGAATAGGCCTCATCGGACACCTCCAGCGCATACAGCGCACAGGGGGCGTTGTCCCGCAGACGGAAAACGCCCTTGTTCAGATATTCCTTGCTGGGGCCCGCCGGGAACATGGTGTAGCCGTTTTTGCGGGTGGAGCTGTACAGGCAACTCAGCTCTGCATCAAACGCCATGGAGGCGTGGGTATAGCTGGCACCGGTGGCGGCATAGACCAGTTTGGACAGCAGTGTGCCGGAGCGGGTGAGCAGAATGTAGATGGTTTTCATGGCAGTTCCTTTATATGTGGGCCGCCGCGGCGGGCGGAAAAGTGCTTCTGTTTAAAATAAGTATAGCACAACGAAAGTCCTTTCGCCAGAAAAACGTTTGAGCCAACGCAAAAATTACACAATAAGACAAAGGCAGCAGCAAATCGGGGATAAAAATGCGCAAAGCGTCCTGTTTTTTAATGTATCCATGCTTGTCAAACTTTTATCAAAATGTCGGTTTTTCCCCGTCCCGCCTTATTTTTCATGGTCTGCGTCCCTGCAAGGCTTCGGGAATTTACTTAATGTGGGAAAGCTTGTTTATGAAATTTGTTTCTTTTTTGCAAACAGAACCTTCCATTTATTGCTTTTGAAAAGCTTTTGTGTATAATGATAGACAGGAGAATTTGCATTGCATCGTTCTGTGCTGTCTCCCCCTTATGCGGTGTCCGTACCATAAATGGCGCTGCATCTCCTACACAGAGTTATGTAAGGATCAAACGAAAGTAGAGGTACGCAAATATGGCAAAGTTGGATCTTACCAAGTATGGCATCACCGGCACGACTGAAGTCGTGCACAACCCCTCCTACGAGCAGCTGTTCGCCGAGGAGACCAATCCCGAGCTGGAAGGTTACGAGAAGGGTCAGGTCAGCGAGCTGGGTGCTGTGAACGTGATGACCGGCATCTACACCGGCCGTTCTCCCAAGGACAAGTTCATCGTGATGGACGAGAACTCCAAGGACACCGTGTGGTGGACCAGCGATGAGTACAAGAACGACAACCACCCCGCTTCCCAGGAGGCTTGGAAGGCTGTCAAGGAGATCGCTCAGAAGGAGCTGTCCAACAAGCGCCTGTACGTCGTGGATGCTTTCTGCGGCGCCAACAAGGATACCCGCATGGCAGTGCGTTTCATCGTGGAAGTGGCCTGGCAGGCACACTTCGTTACCAATATGTTCATCCGTCCCACCGCTGAGGAGCTGGAGAACTTCGAGCCTGATTTCGTTGTTTACAACGCTTCCAAGGCTAAGGTCGAGAACTACAAGGAGCTGGGCCTGAACTCCGAGACTGCTGTGCTGTTCAACATCACCAGCAAGGAGCAGGTCATCGTCAACACCTGGTACGGCGGCGAGATGAAGAAGGGCATGTTCTCCATGATGAACTACTTCCTGCCGCTGAAGGGCATTGCTTCCATGCACTGCTCTGCCAACACCGACAAGAACGGCGAGAACACCGCCATCTTCTTCGGTCTGTCCGGCACCGGCAAGACCACCCTGTCCACCGATCCCAAGCGTCTGCTGATCGGCGATGACGAGCACGGCTGGGACGACAACGGCGTGTTCAACTTCGAGGGCGGCTGCTACGCTAAGGTCATCAACCTGGATAAGGAGTCCGAGCCCGATATCTACAACGCCATCAAGCGCAACGCTCTGCTGGAGAACGTCACTCTGGATGCCGAGGGCCACATCGACTTCGCTGACAAGTCTGTCACCGAGAACACCCGTGTGTCCTACCCCATCAACCACATCCAGAACATCGTGCGTCCCGTTTCTTCTGCTCCCGCAGCAAAGAACGTGATCTTCCTGTCTGCTGACGCCTTCGGCGTTCTGCCCCCGGTCTCCATCCTGACCCCGGAGCAGACCCAGTACTACTTCCTGTCCGGCTTTACCGCAAAGCTGGCAGGCACCGAGCGCGGCATCACCGAGCCCACCCCCACCTTCTCCGCTTGCTTCGGTCAGGCCTTCCTGGAGCTGCACCCCACCAAGTACGCTGAGGAGCTGGTCAAGAAGATGCAGAAGAGCGGCGCCAAGGCTTATCTGGTCAACACCGGCTGGAACGGCACCGGCAAGCGCATCTCCATCAAGGATACCCGCGGCATCATCGACGCTATCCTGAGCGGTGCCATCAACGAGGCTCCCACCAAGAAGATCCCCTACTTCGACTTTGAGGTCCCCACCGCTCTGCCCGGTGTTGACTCCGCCATCCTCGATCCCCGCGACACCTACGCAGATGCCGCTCAGTGGGAAGAGAAGGCAAAGGATCTGGCTGGCCGCTTCGTGAAGAACTTCGCTAAGTACGAGGGCAACGAGCACGGCAAGGCTCTGGTCTCCGCAGGCCCCCAGCTGTAAGCTGAGTCCCGCATTTTTCTTCTGAACTCCATATAAAATAAGCGCCCGCCCCGTGGTTCTGCTCGAACCATAGGGCGGGCGCTTTGTTGTTTACATTCAAGCTATCCAAACACTTTTTGTCCGGGTAAACAGAGCGTCGATTGCGTTTTATGCTGCCTTATGCTATGCTTTTTCCAAGGGAGTTGATAAAATGGATGCCAGAACTTTCGGAAATTATCTGAGCCGGATGCGCAAAGCGCAGGGGCTGACACAGGCTGAGCTGGCCGAACAGCTGCACGTTACCGACAAGGCTGTCAGCCGCTGGGAGCGGGGCATCGGTCTGCCGGATATCAACACACTGGAACCGCTGGCAGATGCTCTGGGGCTGACCCTTGCCGACCTTATGCACTGCCGCGCCCCGGAAGAAGCCGATGCCGCACCGACCGTCCAATTGGAAGATTTCTTTACCATGCTGCGCCGGCAGCACACCGTAGATTGGCATTCCGTGCGCACCGCCCTGCTTGGGCTGAGCATTGCGCTTGCCTTGTGGGGTGTTTTGGCTTGCCCCGGCACCATTGCGGTGCACTGGTATGGTCTCGGCGATGGTTCTTTTCGGGCAGACGGCTGGATGCCTTCTCTCGTCATTTTCCCGTTGTGTGCTGGCATTGAATTTTTATCACTGGAGATCTGGAACAGTTTTGAACAGACAGGCTATTATCGCCGCTGGGGCGAGATCAACCTTTTCATCATTCATGCCATGTCCTTCGGCACACGTTCTGCCAGATGGATGAAAGTTGTGCTGGATCTTTTGTTTTTCTTTTGCTTTGGTTTTGTGATTCCATTTGTAGAAGCGTGGATGATTTTTTTGAATTGATGCCAACCATTTCCGTAAAAAAGAGACAGCGGAACGCCCGCAGGTGTTCCGCTGTACCACATTCAAAACGATATTTTAGCCCAGCAGCTCCAGCACACCGGCCTTGGGGCGGGCGCCTACGGCCTGACGCACCAGCTTGCCCTGCTCGAATACCAGCAGGGTGGGGATGCTCATCACCCCGAACTGCGCCGCTAGGTCCGGCTGCTCGTCCACGTTCACCTTGCCCACCTTTACATCGGTGCGCTCTTCGGCTACTTCGTCCACCACGGGGCTCAGCATCCGGCAGGGGCCGCACCAGCTGGCCCAGAAGTCCAGCAATACGGGCTTTTCGCTGTGGAGCACTTCCTGTGCAAAGTTTTCCTTGGTAATGTTGATGACTGCCATATTTTTTCCCTCCTGAATGGGTGTTGTGTTTTACTAACACCATCAGTATACCCCATACGCAGCCCGCTTTTCCGTGACCGGGTCACGCAGGCGCAAAAAACAGCCGCTCCGGGCGCACCCGGAGCGGCTGTTTCTGAAGGAGGTAACGAGGTAAATGAATAAGGATATCTCCCAACGCTTATCCCGGGGTGCAGGCCCCGGACAGACGCTCAGGCAAAGAAGGAGATGATGAGGGCTACCAGGAAGCCCACGCCGCCGACCAGCGTTTCCATGATGGTCCAGGTCTTGAGGGTGGTCTTTTCGTCCATGCCCACAAGGCTCTTCACCAGCCAGAAGCCGGAGTCGTTGAAGTGGGAGCAGACGGTGGAACCGCCTGCAATGGCAGCGGTGACACAGGCCAGGTACAGCGGGCTCAGCGCGCTGAGGCCGGGCATGGCGGAGATGATGCCTGCTGCCATGGTCATAGCCACGGTAGCGGAACCCACCGAGATACGCACCAGAGCAGCCACGATGAAGGCCACCAGCACCAGCGGCAGGCTGGCGTTTGCCACGGCGTTGCCGATGACATCGCCCAGACCGGAGTTCTGCAGCATATAGCGCAGCACGCCGCCGCAGGCGGTGACCAGCAGGATCATACCGGTGGGCTCCAGAGACTTGGTCATGATCTTTTCCAGCTGGGCGTTGGTGTAGCCGTGGCGGGTGCCCAGCAGGTACATAGCAGCGATGGTAGCCAGCAGCAGCGCCATGAAGGGCTCGCCGAGGAAGGCCAGAACGGGCTGGATGCCTGCCAGTGCGGGCACTACCTTTGCCACGGAGTTTGCGATGATGAGCAGCAGCGGGATCATGATGATGCCCACGATGGTGCCAAACTTGGGCAGCTTGCTCTCGTCAATGTCTGCCTGCTGTGCAACGTGCTCGGGGACTTCAACCATGTACTTTTTGCCGCAGATGCTGCCCCAGATGGGACCGGCGGCGATCATGGCAAAGATGCCGCAGAAGATGCCGACGAGGATGACCCAGCCAAGGTCAACGCCCAGCATGGTAGCCACCAGAACGGGACCCGGCGTGGGCGGGATGAAGGCGTGGCCGACCGCCAGACCGGCCAGCAGGGGGATGACGTAGTACAGTACGGAGCGCTTGGTGCGCTTTGCCAGAGAGAAGGCCAGCGGAATGAGGATGATCAGACCGGCGTCAAAGAACACCGGCATGGCCACCACCAGACCCGTGATGCCCAGTGCCCACGCGGCCTTTTCGTCACCGAACTTCCGCACCATGGTCACAGCCAAGGTCTGTGCGCCGCCGGATTCTTCCAGAATGGCGCCGAACATGGAGCCCAGACCCACCAGAAGGGCGATGCCCTTTAAGGTGTTGCCGATGCCCTCGTTCACCGAGCCGATGATGTCGGACAGGGGCATACCGGCCATCAGGCCGATGCCCACCGCACCGATCAGGATGGAGATCATGGCGTGTACCTTGAACTTGATAATGAGAACGAGCAATAGGATCAGGCCTGCCACGGCAGCAAAAACCAGCCGTGCCGCATCGGGAGTTGCAACTGCTGTCATAGAAATTTCCTCCGTTTCGTGATTTTTGGTTGCACTTATCCAAGCCGTCCGGCAAAACCCGCCGGACAGTTTACTTTTTGTTGTTTATGTGGAGCGGTTTACTCCATGTATGCACCCTTCATGGGGCTGACAGCGTGCTGAGAGTAGAGCTTCAGCAGACCCTTGGTGTACTTGGGAGCCTTGGGCTTCCAGTTGGCGCGGCGCTCGGCAAGGATGGCGTCCATCTCTTCGGGGGTCTTGGGCTCGCCCTTCACGCCCACAATGGCCAGCTTGCGGTTATGCACATCGATCTGGATCAGGTCGTCCGGCTCTACCAGTGCGATGGGGCCGCCCACGGCAGCCTCCGGGCTGACATGGCCGATGACCGGGCCGCGGCTTGCGCCGGAGAAGCGTCCGTCGGTGATCAGCGCTACGCTGGAAGCCAGCTTCGGGTCGGCGCAGATGGCCTCGCCGGTGTAGAACATCTCGGGCATACCGCTGCCGCGCGGGCCCTCATACCGGATGAAGATGGCGTCACCGGGCTTCACCTCACCGTGCAGCACAGCGGAGATGCACGCCTCCTCGCTGTCGTAGGGCTTGGCGCGCAGAGTGGCTTCAAACATATTCTTGGGGCAGGCGGTGTGCTTGATGACGCAGCCCTCCGGGGCAAGATTGCCTTTCAGGATGGCGATGCTGCCGTCGGTGCCCTTGGCGTTATCAAAGCTGTGGATGATGTCCTCGCGGCTGACAGGACGGGCAAAACCGGCAGTCTTTTCCGCCAGAATGGCATCGCAGTGCTGGTAGAAGCCGTTCTTCTTCAGCTCCTCCAGATTCTCGCCCAGCGTCTTGCCGGTGACGGTCATCACGTCCAGATGCAGCATGGACTTGATCTCCTCCATCACCCGGGGCACGCCGCCTGCGTAGTAGAAGTACTGTGCGGGCCAGTCGCCGGAGGGACGGATGTTCAGCAGGTAGTGTGCGCCGCGGTGCATCCGGTCAAAGGTGTCGGCATCGATCTTAATGCCGAACTCGTGGGCGATGGCGGGCAGGTGCATGGTGGCGTTGGTGGAGCCGGAGATGGCGGCGTGCACCATGATGGCGTTCTCAAAGCTCTTCTTGGTCACGATATCCTTGGCGGTGATGCCCTTCTTGACCAGCTCCATCAGCTGCTTGCCGGCATCGTAGGCGGCCTGCTTCAGCTCCGGGGCGGTGGCGGGCATCAGGGCGGTGCCCGGCAGCATCAGACCCAGTGCCTCGGCCATGATCTGCATGGTGGAGGCGGTACCCATGAAGGAGCAGGCACCGCAGCTGGGGCAGGCGTTGTGCTTGTAGTAGTCCAGTTGGCTGTTGGGGATGACGCCGGTCTTTTCCCATGCGTCGAACTTGCCGATCTGCTCCAGCGTCAGCAGCTCGTTGATGGCACAGGCAGGGTCGCTGACCACATACTCCTTGGGCAGGGTGTGGGCTTCCATGACGCCGCCGGTGACCACGATGGCGCTCATGTCCTTCAAACGGCCGATGCTCATGAGCATGGCGGGCACAGATTTGTCGCAGCTGGCGATGAACACGCCGCCATCGTAGACGCTGGCGTTGGCCTGTGCCTCCACCAGATTGACGATGGCGTCACGGTGGGGCAACGAGTAGTTGATGCCGTCATGACCCTGTGCGATGCCATCACACATATCGGTGGCAAAATAGCGGGCCGCCTTGCCGCCGTTATCGTTGACCGCCTGCACGGCCTCCTTGACGAACTGATCCAGATGGGCGCTGCCGGGATGGCTGTCGCCGAAGGTGCTCTCCACCATGATCTGGGGCTTTGCAAGGTCCTCGACCTTCCAGCCCATACCCATTTTCAGGGGGTCGTTCTCGGGTGCTAAAGTGCGGACTTCCTGTGAACGCAACTCCATATTCATTACCTCCAAATACTGCTTGCTTTCGTCCTTTTTCTGCTGGACCTTTTTGTGGCTTTATTGTAAATCCGCAGACGTCTCTTTGCAAGTTGTCACGGGTATGTCCTACTTTTTGTGCAAAAACTCTGGGATACATCATGCACACTGCCCAAATCCGGGCGAATTTTGCCCAAAATCAGCCGTCAAAGCGGCTTTTGAGAAAAAAGAGGAGAAAAAGTCATCTGATGACTTTAGGAAGAACCCTCTCAGTCAAAGCCTTTCCGGCAGCGCCGCGCTTTCGTAGAAAGCGGCGCTGCAGCTGCCGCTTCCCTTCACGACCCCACCCGTGAAAATGCAATGCCGGAGCGTCCGCAGACGCTCCGGCATTGCTCTATAAAAAATATTTTTCCGCTGACTATGCGCAGAGCAAAGCGGAGCGCATTTTCAATCAGTTTTGTGTATCAATTGACATACGCCGCCATGCCGATGGTGCCGTCGTCGGGATCCTCGCCATCGTAGACCTTTTTGATATAGCTGCGGTTGAAGTTCAGGTGCATCACCATGGCAGCCTTTGCGCCGAGGGGGTCGTGGTTGGCAATGGCTTCGGTGATCATGCGGTGGGTCATGATGGTCTCGTCGATGAGCTTTTTGTGGGTGACGTTCACGAACATCATCACCGCTGTGTCGATGACCGGGATCAGCTGCCCCACTACCAGATTCTTGCTGCTCTCGGCGATGCAGGTGTGGAAGGCGATGTCGTCCTCAATGTAGCGGTCGCCCGCGTGGATCTTGGTCTCCACCCGCTCGCAGAGCCGCCGCAGCCGCTCGATATCCTCCGGGGTGGCGTTCTGCGCCGCCATCTCCGCAATGCCCGGCTCCAGCAGCAGACGGACGTTCACCAGATCAAAGGCCAGCGCGTTCTTGTCCTGCACACTGCGCAGGTTCAGCGGGTCGGAAAGCCCCTTGACCGTGGTCACCACATAGGTGCCGGAGCCCTGCCGCACCTCCACGATGCCCTTGCTGGACAGCAGCTTGACCGCTTCGCGGATGGTGCTGCGCCCCACCCGGAACTTTTCGCCCAGCGCAAACTCGTTGGGCAGCTTTGCGCCCGGCTCCAGCGCCTCGTCCAGAATATAATGGTAGATCTGGTCCTCCACCTGCTCGGCCAGCAGCTTGTTTTTCAGATGTGAAAACTCACTCATGGAAGCTTCCTCCGCGCCCTGCGTATCTGATGGTTTGGTTACCCGCACACGCTGCCGTCCGGGGCAAAGAACTGAACGTGCTTTTGCCACTGGGTGGGGCTGATGGTGCGGCGGTAGCAGTCGGTCAGCGCCTCCACTGCGGCCTCCGGGGCAAGGGAGGCGCAGCCCGGGCAGTCCAGCACCAGAATGCGGAACCATGCGTCAAAAAGATGCTCGGTGTAGTGGGTGTCCCACGCGCCGCAGCGGGCGTAAAAGCCCAGACGCCGCACCGCCATAGCGGCGTCCTCGGCCTTTTCCGGCATCTCGGCCTCGATCAAAATCGCTTCGGCGTCGCCCTCCTGGGCGGGCAGCTGTGCCAGCAGCTGCGCCCCGATGCCGTGGGCGCGGTAGGCGGGCACTACGGCAAAATAATCCAGCTGGCTCACCCGGCAGCCCTCCGGCCGCACCATCAAAAGATAAGCTGCCAGCGTGTCGCCGTCAAACACGCCCCATGTGTGGGCGGTGCCCTCCGCTTCGCTGGTCAGGATCATGCTCAGGGGCTTCAGCTCCCCGGCGGGGAAGTCCCGGCGCATCTCGTTCAGATACACCTCGGTCAGCTCAGGGCCGGTGAGCAGCCGCCATGTGAAGGTTTTGGTACACATACGATAAAGAACCCTTTCCGATGCCGCTTTGCGCAGCATCACATTTTTTGTCCTGTCCCATATAGCATACCGGATGTTCTGCCGAAAGTCAATCTGTGCACCCTTTCGGGCGGTAGCGCCGCCGGTTTTGCCAAGGGGCTTGCATCCGGGCGCAGAATCGGGTACTATACAGGTGACAGAATTTTTCCCTCCGGCGCTGCCGGAAGGGCAAGCAGATAAAAGGAGACTTGTACTATGGAATGGACCGATATCCGCCTGACCGTGGCCAAGGCTGATGCCGAAAACGCCGAAGCCGTTGCCACCCTGATCGCCGAGGGCGGCATTTACATCGAGGATTACAGCGACATTGAGCAGCAGGTGGCCGAGATCGCCCATGTGGACCTGATCGAGCAGGAGCTGCTGGATAAGCCCCGGGATACCGTGATCATCCATCTGTATCTGGAGCCGGGCGCTTCTCAGGTGGAGACGCTGGCGCTCATCGCCGCCCGCATGGAAGCCGCCGGCATCCCCTACACCGTGGAGACCGAGGGCGTGGAGCAGGAGGACTGGCAGAACGGCTGGCGCAAATACTACCACCCCATGGAGATCGGCAGCCGTCTGGCTGTGGTGCCCTCGTGGCAGCAGTACGATACCGACCGGGTAAAGCTGATCCTTGACCCCGGCCTTGCCTTTGGCACCGGCGGTCACGAGACCACCAGCCTCTGCCTTGAGGCGCTGGACGAGCAGGTGCGCGGCGGCGAGCGGGTGCTGGATATCGGCACCGGCAGCGGCATCCTTGCCATTGCCGCCCTCAAGCTGGGCGCTGCCAGCGCCGAGGGTGTGGACATCGACCCCGTGGCGGTGCGTACCGCCGGGGAGAATGCTGCGCTGAACGGCGTGCAGGATAAGCTGACCGTGCTGGTGGGTGATCTATCCGATAAGGCCAGCGGCACCTATGATATCATCACTGCCAACATCGTGGCCAACGCCATCCTCAGCCTTGCACCCGCCGTGCCCGGCCTGATGGCCGAGGGTGCCACCTTTATTGCCAGCGGCATCATCGACAGCCGCAAGGACGAGGTGATCACCGGACTGGAAAAGGCCGGTCTGTCCGTCGTGGAAGTCAAGGAAAAGCGCGGCTGGGAGTGCATCGTCTGCAAAAAGGCCTGAGATTCAAATATTGTAAGAAGGAGCGCACAGTATGCCGCACCGCTACTTTACCACCGAGATCTCTGACGGCACCGCCACCCTGCGGGGTGCGGACGCCCATCACCTTGCCCGGGTGATGCGGGCAAAGCCGGGGGATACCGTCATCCTCTGCGACGGCAACGCCGTAGAGTACACCGCCACCATCACCGGCTTTGGGGAGGACAGGGTGGATTTTGCCGTAGAGCCGGGCTACCCCAGCGCCGCCGAGCCCACCGTGGAGGTGACGTTGCTGGCGGGCTACCCCAAGCAGGACAAGCTGGAACAGATCATCAAGCACGGGGTGGAGCTGGGCGCTGCCCACATCGTACCCTTCTTCAGCCGCTACTGCGTCGCCGCCCCCAAAAAAGAGGAGCAGAAGAATGAGCGCTACAACCGCATTGCGCTGGAAGCCGCCAAGCAGTGCGGCCGGGGCGTTCTGCCGGACGTAGCCCTGCCGCTGCCGAACTTTGGGGCGGTGTGCCGCAGCTTTGACCAGTACGATCTGGCGCTGTTCTGCTACGAGTGCGGCGGCGCACCCCTGCGTCAGCTGCTGGCGGAGGCAAAGCCCGCCGATGGGCAAAAGCTGCGCCTTGCCATCGTGACCGGCGCCGAGGGCGGCTTTGCCGCCGAGGAGGCCGAAATGGCCGCCAAGGCCGGGGCAAAAACGGTGGGCCTTGGCCCCCGTATCCTCCGCTGCGAGACCGCCCCGCTGGCGGTGCTCTCCGCCGTCATGACCCTGACCGGGAATCTGGAGTAATAAGCAATAAGAGGCTGCTGCACAGGATTTTGTGCAACAGCCTCTTATTATTTTGCGTTATATTACGTTTTGTAAAGTATTTTCAGGCATTTTCCCCTGCATCCGGGTGGGCATCGGTGTCCAGCAGAGCCCGTTTTACCTTGAGCAGGTTCTGGGGGCTTACCGAGAAGCTGCGCAGACCGAGGTGCAGATACTGCGCCGTGTTGGCAGGGTTGCCCACGGCAAGGCCGCAGATGGTCACCGGGACGTGGTGCGCACCCGCGGCATCCATCACCATGGCAATCAGCTTTTTCATGGCCGGGCTGGCGGGGCGGTAGTAGTGCTCCGCGCTGGCAAGCTCCCGGTCGGCGGCGTGGGTGTACTGGGTCAGGTCGTTGGTGCCGATGACCAGAAAATCGCAGCCGTGGGCTACAAAGTCCTCCACGGTCAGGCAGGCGGCGGGGATGCTCAGCATCACGCCGAACTGGGTGTTCTCGTTAAAGGGCACGCCCCGCTCCCGCAGGCTCTGGCGGCAGTGCTCCACGATGCTCATGGCAGCGTCCCAGTCCTCCACCTCGGTCACCATGGGAAACATCACCCGCAGCGGCCCCCGGGCGGCGGCGCGCAGCAAGGCGCAGATCTGGGTCTGGAACTGCTGGGGCTGGCGCAGGCTGTTGCGGATGCCGCGCAGGCCAAGCTTGGAGGACTGCGGCCCCTGATTGGCATCGGCCACGGTGCGGTCGGAGCCAAAGTCGAAGGTGCGCACGGTCACCGGGCAGCCGTTTGCCGCCGCCAGACAGGAGCAATAGAAAAAGTACTGTTCCTGTTCGTCCAGAATGCGCCCGGGCAGCATCATATAGCCGCTGCGCAGCAGCCCCACGCCCTTGGCGCCGGACTGCATGGCGGTGTCGATATCCTCCGGGCCGAAGCAGTTGGCCAGCAGCTCAAAGGGTTCGCCGTCCCGCGTTTCATCCGGCAGGCTGTGCAGCTGCTTCATCTCCGCGTCCTCGCGCTGGAGCTGGCAGATGCTGGCTTCCGCCTGCTGGCGGGCGACGGCATCCGGGTCAAGGATGCAGTTGCCGTTGGTTGCGTCCAGAATGACGGTGCGGCCGTCGCAGTCGTCCAGAAAATCCTTGCCCACCTGCACGATGCCCGGGATGTTCATTGCCCGGGCAATGATGGCGGCATGGCTCTGGCCGCTGCCCTCGGCGGTGATGACGCCCAAGATCATGCCGGAGGGCACACTGAACAGGTCGGTGGGCATCAGCCGGTCGGCGGCAAGGATCACCGGATGATCCAGCGCCAGCCATACGCGGGGGCGGTTGGTCAGGATGTTGATCACCCGGCGGGTGGCGTCCAGAATATCCACGCTGCGCAGCTGCATATAGGGGTTATCCTTCATGTTGGCAAGCTGGTCGGCGTAGCGCTGCCCCACCTGATGCATCGCTGCCGAGGCGCTGATGCCCGCATTGATGCAAAAGCGCACCTCGTTCATCATGCCCTCATCGTCCAGCATCATGCTCTGGAACAAAAAGATGGCCTGCTCGGTGGGGGCGGCGCGCTCCGCCATGGAGTCCAGTTCATTCTGCGCCGTGTGCACGGCGTTTGCCAGCAGCCGCAGCTCCCGCTCCGGGTTGAAAGGGCCGTGGCTGAAGGTCTCCACATGGTGCTCCAGTCGGCTCACCTGACCCAGCACCAGCCCCGGGGATGCGGATACGCCTTTATAAACCTTCATCTTCTGTCACCTCCGGCAAAGCCGGTGCGGTCAAAGTGCGCCACACCAGCGCCTGTAAGAATGTATTGGGCAGCAAAGCGGCCAGCGCTGCCTGCCCGGCGGTGCTGCTGCCCGTGAACAGCGGGGCAAAGCTTTCCATGCGGTCTTTATCGCACGCCGCCAGAAACGCCTGGGCCAGCGTCCGGGTGGTATAAAAGCGGGTGGGGTCCACCCCGGCGTCCTCGGCGGCGGCTTCCAGCGGGGCAAGCTGGTCGTCCTTTGTCATATTGGCCAGTTTAAGAGCCACATCTGCCGTCAGGGTCACGGGATATTTTTCCCGCACGGCCCTTTGCAGTTGACTAAACTTCTGGGCAAAAGCGGCGGCATCCTCGCAGCTCTGGGCGTCACAGGATACAGCATAAGCGCAGCCCCGCAGGTATCCCATGGCGCGGCGGGTGTCGTAGTAGCCCAGCTCCATGTTGCGCTTGGCGGTGTCAGGGTCGAAGTGCAGGATATCGCCCAGCTCCCAGTAGCTGCGGATCATGGTGGTGGGCAGGCCGGTCAGGTTCGGGCGGGTGATGCCCACGCCTTCCAGATCCACACAGACAAGCTCCTCTGCGCCCATGGTCTTGGCAAGGCCGGTGGGCATGTTATCGCTGTACCCGCCGTCCAGAAACTTGACCCCATCGATCTGCCGCGCCCGCAGGGCGGGGAAGCAGGCTGCCGAAGCCATCAGGTAGTCCCGCACCTGCCCGGCGGGGATATCCTCCAGCGTCAGCTCCCGGGGACGCAGCCCGCGCTGCTCCACCGTCACGATGCCGAACCGGATGGGCGCTGCCCGCAGCGCGTCCTCGTCCAGCACCCGCTCCACGATCTCCTCCAGCGGGGTCACATCCATGCCGCCTTCCTTTACCACCCGGCGCAGAAACTGGTGCAGGGCGGAAAGGTCGGCGTTTTCCTCCGGCAGCTCCATCACATCCCGGCTGCGGATGGTCAGCCACATATCCCGGGCAGTCTCGTACAGGTCCAGCACGAACATGGCGCCGTTCAGCCCGCCCACGCTGGTGCCGGTGATGATCTGCGGGTGCCAGTCCAGCTCCATCAAAGCCCGCCAGACGCCTACCTGATAGCTGCCGCGCGCACCACCGCCTGCCAGCACCAGCGCCTTTTGCGTGGGTTCTCTGCGTTCCATATCCAGCCCTCCCGTGCACGTTCCCGGTATTTTCTAAAATTGTTATAATTATACCATACTTTCAGGTAAAATTCTCCCGAATTTTCGGAGATCATGCCTTTTTCCTGTGAAAGTTTCGTGCTATACTAACCGGAGATGAGTATAAAGGCGGCCCGGAGGGCGCACAACAGGAGGAACGTATGCACTGCAAACAATGGATCTTTGATATGGACGGCACCCTGACCGACAGCATGGTGGTGGTATGGGAGGGTGCCCCGGAGGCGCTGCTGGCGCGCTTTGGCCGCACCCCGAAGGCAGACCTGCACGAGACCCTGCTGACCATGGGCATGGAGGACGGCGCACAGTACCTCATCCGGGAGTATGCGCTGCCGCTGGACAGGAACGGCTATCTGGACGTGATGCGCGAGGTGATCGCCCAATTGTACGAGAAGGTGGAACTGAAGCCCGGCGTGCGGGACACCCTTGCCCGGCTGCGGGCCGAGGGCGCACGGATGTGCATTTGCTCCAACACATGGAGCAGCCAGTGCCGCACCGTGCTGACCCGCCTTGGCATCGACGAATATTTTGATTTCTACATCGAGGCGCGGGGCGCCATGAGCAAGAGCAGCTCCGCCCCCTTTATGGAGGCGCTGCACCGCCTTGGCGGCACAGACCCCGCCGGGTGCGCCGTGTGCGAGGACGCGCTCTACGCTGCCCAGACCGCCCATGACGCCGGCTTCTATCTGGTGGGCATTCAGGACACCACCAGCGCCGCCGATGCCCCCGCTTTGCGCCGCATCTGCGACCAGTTCCTGCCGGACTGGACTGCACTGGACTGGGCGCAGGCGTAAGGTTTCACAAAACTGCCACAGTGCGGCGCTCTTGTAATCCGGGCGCCGCTGGAGTATGATAATAATAATACTCAAATTTTGTCGTCAAAAAAGGAGGCCCTGCCATGACGAACCCTCTCGTCAGCATCATTGTGCCCGTGTACAACGCCCAGAAGGGGCTTTCCCGCTGTCTGGAAAGCATTTGCAGTCAGACCTATCAGGAGTTGGAGATCATCGTGCTGAATGATGGCTCTACGGATGACAGCCTTGCCATCTGTGAGCAGTTCCGGGCCAAGGACCCCCGCATCGTGGTGGTGGATAAGGAGAACGAGGGTGTTTCCCGCACGCGGAATGCCGGGCTTACCCTTGCGCAGGGCGACTATATCCAGTTTGTGGACAGTGATGACGCACTGGACCCTGATTACACCCAGAACCTTGTACAGGCCGCCTTGCAGCACAACGCCGACCTTGTGATCGCTCCGTACTGGATGGTGATCCCCTCCAACTCCAGCAAGACCGGGCACGCGCTGGAAACGCTGCAGACCTCCCTTGGCATCGAGCCGGAAGCCCCCAAGACCGAGGTGCACAAGTACGGCTTTCTGCCGCAGGGCGTTTACAGCCGGGAGGACTACGCCCGCCGCCTGATGCAGCAGCCCGCCTCCTTTTACTACGGCGTGCTGTGGAACAAACTCTACCGCCGGGAGATCATTGCACAAAATCAGCTTGCCTTTGCGCCCGATGTGCACTGGGCCGAGGATCTGATCTTCAACATGGGGTATCTTGAACACGCACAGGTGTTCGTTTCCATCCCCGAGGCCGGATATCATTATATCCAGAACCCCAAAAGCCTCTGTCATACCCAGATCGACCTGCGCGGCATCGTAGAGAACAAGACACAGATTTTTCAGCTGTTCAAGGAGGTGTACACCCGCCTTGGGCTGTACGAGGAGCTGCAGCCCCAGATCTATAAATTCCTGTTCGCCTTTTCGGAGAGCGGGGTACCCTCGGACAGCCTGCAGGGCGCTTTGCTGGATGCGATGTCCCGCCTGAACGATGCCTCTGTCCAGCCCGAGCCCTCCCGCAAAAAGCCCCGCCGCAAGCCCCAAAAGCACGCCCGCCGCAAAAAGCCCCGGCATAAGGAAGAATAAATCATTAAGCAAAAAAGTCGCTGCACGAATGTGCAGCGACTTTTTACTTTTTACCCTACCCGGGCGCAGAAGGCCTCCCGGACGACGGCTTCCCGTCCGCGGGGGATGGGGATGCGTGCCCCGCTGCGCATCCGTACCTCGCCGGGTGCCAGCAGCTGCACCGCCTCCAGATTGACCACATAGGAGCGGTGCGGCTGCACGAAGCGGCCGTCCGCAAGCAGCGGCTGCGCCACCGCAGAAAAGGGCACCCGCAGCGAGAGGGAGGCCACATCCTCCCCGGTGGTCAGGTGGAAGTGCACGATATGATGGGTGCATTCCAGATATTCGATCTCGGCATAGGCCAGCGCCCGCACACCGTCGGCGGTGGTCACGGTAAGGGTTGGGCCGTATTCCGGCTCCACCGCCCGCTTGAGCAGGGCAGAAACTTCCGGCTGGTGCACTGGCTGCAGCAGATACTGCATGGCGTCCACCCGGTAGGCGCTGTATGCGTGCGCCGGGGTGCGGGCCACAAAAGCCAGCGGAGCGCGGCGGCCCCGGCGGCGCAGCTCTGCCGCCGCCGTAAGCCCTTCGGGCCGGGCTACCGCCGCAAGCTCAATGAGGTACAGCTCGTACCGCAGCCCGGCGGCATCCTGCTGCAAAAGCGCTTCCGGGCTTTGCAGCTGCTCCACGATGCAGGCATCCTCCCGCCGGGCGAAGAACTCCATGCACTGGTGCTCCAGCCTGCTGCGCAGCGCACCGTCCGGGCTGCAGATCGCAATGTGAAAGATCATGGTTTGGTTTCCTTTGCGGAAAAATCATCTTAAATCAAGCAATTCCGGGCAGACTGCGGTCTGCCCGGAATTGCATTTTTACGGCAAGAGTCAGGACGGCAAGCGGCAGCTGACTTTTGTCCTTTTTAGCGTTAGCAGCCGATGGCGGCGCACTTCTCGGCCAGCCATGCGCGCTCGTCCTCGGTCAGGCGGGGTGCCAACTGCTCGAACACCTTGCGGTGGTAATCGTTCAGCCAAGCGACCTGCTCCTTGTCCAGCACGCCGGGCACGATGGGAGAAGTAGCGATGGGCACAAAGGTGAGGGGACGGAAGGCAAGGAAGGTACCGTACTGGTTGTCGGCCTTGTGGTAGCACTCGATCTCGTTCTCGATGCGGATGCCCACCTCGCCGGCCTCGTACACGCCGGGCTCGTCGGTGACGATCATACCCGGGCGCATCAGGGTGGTGTTGCGGCCGTTCAAAGCGTGGGGGCCCTCATGGACGTTGCCCACAAAGCTGACGCTGTGGCCGGTGCCGCAGCGGTAGTTGATGAGGTGGCGCCACAGCGGCTCACGGGCGATGGTGTCCAGCATATGGCCGTCGCAGTAGTCCAGCCAGACAGCCCGGGCGATGTCGATGTGGCACTGTAAAGTCCAGGTGTAGAACAGGCGCTCGTCCTCCGTCAGCTCACCCAGCGGGTAGGTGCGGGTGATGTCGGTGGTGCCGTCCATATAGGTCGCGCCGCTGTCCACCAGCAAGAAGCCCTTCTTCTCGAGCTTTGCGTGGTCCTCCTCGGTGGCGTGATAGTGCATCATGGCGGCGTTGGGGCCGTAAGCTGCAATGGTGCCGAAGCTCTCAGTCAGGAACTTGTCCTGTGCGCTGCGGTACTTGTGGAGGATCTCGTCGATGGTCAGCTCAGTCAGCTCTTCGCCGGCGGCCAGACGGTTCTCCAGCTCGATCTGGAAGCGCACCATAGCCACGCCGTCGCGGATGTGAGTTTCGCGGGTGTGAGCCAGCTCGACTTCGTTCTTGACGCCCTTCATGGGCAGCAGGGGGTCGGCCTCGTCCTTGACGGTCAGAGCCGGGTTGGCCTGCAGGGTCTGGTAAACAGCGTAGTTGACGGAAGCGGGGTCGGCCAGAACGGTCTGCTCTTCGGCCTGGGCGGCGAGGAAGGTAAGCACATCGTCGTACTCAACCAGCTCCACGCCGTTTTCCTTCAGCTTGCGGATGGTGACCAGACCGTCGACCGTATTTCGG
>ERZ772812.887-NODE-887-length-23920-cov-5.711544_pt1 | contig 23920 bp, 19 predicted proteins | sample MGYA00511343_ERZ772812 | MGnify/ENA primary metagenome ERZ772812 (study PRJEB29015, sample SAMEA2737706) | human gut metagenome | biome: human gut; feature: human-associated habitat; material: faeces | place: China | collected 2012 ...
ACGAAAGTCCTCCCTTGCATAAGAACCATAAAGAATTATCTGGCGTATATGGGAACCATAGATTTTCTTGATCTCTTCTACATACTGTTCGATTAAATCCTGCATCATCTTTGGCATATATCATCACCTCATTTTCTGCTGATCATTCTATACTCTACTTACTTCTTAATTTTATTATAACCAGTTTACCCTCGTTTCTCAATCAGTATTTTCCATGTATCAATTTTACTACTTTCTTCGACGAATTTTGTTCACCGTTATAGCCAATCCATCATGTCCATTTACTTTTAACGCATCGTTTATTATGCTTTATATAGTATTATTTTACCTTTCCAAATCAATATATGGTATGCAAATTAATATCAAGATACTAGGAGACAAAGTATTCCACTGCGTTTTCCGGGAAGAATTCCTTAAACTCACCATACAGCTGTGCTGCAAGTGTTTTATTGTGCGCTATGATCAAGGTTGGCTAAAAGCCCCATTAACAAGGCAAAGACCATCTGCATATGGATCCGTGTCTCCTTCGATGCTTCCAGCAACAGTTTAGCATCGTAATACCCAATTGCCACCTTTAAAAAGATAACTGTATCTTTTTTTCATAAATATTAATAATTCTTCCTATAAATAAGGCTGTCAGTATGGTTCCTATACCAAGACCATAAAAAGGGGTATGATTAATTAAACATAAAATAATAGTGACAAACACAAGTGTAATATCAAAAGTATTTTTCACTATTGAAAAAGGAAAAGAGAAGACTTCTGAAATAGTTTTTACAATACCATCAGTTGGTGTTAAAATAAGATTTGTTTTCACGCTTAAAAATACGCCCATTGCAGTAATGAACATCGTCATAATAAAACAAATAACCCTTAAGTATAAACTTAACGATAATGTAGGAATTATAAAATCATATAAATCAGTCAACCAACCAAAAGCAAACGATAACGGAATTTCTAAAATAAAAGTAACTGTGATCTTTTTGGATAAAATACATTGAATAATAACAAATATTAAGTAACAGATAATAGAAGCTGTTCCTAAAGAAATGTTATAGATTTGTGATATTGAATACATCACAGAACTAAAAGCAGCAACTCCTAAATCAAAGCGAACATTTAATACAACAGCAAAAGCTATTAAATTCAAACCAAGAAAATACAAAAAATATTTTTTCATTCTTATTACCTCATCATTTCTATGGTACTGTAAGCCACCAGAACCGGAGATTCTGCCTTGATGGCACACTTATAAAAAGCCCAAAGGTCTTGATTTCAAGGCTTTCAGGCTTAAGTTAACCCCAGCGGAGTCTGTTGTGTTTATCTTACTGGAATTTCACCTTCATCTATCAGTCTGTCTGGGGAAAATACAATACGGATTCTTCCGTCTGTCGCAACCTTGCAATCTCCGTCAAACGCATTCTTACCGCCATCCTCGATTTTCGCAGTTCCTGAAAGGATATTCTCACAGATGCGTATCGCTGTATTCATGATGCTATGATCCATGGAACCAACGAAAGGCATTCCCGCATATCCCACATGGCCATTAAAATTGCGGTCAAATTCACTTTCATAGGACTTGATTTTATCCAGAGCTCCCAATAGTGTATTAATACTGTCTCTGCAGAGCAGATTACCATTGCAGGCATCTCCAGAAAACAGGATTCGCTCTTTCCGATCAAGGAAACAACAGCCTCCCGATGTATGACCCGGTGTCTCAATTACCTCGATACTGCGTCCCCCCAGCTCAAACACCATCCCCTCCTTCAAAGGAAGACATTTTGGCATCTTTTGTATCCGCCGGATATCCGCAGGGCTACAGTCATACACATCGTAAGCTCCCATATTTCCCAAAAGTTCCACATAATCTGCGATGCTATCATAATTTATCGGTTTAAGACTATCCTCATCTTTTTCGTGAATATATACCTCTTCAAACTGAGCAGCTCCTCCGATATGATCCTGATGTCCATGTGTCAGCACTACATCATAGGGAAGCGGAGTCAGCCAGGAAATCAGCTTTTTCAGGTCTGTCATTCCGACACCCGTATCGATGAGTAATGCACGTTCCGTACCTTTTAACAAAAACATGGCTGTCATACCAGCCTCATTGATAACCCAGGTGTCTTTTGCAATCTCCGTCACCTGATATGTAGTCAGCTTTGCCATATGCATTCCATCCTTTCCGCATCAGTGCATAAATACATTTTCTGCATCCTCATCTAATGGTACAGTAAATGCCGGAGCATGTTTAACAAGAAGCTCCATCAGCCTGTGGTCATAATTATCTTTAACTTCGCAGATATTGTCAAAAATCATAATTGCCTCTTTACCTGGCTCACATACCGGCCACTGCGGAAGAGAAGGAACGGAAGGATTTCCGTATCTCGCAAAGTTTATCCAGGCACCACATATTCTCTCCTGCAGGCGGTCTGTTTCTCCCGGCACATTGCAGATAGGAATTCGGTCAATATTATGGAAAACAAACGGGATTTCAGAGCAATGCCATGCCAGTTTTCCTCCCTCATATGGGAATTCATAATTAAACATGTAGGAATATACGGGAGCTTCCTTATGTACTGACTTCTTCGCAATGAAATCTTTCGATGCATAACGGAAAATATAATCCAGCGACAGAACATCTACAAGGCGATTATTCGGATATGCTTTTTCGAATTCTGCTGCAATCTCTTCTGCATCCTCCTGAAAGCATTTTTCCAGAAGTTTCATCGTTTCCTCACGGGTCAGTTCATCCCTATTCTCCAGAACCGGCTTGAAATCAAATTCTCCAAAAACGCTACCCACTATCACCGGAATCTTTTTTGCTCCATCGGTAAATCCTACTCTGCGCGGATCACCGGCATACCATGAATTTGCTCTCGGCTCTCCTCCCACGTAGAGTCCTTTCTCCTGCAGCTTGGGTGACACCTTATTATATGCTTCCGCAAGGAAATAGTAAGGAATCGTTTCCAAATCCTCAACGGATTCCAACTTCAATTCCGTCAGAAGGGCCTCCACAATTGCGGTACCGTCATCCTCTGCCTCTTTTTTACCTTCTTCTATTACGCCGCTCTGGATAATCCCCTTATGGAATAAACCTTCTGCAGCCGGTGTATTCATCAGGGAATAAACTTTCATTCCACCACCGGACTGACCAAACAGGGTTACATTACCTGGATCTCCGCCAAAACTAGCAATATTGTCCTGAATCCAATGAAGGGCTGCGACCATATCTGCATTTCCCACATTAGCAGAATTGTAGTATTTTTCCCCATAAGCAGATAAATCAAGATATCCCAAAATATTCAGACGATGGTTCAATGACACGACAACCACATCTCCGTACTCACTCAGATGATCTCCCTCATACGCCACCTGTTCAATGGATGAGCCTGCAAAGAATCCACCTCCGTGCAACCATACCATAACCGGTTTTTTTGCTTCCGGATCCAGACTCTGTGTCCAAATATTCAGATACTGACAATTCTCATCCATTGGCCAGTAACGATGTGGGATCATAACCTCCATCAATGGATGATCCTGCATCAGCATAGGGCACACATAACCATAGGCCAGAGCATTTTTAATACCTTTCCATGGTTTTACCTCTCTTGGCATTTGAAAGCGATCAGCATCAGCATACTTGATGCCATGGAAAGTGTATGTAGAATTCATCTTAAATCCCCGTATCTTACCCGCCTTAGTCTGAACTACCGGTTCTGCCTTACTACAGTAAAAACAATCTCCCATTCTGTATTCCACCTTTCTTTAGTAATTTTATGTATATCTTATTTCATTACCATTTTGTCATTTTTTTGTTACCGTTTTATTACATCTCTATCTCCACATACAGTTTGCATATTGGTCTCTTCCTGTATTGCAGCCCGATACTGAGAGGGAGTCATATGATAATGCTTTTTAAACGCACGAAAAAAGTTTTCCGTATTTTCATATCCAATCTCTTTTCCGACTTCAGTCATCCTCTCATTTTCTAAACTTTTTCACCTCATTATGCAATAATTGTTGATACCCATCTACTATAATCCCATACATTTCAGAATGATCCGAAGATTATGGACTGCACATCTTTGCACATCTCCGAGACACAGACGAGGTTTCTTATCTAAATGTCCTTTGTACCCGATTGCTCTGCCATCATCTAAAATAAAAGCAACTTCCTCATTGGCCGGGCATATCTTTGGCACAAAGCTTGCCGGATCATTGAAAAATGTTTTCATATCATTTGCCTGCATGTAGACTTTTTCCCCATCAACCAAAATCTCTCCATCCTTCATCTCGGCAGTATGTCCTTCACCCAGAGGTGCCATGACTGTATCCGGTCCTTCCGGATCAACCGTAAAGGAATTCCAGCGGGCTGCGAAAACCGGTGCAAATGGTACTTCCTGCACCATAATTACCTGCCCACGTTCATCAAACTCCGGCATAACTGTTCTCACAGCCTGAAGAATATTCATGGCCCTTCCTTTTCCTCCCGGCATAATCAAATCATTTCCGGCATGCATGGATTTCCAGGGTGTACTGCTGCCTCCGTTCCAATCAGTCATGATCAGACCTTCAAATCCCCATTCTCCGCGGGCAAGATCCGTACATAAGTCATAACTATCTGCTGTAGGAACACCGTTGATCAGATTGTAGGAACTCATGATAGACAACGGCTGAGATTCCTGAATAGCAATTTTATAGGGTTCCAGATAAATCTCCCTCAGTGCCCGCTGACCAATCACAGAATCCACAGCATTCCGATTCGTCTCCTGATTATTAGCTGCATAATGCTTAATGCATCCACCTCCTCCTGGCAGGCTCTGAAGACCGCGTACCATTGCTGACGCCATCTTTCCAGATATGAGAGGATCTTCAGAAAAATATTCAAAATTTCGTCCGCACATAGGATCACGCTGAATATTCATTCCTGGTCCCAGAAGCAAATCAATCCGCATTGCCTGCATATCTGCTGCCATTCCGCATCCTACCTGTTCCAAAATTTCCGGATCAAAAGACTGAGCAAGAAGCGTACCCACCGGCCATGCCGTACAGTAATGGTATACCTGCCTCTTTTCCCCCGATTCCAGATCGGTTGCCTCAAACTGCTGTGTGATACGCACACCGCCCGGACCGTCTGCCAATACAATAGAAGAAACACCATAACTTTCCAGTGCGTGTGTTGTTTCCCCTGCCGCTCCAGGTACAGATTCCGAACTGGCTCCAATCACAGGATTGTTCTCATCCTGCACACCCCAGCCTGTACCACAGCAAAGATCCGCCAATTGTGCAGCATCAAGCTGTGCGGCAAATTCTTCCATTGACACTCTGCCCGAAGCCACATCATTCAGCTTCCATTCTTTCTTTTCCACATACCGTACTGTTTCGTAAGGCATAACCGGCTGATAGCTGGTATCTGTCGCATATGTAACCACCTTTTCATCGCTATAGGCTGAACGCGAATCCAGTGTTTCCGGTATCTGCACAGCCAGAAGAACCGGTACATCCTTCCATATAGTTTCATCCTTTCGGTCAGTTAACCCCTTCTTTTCCTCCAAAATTTCCGTTAACGGAAGCTCCACCAATACCTGTTCTGTCAAAGCAGTTTGTTCCAGCCGAATCTTGCACACCGGTTTTGTATCTCTGGAAGAAGTACCGATACGCACTCCATAATCTCCTTTTGACAGAATATAACCTCCTGCATTTTCACTATAAGATGCAAGATTACGCAGCGGTATGCGGATTTTGATATCTTCCTTTTCGCCCGGTGCTAGTAACATCGTTTTTTGGAAACCTTTCAGCTCCTGTTGCGGCATATCCATCTCCGATACCGGTGCAGAAACATATACCTGCACAACTTCACGTCCGGCAAACGCTCCTGTATTTTCTACTGTTACGCCAAGAACCAGTGTATCCTCATCCAGCGATGCCTCCAGATTTCCCAATGCAAATGTCGTATAGGAGATTCCATAACCAAAAGGATAACCCGGCTCAACATTAAATGTATCAAAGTAACGATAACCTACATAAATTCCTTCCGTATATACTGCCTTATTAAAATCCTGAAGGAAATTGCCTGCCGTAGGATAATCTTCATATTTTTTTGCCCAGGTTGCGGTCAGCTTTCCTGACGGTGTTGCCTTACCTGTGAGAATATCGGTAACGGCGGCTCCTCCCTCCTGTCCTGCCTGCCCCATGAGAAGAATAGCATCCGCACAAGCCGCCTCCAGATCCTGCACCGATATGGAGCCCGGAACATTCAGCACCAGTATCAATGAGGGAAAAGCTGACCGCAGCTTTTTAAGATTATCCATCTCCACTGCAGAAAGCCTGTAATCTCCAATTTCATACTTTTTATCCCCAATGGATACTTCTTTTTTCATGAAACGATCATTTCCCTCACCGGAATTTCTCGAAATGACACAAATAGCAATTTCTGTTTCTTTTGCATATTCTTCCAGTTTTTCTGTTGTCAGCGGTTCCTCCGGAAACGCAAAAACACTCATGACCTGATCCTTCATCTCTCTTTTGGCCAGATCATAGCATCTGGCCCACGCCATCTGCTGTTTCCGGTTCACAATCTCAAAACCTTCTGTTTCCATAGCATTCAGAATATTAATATGATAACGCAGAGACTGATCCACATCCTGATCACCACCGCCGGAAAGACCGCCGTTAAAAGGATCTCCCGATCCCGTTCCGCCGCGGATTGTTCTGGCAGCTCCGTTTCCAAACAAGGCAATCTTTCCCCTGCCCTTTAACGGAAGAACCCCATTTATGTTTTTTAAAAGTACCATTCCCTGCGTCGCCGCTTCTCTCGATATTGCAGCACCGCTGATCTCACGTTTGGACATCGGCGGATATATCGTATTACTTTTCATATTTTTTCCCTGCCTTTCATTTAAAACTCACTAAAAAACTATTGTATCCGAAGATATGTAATCTTTGCATCCCCCCGCATACGTACACTCAATGTAAATGTCTTATCAGGTATCCTTTGAAGAGGAATCCACACATCGGAATAAATTGGTTTCCAACTTGCCACTTTATTACCATCGATCCAAACCTCAATCTGTGTACCCTGCTCGCTTTTCAGATGAAGATAAAGTGAATCTGTACCTCCTTCTATGCGGCAGTCACGGTATTCCATAGACAGTGATGAATCCCAAAAAGGAGTCGTTTTATCACTCTTCATACTCTTCTATTCCCCTCTTATCCATTTATGAAAAGAACCTGACTCCTTACAAATCAGGTCCCTTTATCAGTTTCCATATTTTTGTTTATGAAATTTTTTCTGCCAGGAAATCTGTCATCATCTGTTCTGTTTCTTCCAATCCATTAGCCTCATAATCCGCAATCAGCTTATCCCAGTTTGCATCAAAATTATCTGCACTTTCTGTTACGCACTTAACCAGTCCCGGCCATGCAATCTCATTCAGAATTTCCACATTGCTCGTAATCTCCTGCGGTGTCGCATATGCCCAAAGTGGGGAATACGGCGGTGTTTCGAATTCATCTGGCTGCGGGAAGATATCGGTCAGCATCTCTACATTCCATGCTTCACAAGCTGCCTTCTGCTCCTCGTTATACTCTGCAATTACAGATTCTCTCGTAACAGGTGTGTAAGGATTACCATTTTCATCCACTGCACCGTCTCCATAAATCGGAAATCCCGTATAATTGCCAATACCAGTATTTTTTCCGTAATCCGGATCAGAACTTGCTTTTGCAATCTCTTCTTCCGTACGATATCTCATTCCATTCTCATCTACAAAATAGTTTTCTCCTTCAACACCCCATTTGTAAAGTACTGCACCCTCATCGGAGCAGAGATAATCAAGGAATTTAATTGCACGAACCGGATCCTCACAGTCCTTTGTGATTGCCAGTCCGTATCCAACCTGAAGACCCTGATACATCAGTGTGGGTGCCTTCGTCTCAGCATCAATTGTCACAGGAAGCGGACAATATGTTTTATCCAGTTTTCCTTCTGCTTTCAATGTTGCTTCCGCCTGTCCATAATGCCAAAGTGCATCAGTAATAGCTACAACACGTCCGCTGGCAAGCTTTGCAATGTAATCGTCATCTGTCTGTGTTGCAAAGTTTGGATCCAGAATTCCCTCATCATACATACGACTCAGCCATCTGAAATATTCTTTTTCTTTATCACTCACATGCTTGTAAATGCAGTTATAGTTATCATCAACAAGCCAGGAACCGTTATCCGGTGCACCATCAGCAATAAATCCAGCGGGATTACTGAGTGTAATGAGCCAGTGCCAGTCAGCAGCACTCATGGAAATACCAATGGTATCCAGACCATCATCGGTTTTAGGATGTGCTGCCAGGTACTGCTTGATCAGGGCTTCATACTCCTCCAGAGTCTTAGGATATTCATAATTATTTTCCTTAAGAGCTGCGTACTGTATCTGGCAGTTTCCTCCGGTTGCCAAAATCTGGTATCCTACACCAGCATAAGAAAGCTGATATATTCCTTCATCTCCAGAACCCCATTTCAGCTTTTCAAACTCATCGCCGTACATTTTTTTAATATTTGGACCATATTCCTCGATCAGATCTGTCATATCAATAAGTGCACCTGCCTCATACAGACTGTTTACACTTTGCTTAGCATAAATCATATCTGGATATTTGTCCTCAGCAATCATCAAAGATATATCCTCGTCAGGATCGCCTGTACTGGATACCGGATAGGAAATATCCAAAGTCACACCTGTGGCTTCAGTAATCGCCTGAGCAACAGGATTTTCCCAGTTACCATTTTTTCCGTCTGCATTGTAGTACTTGAAAGTTATAGGTGACAAATCATCCTTACTGTCCCCAGTACTGCTCTCGCTGTTTTCATTCTTGCCGCTTTCGCTCTTACTGCTTTCCGTATCCTTGGAGCCACATCCTGCCACTGTTCCAACGCAGAGTGCTGCTACCATAAGCAGAGCTAAAATTTTCTTCATTTTCACACTATTCCTCCCTATATTCTTAGAAAGTCCTACTATAAGGCCAAACATTTGAGATTTTACAATACCTCTATTATTTGTCTCTCATTGCAATAACTCTCCAAAATTATTTTAGATTTTCACGCGCGTTTTTACTTATCTGAAAGATATCATGGATAGTATATTGGAAGATATAGGAAAATTAACCTTTAAATTTAGAAATATTGACTAATCATTTTTGTAAAAAAAGGTACACCCGTGCGAACCTTAAAAATTTCATATAAAACAACAAATTTATGTCAGGAAATGGTATAATGATCTCAGATTATTTGTGAGGTGATCCTATGTCTTTTGCTAAGAATGTTTTATCTTTTCAGACCTTCTCTCGGGATATCTCTCTTCGAGCAGCTTTTGAAGTTCTTTTGTCATGGCATCATACTCTTTGCGGTTGACCGCAATTTTATTCTGGATTTTTTCGATTCGCTTATCCAGTGATTCGATTCGTTTTTTCTCTGCGTTGGTTAAATTCTTTTCCTTGATCATCATGATTTCTCCTCTGCGGATGACGTGATAAATGCCAGGATATCATCATACGAGCGATGGCTGGATTCTAATGCTTTTAGAAGTTCATCTCTCTGATATGCTTTTCGGATATCGTATAACTTTTTCAGTTCATCCACCGCTTTTTCATGGGCTTCTCTTGTTCTTGCTACTTTTGCTTCAGCCTGTTCGATCTTAAATTCCAATGTCTGCTCACTGTTTCTACGTATTCTTGCCATTTTTTCTTCTCCTTTAGTCCTTGTCCGTCCTATCTTGCAGTGTCTTTCCGATTTCTTTTGCCTGATTCCGTACACTTCCTTCACTTAACCCGAATGCGTCCAGGATGGTCTTCTGTGTTGCTGTGACGGCATGATCCAGCCTATAAAAGCCGTCCAAATGCCTTATCATTACAATCTTTTCCAGTTCTTTCAGTGCTGCCGGTACCGTCATATAATTCGGTTTTTTCAGCATCTTTTCACATTTATCTTTTAACGCAGTATAGATCTTGCTTCGCAGAATCAGAGCAATAAACTGAATGAATATCTTGGAAGAAAGTGCTTCCTCTGAACAGACCCGCATGCTTTTATTTCCAAGATAAGACTTGTCACTTCGAAATAGTTTTTCTGATGCATAAGCAGCAAGCTTTCGGATCACGCCATTATCCCTTACAGAATAATGGATTGCATCAATGTAGAGAATGGGATAGACCTCGTCCAGTGGCCGGTTCTGCCAGTCTTCAATCCGTGGCAGAATCTTATCCGTCACATCAGAAATTTGAACATAAAGCAAAAAAATTCCCCCGCACCAGCTACTTCCGGTACAGGGGATTTGTCATACTTTATTTTGTTTTCTTCTTTAAAAATCCAATCGATGTCTTACAGATCAGTTTATCGAAAATCATAAACATTGCCGGCAGAATCAGGATAACAACAACCATGCTGATGATCGCGCCCCGCGCAAGCAGGGTACAGATGGAACCAATCATCTCAACCTGGGAGTAGCAGGCTACACCGAAGGTTGCGGCGAAGAAGCTGAGGCCGCTGCTGATGATGGACGGCATGCTTGTTTTGTGGGCAATGCTGATGGCTTCTTTTTTGTCTTTTCCGTTCTGACGCTCTTTCTGGTAACGGGTTGTCATCAGGATCGCGTAGTCGACGGTTGCACCGAGCTGTATGGCTCCGATAACGATACTTGCTACGAACGGAAGGCTGGTTCCCTGATAATATGGGATTGCCATGTTCAGCATGATCGCAAATTCGATCACGGCTACCAGAATAATCGGCAGGGAAATCGATTTGAAGATCAGCAGGATGATGATAAAGATTGCACCGATGGAAAGGACGTTTACGTTGACAAGGTCAGCATCGGTAACATCCTGCAGGTCTTTCATCAACGGCGCTTCACCGATGACCATTCCATCTTTATCGTAGGATTTTACGATTTTGTCAATCGCTTTGACCTGTTCGTTTACTTCATCTGTTGCGGACTCATATTCAGAGCTCACAAATGCAAGCTCATACTCATCGCTCTGCAGCATGCTTCGAAGATCCTCCGGGATCATGGATTCCGGAATGGTCGGGCCGAGCAGGGAGCTCATGCTGATGGTTGATTTGACACCTTTTACCTTGCCGATCTCATCCATCATTTTCTTTTTCTGTTTGGAGTCCATATCGCGGTCCATCATGACGATGTGCATGTTGCTGACGTTGAACTGCGCTTTTACTTCATCGTTTGCCACGTTGCAGTCCAGGGTAGATGGAAGGGAACGTGCGATGTTGTAATAAATCTGGGTATGATTGTTTCCGTAGATCGACGGGAGCAGCAGAACCAGGAAGATCACAACCCATACTTTATAATGTTTGGTGATAAAGGCGGACGGTTTATCCAGGCTTTTTACCAGCGGTTTGTGTCTCGTTTTCTCAATTGCCTTGTCAAATACCAGAACCATGGCCGGCAGGACGGTGACACAGCAGACAACGCCGATCAAAACACCTTTTGCCATAACGATACCAAGGTCGCGGCCAAGGGCAAAGGTCATAACACACAGTGCCAGGAAACCGGCTACGGTGGTAACGGAGCTTCCGGCTACGGATTTGAACGTGTTGGCGATTGCATGGCCCATCGCACGCTCTTTGTCATCCGGGAAACGCTTTTTATTCTCCTCGAAGCTGTTCAGCAGGAAGATGGAGTAGTCCATCGTAACACCAAGCTGCAGCACGGCGGTCAGCGCTTTTGTAATGTAGGAAGTCTCACCAAGGAACACATTGCTTCCCAGGTTGTAAAGGATTGCAAGTCCGATACTTAACAGGAACAGGATCGGAACAACGAAGGAAGTCGATGTCAGCTCGATGACAACGAGGCTCAAAACTGCGGCGATGACAACGTAAACCGGCAGCTCTTTTAATGCTACGTTTTTGATATCGGTAACAACACCGGTCATACCGCCGATGAAGCACTGCTCGTTCGCAATTTTACGAAGATCCTCGATTGCCTCCATGGAGTCATCGGAAGAAGTCGTATTGTCGAACAGAACGAGCATCATGGTTGCATCCCCATTGTAGAATGCTTTCCGGAGTTTTTCCGGGATCATCTCAACCGGCACGCTGATGTCTGCCACATCGTCATACCATAAAACTTCTTTTACGTGGTTTACCTGCTCGAATTTTTCTTCGAGTTTCTGTACGTCCTTCATTTCCATGTTTTCCACGACAACCATGGAGAACGCACCCATGCCGTATTCATCTACCAGAATGTCCTGTCCTTTTACAGTTTCCAGATGCTCCGGCAGATAGCTGAGCAGATCATAGTTTACTTTCGTTGCTGCCATTCCGATGACTGACGGAATAATCAGCAGAAATCCAATGATCAGCATCAGAATCCTGTGCTTGGCAATCCATTTGCCAACTTTAACCATTTTCATTCATCTCCTCTGATTCATTTTTAACTTGTTTTTCTAGTACCACATCTTACAACTTAAATGACTATTAGTCAATATTTGAAATGGCAAAAAATGAATTTTGGTCATTTTTTGTTTACTTTTACAAAAAATAACGGAAATCGGAAATGGGAATCGTTGATTTTTCTGCGCATCAAAAAAGAGTGCCTGGCTCCTTCGTCCTGACACTCTTTTTATGCATTTTTTTATTTCACTTCAACCAGCTCAATCTCAAAATTCAGCTCTTTTCCAGCCATCTCATGGTTGGCATCAAACGTGATATTGGTCTCGTCTTTTGCGGTAACTTTTACCGGGAACGGCTGGCCGTACTGGTTCTGCAGATAAACCTGCTGTCCGACCTCTACTTCCTCTGCTCCCGGAAGCTGTGCGATCGCAACGGTGAAAATTGCGTTCGGATCCGGCATTCCGTAAGCCTCCTCCGGCATCAGATGGATGTTGACTTTTTCGCCGACTTCCATCTCTGCAACGGCTGCATCGAAGCCGCGGATCATCTGGCCCACACCGCAGATGAACTCGAGCGGTTCGCCGCGGTCGTAGGAAGAATCAAACTGGGTTCCATCGTTGAAGGTTCCTCTGTAGTGGGTACGGCAGGTTTTTCCGACATTCTTACCTTCCATAACCGGAGTCGGTGCACCGCATCCGCCGCCGCAGGTTCCGCAGGAACCGCCGCAGGAGCTCTCCTCTTCCTCATGGCTTCCGCAGTGGTCGCCGCAGGAATGGCCTTCCTCGTGATCGTGGTGATCGCAGGTTGCACCCGCAGATGTGAGCGTTCCGTTTAAGTAAGCTTCCACCGCTGCATCCACATCTCCCTCCGCTCCGGAGCAGAGCTCTACGCCTGCCTCAGCAAGAGCAGCCTGTGCACCGCCGCCGATGCCGCCGCAGATCAGAACATCCACGCCCTGCTCGGAAAGAAGGCCTGCCAGTGCGCCGTGGCCGGTTCCGTTGGATCCGATCACTTCGCTGGAAACCACCTGATTGTCTTCTACTTCGTAAACCTTAAAATTCTCTGTTTTTCCAAAGTGCTGGAAAATATTCCCGTTATCGTATGTAACTGCAATTTTCATCTAACTAAATCCTCCGTAGTTTTTTTCTTACGCCTCTTTTTCCTGCATAAAGGCTTCAATCTGGTCTGGATCACGCATCAGATTCTCGGAAAGAACCTCGCATCCGTCCTCTGTAATCAGGATATCATCCTCGATCCGGATTCCGATCTCCCACTCATCAATATAAAGACCCGGCTCATCGGTGATGATGGCGCCTGGACGCAGCTTGTCGTTCCATGCCGCGGTCACATCGTGTACATCAATGCCGAGGTGATGGGAAACGCCGTGCATGTAATAGGTTCCGACATCCTCTTTCTTCTCGATCAGGCCAAGTTTCACACAGCCCTCGCCGAGAACATCCTTTGCGATATCGTCGAGCTCTTTTAATGTCATACCCGGTTTTGCTGCTTTTGCAACGGCGCGGTTTGCTGCCAGAACAACGTCGTAAACCTGTCTCTGACGGTCCGTATATTTTCCGTTGACTGGATACGTTCTGGTGATATCTGCGCAGTAGCCCTGGAATTTTGCTCCGAGGTCCATCAGAAGCAGGGTCTCATCCTCGCACACGTCACGGTTGGTGTCGTAGTGCAGCATCGTTCCGTTTGCACCGCTTCCTGCGATCGTCGGGAATGCGGTTCCGTCTGCTCCCTCGTGGAAAATCTTGTACTCGAAATCAGCCTGTGCCTGATACTCGGTGCAGCCCGGTTTCAGGTTTTTCATTACAAATTTCAGCGCATCATCCGTGATTTTGATTGCCTGGCGGACAAGTGCGATCTCATCCGCATCCTTCTGCATACGCAGTGCCGCGATGACAGGCGCAATGTCTTTGATCGGTCTGCCCGGGAATTTCTTTGCAAACTCCTCTGCCTTTACCATGTTGTAGTCCGGCAGATCCTCGAACTGATAGCGGTAGCAGTCGAAATACAGGGTTCCGATGTCCTCGCGTGCCATCAGACGGTTTACCATACCCTCAAAGGAATCCAGGAAACGAACGTCGTCGATTCCGGGAATCTCCTGTGCCTCGGATACGGTTACTTTTCTTCCAAACCATCTCTCCTGGCTCGGATCCGCTTTCTCGATAAACAGAATGGATTTCTCCTCTTTTGCGGTCTTTTTCATCATCAGGATCATGTGATCTCTGCGAAGGCCGGTCAGATAGAAAAAGTTGCGGTTTGCTTCAAACGGCAGATATTCGTCTGCGCTGACATGCAGCTCGATTCCAGAAAACAAAAGCAGTGCGGAATCCTGGTCCATTTTATCAAAAACCTGTTTTCTTCTTTCTGTAAAGTTCATCTGTCTTTCCTCACTTTCTTTTAGAGCCTGCCAAGATCTGTTTTCGGCTCCTCTACTAAGATAACACGTTCGTGCTTTTTTTCCTACCTTTTTCCTGCTTTTCTATGAAAATTCTTATTTTATTCCGCACCTTCCAGTCCTTTGACAACTTCCAGCGCTTTTTCGAGCTGCACATCGCTCGTCGAGTCATCCGGCAGCTCCACCTCGACATCCGGCGCGATACCGACCTTGTGGATGTCGTTGCCGAGCGGCGTGTAATAATGGGCAATCGTCAGCTTCACCACACTGCCGTCGGAGAGCTGGAATGTGTTCTGGACAATGCCTTTTCCGAATGTCGTCGTTCCGACAATCGTTCCGATGCCGTAATCTTTGACTGCTCCCGTGAAGATTTCTGCCGCACTTGCCGTATTTTCATTGACCAGCACGACGAGTGGAATCGAGATCGGGGTATCGCCGTCGCAGGTATACTCTTCCCGTTTTCCATTTTTATCCTCGGTATACACGATGAGTCCCTCCGGCAGGATCTGGCGCAGGGTGTCACAGACTGCCGTCACGAGGCCGCCCGGATTGCCGCGCAGATCGATGATCAGGCGCTCCATGCCCTGATCCTGCAGTGACTGGTATACTTTCTGGAACTGCTCGGAGGTAAGCCCTGTAAACTCGCTGATGGCCAGATAGCCGATCTTGTCGTCCAGCATTTTACCGTCTGCCACAATCGCCGCAAGCTTCTCTTTTTTGACTTCCGTTTCAATCAGATCCGCCTCGCCTTCCCGCTCGATGGAAAGCGTCACGGTGTCGTTCTCGCTGTTTTTCAGAAGACCGACCGCATCGTTGAGGTTTAAGCCTTCGAGTGTCTGCCCGTCAATCTTCACAATACGGTCATCCGCCTGAATACCGGCCTTCGCCGCCGGGGTATCGTCCTGTACGCCGGTGACCTGCAGCTTATCGCCGTCCAGCGTCACCGTAACACCGATGCCCTGATAGTAACCCTCCTGCGCTGTCTTGATCGCTTCGTATTCCTCTTTCGTGTAATACGTAGAATACTTGTCGCCGAGGCCGCTGATCATCCCTTTATACATCGCATTCGACAGCTCTGTGTCATCCACATCGCCCGCGTAAAGCTGGCTGATCATCGCTTTGATCGCCGCCGTCTTCCGCCACGACCAGAAGCCGCCGGGGTGGTCCGCACTGCTTCCCGGCCAAAGAAACGTTGTTCCGACAAGCACGATCATTACAAGCGCCAGCATGGAAATCATGCCCGCAAAGTAGCTCTTCCGCATCTCATTTTTTCGGTTTTTTTTTCTGTTTCTGCGCTTTTTCGGTTTTTCCTGCTCTGCCGCTTTTACGCCCTCTTTTTCTTCCTTCATCAGTTCTTCCAAAATATGCCTCCCAATCGAAAGATCCCGGAATCTTTTGACGGATTCCGGGACTTATTTTTACTTTATTATATTGTCTAATCCTATCAGACTTTCAAGTGTTTTCGAATCGTAAAGATACTGCCGACAAGTCCGATTCCCATACCGAGAATGAGTCCGACCGGAAGCAGAATCCGGAATACGGCCGATACCGGCATGAATGCCATAAAGTTCGACAGTACGCTGAACTCCGTCATAACGTAGCTGATGACTCTGTTGTATACAACGTACAGCAGCCCCAGCGGAATCGCTGCTCCGACAAGACCGATCAGGATACCCTCGATCAGGAACGGAGCCCTTACAAACAGGTTCGTCGCACCGATCAGCTTCATGATACCGATCTCCTCTTTCCGGACCGAAATACCGATCGTGACGGTATTGCTGATCAGGAAAACAGATACGGCAAGAAGAATCAGGATGATCGCGATGGAAACGTAGCCAATGACACGGTTCATCGTCGTCAACGTTGTTGTTGCACCCTCGGCCTGTTTAACCTCACGGACACCGTCCAGCGAGCGGATATACTCAGCCAGTGCATCCTGCGTCTCTACCTGGTATACGTAAACCTCGTAGTGAGCAGAAGTTGCGAGCGGGTTGTCGTTTGGCTTAAAGCCGTCCTTGTATTCCTCTTTTCCTTCGAAATACTGTTTTGCAAAGTTTTCCCACGTCTCATCCGCGGAAACATACTTACATTCCTTGACCACATCGGTCTTGGCCTTGATCTCCGTTCCGATCTCATCGATCGTCGCCTGATCCACATCTTCGTTGAAGAAGACGGTCATAGATACGTCTGTCTCGGCATTTTTTACGATGTAGTTAAAGTTGATGACAACCGCAAAGAAGATACCGAACAGAAAGATACAGGCTCCCATGGTTGCGATGGATGCCAGCGAGAACATCTTGTTTCTCCAGATGTTTTTGACACCCTGTTTGATGCTGTAGCCCAGTGTACTAAACCTCATGGTACTCGCCCTCCTTCTCATCGCTGACTACCACGCCTTTTCGCATGGTAATAACGCGTTTTTTCATGGAGTTGACGATCTCACGGTTGTGGGTTACCACAAGAACGGTCGTTCCTCTGTTGTTGATTTCCTCCAGGAGCTTCATAATCTCCATGGAGTTTCCCGGGTCCAGGTTTCCGGTCGGCTCGTCCGCCAGAAGAATGTCAGGCCGGTTGACAATGGCTCTTGCCACGGCAACTCGCTGCTGCTCTCCTCCGGAAAGCTCCTTCGGGAAAGATTTGTACTTCTCTGCCAGTCCGACCAGCGTCAGGACTTCCGGCACGCGCTTTTTGATGACGCGGTTCGGTTTCTCGATGACACGCTGTGCGAATGCTACGTTTTCATAGACATTCCGGTCTTTTAAAAGGCGGAAATCCTGGAATACGACACCGACACCGCGGCGGTATTTCGGCACTCTCCAGCGTTTCATTTTATTTAAGATCTGTCCGTTTACCTTAATGGTACCGGATGTGGGCTCGAGTTCTTTCAAAAGGAGCTTGATCAGCGTCGATTTTCCAGAACCGCTGTTTCCCACGATAAAGACGAATTCCCCCTTCTCGATGTGTAAGGATACGTTGTTGACGGCCGGCTGGCCTTTCGCGTAACTCTTACTTACACTATCCAATGTTATCATGCAATTCCTCCTTCAAGGGTTCTCGCTTAATAATCGAGCGTTTCCATGTATTTCATGTACTGCACAACCATAAGCGCAATCTTGAATGTGATCGCATCTTCAAAAACTCTAAGATCGAGTCCCGTGCTCTTCTGCAGCTTATCCAGCCGATAGACAAGGGTATTTCGGTGTATATAAAGCTGTCTCGAGGTTTCCGAGACATTCAGAGAATTTTCAAAGAATTTATTGATCGTTGTCAGTGTCTCTTCATCAAAGTCATCCGGCGATTTGTTGCCAAAAATCTCTTTGATGAACATTTTGCACAGTGGGATCGGAAGCTGGTAAATCAGACGGCCGATACCCAGTGAGCTGTATGCATAGATATCATTCTCAGCGGAGAAGATTTTTCCGACGTCCATCGCCATTCTGGCTTCTTTGTAGGAACGCGATACTTCTTTGATCTCCTTGACAATGGTACCGTAAGCAACGTGGGTTTTCCCCTCCTCATCTCTTCCTGCTGCTTCCAGAATGGTGGCTGCCACTTTGTTCATCTGGGCATAATCCTCACCTGGAGCAAGTTCCTTGACGATGATAATGTTTTTCTCATCGACGGCAGTTATAAAGTCACCGGATTTGGTACCGAGCAGACTCTTGACGCTTTCCAGCGCCCCGCTGTTTTTATCCGGATTTGTCTCAAGAATAAATACAAGGCGGCGTGCTTCCACTTCAATATGTAACTTCTTCGCCCTGTTGTAGATGTCGACCAGCAGCAGGTTGTCGAGCAGCAGATTCTTGATAAAGTTGTCTTTATCGAAGCGCTCCTTGTAGGCGGTAAGGAGGCCCTGAATCTGGAAGGTAACCATTTTCCCGATCAGGTGAATGTCATCGTTTCCGCCTTTTACAACCAGAATGTACTCCAGCTGGTGTTCATCGTATACTTTAAAAAACTGATAATTTTTCATGGTCTGGGAATCTGCCTGAGACTGCGCAAACGTTACAATATCATTCTGGCTGATCTCAACCTCCGGAAACGTCGTTACCAGAACCTTTCCTTCTACATCAGTCACGCAGAGTTCGACACGCGAAATATTTTTGATTCCCTCAATGGTACTCTGTAAAATCTGATTTGAAATCATATTTTCTTCCCTCTTTCATCCTATAGTTTGTCTCCGGCTGCACCCGCTTTCATTGCCAGGCATATCCACACCCCTATGGTTCTGCGCCTGATGCAAAGTACCTCACAGATATACTTATTTTAATACAAAATAGACAAAAAAGGAAGAGAAAACACAACATTTATACCACAAAATACGTAAAAAGGTCAGGAGAAATCCGTCTGGAAGCCCTCTCCTAAGACCTCTCTTGCATCCGACACAACGACAAACGCGTCCGGATCGATCGTTCCTACGATCTGTTTGAGCTGCGGGATCTGTTTTTTGCCCACAACACAGAATACCATCATACGCTCTTCGCCCGTGTACATTCCCTTGATGTGGATGCCGGACGCGCCGCGGTCGAGTTCTTTCATGAGCTCATCGGCTACCTGCTCCGGATGCGCGGTAATGATAAACGCGGATTTCGCATAATTCATACCTTCCATCAGGGCATCCGTCATTTTCGTCGTCACGTAGATTGCCACGATCGCATAGAGCGAAGCGTGGATACCGAAGACAAAAATACCGGCGATGACGATGATTCCATCAAGCACCTGCATAACCTGTGCAACGGAATAGTGGCGCAGCTTTCTCTGGATCAGAGCCGCCATCATATCCGTTCCGCCCGTCGTTCCGTTTCCGATAAAGACAAGGCCGATGCCGGCTCCCATCAGAACGCCGCCAAAAAGTGCGGAGAGCATCCTGTCATCCGGCACCAGCTGCAGAACCGGGAGAACGGCAAACCAGAACGTGTTCATCAGGGTTCCAAAAATGGTTTTCACAAGAAAATCACGGCTCATGCGGATTCCAAAAAGAAAGAGCGGAATGTTCAGCACAAGGTTCGTCACCCAGAGCGGAACTCCTTTTCCGAACAGCATCTGGCTCAGTTGTTTGATGACGATTGCAAGACCGGAAAATCCTCCGGTAACAAGCCCCGCCGGGTCGTAAATCGAGCTGGTCGCAACCGCCATGACCGCGGTTCCCAGCGTAATCAGCAGATAATCTCTCCACTGCTGTTTGTTCCGTATCCAGTTCATGAACTTCAACCGTCCTTTTCGCTGTTATATTTTGTTACCATCCACTTGAACGTATTCTTCTTTAGCAGAGTTCCCCACCAGCTCGTTTTTATACCGGCCTCGTTCTGCAGTGTTGAGTGTTCGCCAAGGCTCAGCCAGATTTTCGCGCTGATTTTGCTGCTGTTTTCCAGAACGAAACGATCCTGCCGCGTTCCTGCAAGGCCGCTCACAATCACGTCCGTCGTCTGGCTGTTGATCTCGTTGACCAGGCTGTCAAACGCGGATTCCTCCAGCGTCTCGACGACAGCACCGCCTCCGATCTCAATGCCGGGATACGTTTCTGTCAGATATTTCTGCAGTGTCTGCAGTTCTTCCCCAGTGTCGCCCAGTACGAAAATCCGGCTTTTTTTCTGAATCAGTCCCCAGAAAAAGCGTGCGATGAACTCGTTCGTCTCCACTTCCTCATAGGACGGCGTCTCCGGGTCGATTCCTGCTGCCTCCAGCACTTCGGTTTCCCCGATGACCGTCAGATCCAGATCTTCGATATACTGTTTCCACGTCGGTTCCTTGCTCGCCTGCATCAGCATCTGCATCGTCACAATCCCGATGGTGTTCAGCTTATCATTCGAGAGGTATTCCTCCACAATCTCCATCGCCGCATCAACGTGGTAATGTTTCAGCTTCACACCTAAAATTTCCAGTTCTGCATTCATAGTTCTGTATACTTCTGTTTTCCTTCGAAATCCAGAAGCGTTTCCTCCATGTTTTCCTGCCGTTTCTTCCGGCAGCGCTGTCCGCCCTTTTCTTCTGGCAACAGCTAATCCCCATTATACTAAAAAAAGAGGCTGTTGTCAAAAACAGCCTCTTTTTCTGCCCTGTTTTCACAGAATTTTTACAATTTATCAGACCATCTGCGGATTAAACCTCAAACATCAGATCGCCGTAGGACGGCATCGGCCACATCTCTTTGTCTACGATCATTTCCAGTTTGTCAACCGGTGCACGGAGTGCCTCCATAGCCGGAGCAACTTTCTCGTAGTAGTATTTTGCTTTTGCTTCGCCGTCTTCCATCTCGCATCCTGCATTCTCGATTGCGATCAGCTCGTCGAGTGCTTTCTGGGTCTCCTCAAGCAGTGCACTTGTCTCGTTCAGCAGATTCTTCTGTACACCAACTGCCGTAACACCTGCTGCGGTGATGGTGTTGATGGATCCAGCCAGGGAAGTCGCATATTTGATGACTGCCGGGATGATCTGTTTGCTTGCCATGTCGATCATGGTCTTTGCTTCGATGTTGATGGTCTTTGCATAGTTCTCGAATTTAACTTCTGCACGGGATACCAGCTCTGCCTCGGTGAATACTTTGAAATCGCCGAACAGTTTGATTGCGGTATCAGTGGTCAGTGCCGGGATTGCGTACACCATGGATTTGATGTTCGGAAGTCCTCTTCTCTCTGCCTCAGCTAACCACTCATCTGCATATCCGTCGCCATTGAAGATGATTCTCTGATGCTCACTTAAGTTCTTCTTGATCAGATCATGGACAGCGTCCTCAAAGTTTTCAGCGCCTTCCAGTACATCGCATGCATCGCGGAATGCTTCTGCAACGATGGTGTTCAGTACGATGTTCGGAGCTGCAACGGAGTCACGGGAACCAACCATACGGAACTCGAATTTGTTTCCGGTGAAGGCGAACGGTGAGGTTCTGTTACGGTCGGTAGCGTCTTTCTTGAGATCCGGAAGCGTCTTAACACCAGTCTCCAGAACGCCCTCTTTTTTACTCTTGGTTGCATTTCCGGTGCTGATCAGCTGCTCAACAACGTCCTCCAGCTGCTCGCCAAGGAATACGGAAATGATGGCCGGCGGCGCCTCGTTGGCTCCCAGTCTGTGATCGTTTCCTGGATCGGCTGCGGACTCACGGAGCAGATCTGCGTGAACATCAACAGCTTTCAGGACGCAGCTTAACACAAGCAGGAACTGAATGTTCTCGTGCGGTGTTTTGCCCGGCTCAAGAAGGTTGATGCCGTCATCTGTGGTGATGGACCAGTTGTTATGTTTTCCGGAACCGTTGACACCTGCGAACGGTTTCTCATGCAGCAGGCATTTCAGTCCGTGCTGGCATGCAACTCTCTTTAAGGTCTGCATTACGAGCTGGTTGTTGTCGACTGCTACGTTTGCCTCGGAATAGATGGAAGCCAGCTCATGCTGTGCCGGTGCAACCTCATTGTGCTGTGTCTTTGCGGTAACGCCCATCTTCCACAGCTCAATGTTGACCTCCTTCATAAAGGAAGCAATTCTCTGACGGATGGTTCCGAAATAGTGATCGTCCATCTCCTGTCCTTTTGGAGGCATTGCGCCGAACAGGGTACGGCCGGTGTAGATCAGGTCTTTTCTCTGCAGGAATTTCTCTGCATCTACCAGGAAGTATTCCTGCTCCGGTCCTACGGAAGGAGTTACTTTCTTGGAAGTGGTGTTTCCGAACAGTTTTAACAGACGCAGGGACTGTACATTCAGAGCTTCCATGGAACGAAGAAGCGGTGTTTTCTGGTCAAGCGCCTCTCCTGTGTAGGAGCAGAATGCAGTCGGAATGCAGAGGGTTGCGCCTGCTGCGTCCTGACGAACGAAAGCCGGTGAGGTGCAGTCCCATGCTGTATATCCTCTTGCCTCAAAGGTAGCACGCAGTCCACCGGACGGGAAAGAAGATGCATCCGGCTCGCCTTTGATCAGCTCTTTACCGGAGAAGCTCATCAGTACTTTGCCGTTCGGCATCGGTGCTGTGATAAAAGAATCGTGCTTTTCTGCAGTTGTACCAGTCAGCGGCTGGAACCAGTGTGTATAGTGTGTTGCTCCTTTTTCAATTGCCCATTCTTTCATCTCATGTGCAATCGTATCTGCAGTAGCAAGATCCAGCTCACCGCCTTCTTCGATGATCTTTTTCAGCTTCTTGTAAACATTTTTTGGAAGACGTTCCTGCATTACAGTGTCATTGAATACATTTTCGCCAAAGATTTTGGCCGGATTTACATATTCTCCCATTTTCTTTCTTCCTTTCCATTTGTGAATTTTGCGATGCGACCTTCCCGCCGGACTCTAAAAAGGTCCTGATACAAGAAAAAGGGGTTCTCAAAAAGCAGCTAAGGAAAGCTAAGTTTTTGTAGAACGCCCTTGTTTTACATTCGCATATGGATTTGATTTCCAACTGATACTAAAATAACTCAAAAACTTAAAAAACGCAAGTGCTTTTTTGAACTCAGTCCCTTTTTCGTATTATTTTACAAAACTTTCCTAATTCAGGCGAAAAAATTAGCGGATTCGATGAAAGCTTTCGCGGCAGTCGTCAAGGTCTCGTGCAAGCACGGACTTCGACTCGTTGCTCGCGAAAAAAAATACTGTGCGGACCCTGAGGAGGAAGTCCCCCAGGAATCCTGCACAGCATTTTCGTGCTTAAACTCAGGCTTTGTTTGCAGAACCGAACAGTTCGATTTTTTCTCTTACAGTAGCTTTGATAGCTTCTGCGCCAGGAGCAAGGAGTTTACGAGGATCGAATCCTTTACCCTGCTGATCTTTGCCCTCTTCGATGTATTTACGTGTAGCTGCTGCGAATGCAAGCTGGCACTCTGTATTTACATTGATTTTGGAAACGCCAAGGTCAATGGCTTTCTTGATCATGTCATCCGGGATACCTGTACCACCGTGAAGAACGAGCGGCATAGTTCCTGTCAGCTCCTGTACAGCTGCCAGAGTCTCAAAGCTCAGTCCCTGCCAGTTAGCCGGGTATACACCGTGGATATTGCCGATACCTGCTGCAAGCATATCTACACCGAGGTCTGCAATCATCTTGCACTCGTTCGGATCAGCGCACTCGCCCATACCGATAACGCCGTCTTCTTCTCCACCGATAGAACCAACTTCTGCTTCGATAGACATTCCTTTTTCAT
>ERZ772812.890-NODE-890-length-23849-cov-3.291712_pt1 | contig 23849 bp, 19 predicted proteins | sample MGYA00511343_ERZ772812 | MGnify/ENA primary metagenome ERZ772812 (study PRJEB29015, sample SAMEA2737706) | human gut metagenome | biome: human gut; feature: human-associated habitat; material: faeces | place: China | collected 2012 ...
GATCTGGTCGATCATCATTTCCAGCTGGCCGGTGTTGACTCCATTGGTGCACATGATGTCCTCCTGTTCGCGGCCGCCGCGCATCGGGCAGGATCCCGGGGCGCGGCGGCCGCACAACCGATTCGCTGAATGTTGCTATGATAGGCTCATTATCGACAGACGGTGGATCGAATGCAGGAGCGAGTGTGAAAAAATCTGCAAATGGTAACATGTACGAGGTAGCCGCCCGAGAAGCCGGGGAGCTGTTCGCCGCGCACCTGGACGGATCCCCCCTGCCGCTTGTCTGCGCGCTCAGCGGCAAAGCGCTGCCCGAACAGGCTCGCACCGCCCTCGCAAGCTCCGCCCGGTCGCTCGGATACGGCGACGCCTGCGCGTTCGCCGCGTTGGAGGGGCCCGACGGGACGCTCGACGCCAGTTCGCTGCTTTTACTCGTCGAGGGCCTCGACCCGCTTTGCCTGATCGCCGCGGACGCGGATGCCGCACGGCTCCTCTCCGAAGCCTACCGCTGCCCCGTCCCCCACGGACAGCCGTCGCGCATCATGGGGCGCCCCGTCGTGGCGTTCTCCTCATTCGCATCGATGCTCGCGAACGATGACGACAAGCAGGCTGCCTGGGCGCTGTTGAAGAAACTCCCCCGGCGCGGCGCGTAGCCAATCTCCCGCAGCTACGCGCACAGAGCGGGTTCCCGGCGCAAATCCGCCCACAATAGTAAAAGGCCGCGGGGGGAAGCGGCCTTTTACTAGACGAGTGAAACGAGGAGAAGAGGGAATTGATCTCATCGCAGTACAAATAGTATGCGATGGATTATCTCTAGTCAAGAATATTTTTAGATCGAATTAAATTTTTCCGTTCACGGGTTCCCGGCAGCCGTCCGCCGCGCGCAAGGGATCGAAGAAAACGCCCCTGCGCTTCTGCGCCCATCCACTGACGATCCTGCGAGGCGGTTGCGGCTTGCGAACATGCGCTCTCCCTATACGCAGCAAGGAAAGCCTCCGCTTCTCTGTCGCACGCATCGCCGCATGCCGCCCCTGCGCAGCCAACATCGGCGGCGCCGGCCCGCGGTGCCGCGGCGTGGCTCATCGGGCATCGTCTCCCGATGCGGCCTATTCGTGCGTTACTTGTGAATTTAAATCAACGATTGACTGTCCTTCCCCCTGCGCGGAACGGCGATCGGCCAAGTTTCGCTAAGGTTTTCATGAAAAGAAACGCGTCCGACGAGGAGAGCAAGGCGAACCCGACATGAAAGGCTTTTTCGATAGATTGCGATGGCGTCTGTCTCTGTGGCTGGAAGGACGCTACGGCGCGGACAGCCTGTCGAACGTGCTGAACATGGTCGGCCTCGCGCTGCTGCTGATCGCGGTGCTCACGGGCCTCACCCTGCTGTGGGCGTTCGCCATGGGCGTCATCCTCCTGTCCGCATTCCGCACGTTCTCGAAGAACATCCCCCAGCGCGAGCGTGAGAACGAGGCTTGGCTGAGCCTGATCGCCAAGCCGAAGGAGACGATCTCGCTTGCCCGCAAGGCGTGGGCCAACCGCGCGACGACGAAATATTTCCGCTGCAAGGGCTGCGGCGCGGTGCTGTCGGTCCCCAAAGGCAAGGGGAAGCTGCGCGTCACCTGCCCGAAATGCCACTGGCAGACCGAGAAGAAATCGTAAGCGCCGATGTTCGGCTACATCGCCGCAAACCTCCACGACCTCGACGAAGCGGAGCAGCAACGCTACCGCGCGGCGTACTGCGGACTGTGCCATGCGCTGAAGGAGCGCTTCGGCCAGGCGAGCCGCTTTTCGCTCACGTACGACATGGCGTTCCTGACGCTGCTTCTGGGATCGCTTTACGAACCGCAGGAGCAGACCGGCCGGGAGCGCTGCGTCGCGCATCCCATGAAGCCCCATGATTATCTGACCACGCGGTTCACCGACTATGCGGCCGACCTCTCCGTGGCGCTCGCCTATCACAAATGCCTGGATGACTGGAACGACGACCGCAGCGTGCGCGCACGCGCCTACGCGGGGATGCTGGAGCGCGCCTACGGCGACGTCAAGCAGCGGCTGCCGCGGCAATGCGCGGCGATCGAGGACGGGCTGGCAGACATAACGCGCATCGAGCGGACGCCCGACGCCCCGCCCGATGCGGCAGCGAACCGCTTCGGAGCGCTTCTGGGGGAGCTGTTCGTATGCGACGAGGACATCTGGTCGGACACGCTGCGCCAGTTCGGCGGCCAGCTCGGACGTTTCATCTATTTCATGGACGCCGCATGCGATCTCGAGCGCGACCGGCGCTCGGGCAGCTACAATCCCCTATCGTCGTTCGAGATGGAAAAGGAAGACATCGACACGGTATTGACGACGTTCGCCGGACGCGCCACCGCCCATTTCGAGAAGCTGCCGCTTGAGCAGGATCTCCACCTGCTGCGCAGCGTGCTGTATTCGGGCATCTGGCAAAAGCGCAATGCCCAGGAAACGAAACGCCTCAAGCGCGAAGCGCGCAAGGCGACGCAGGACCGAACTACCGAGAAGGACGCCTAAGGTGCCAGAGAACCCTTACGACATACTGGGCGTGAGCCCCGACGCCTCGCCCGACGAGGTGAAGAAGGCCTACCGCAAGAAGGCTCGCGAGAACCACCCCGACCTCAACCCCGACGATCCGGGCGCGGCCGAGCGCATGAACAAGATCAACGAGGCCTACGACCGCATCATGAGCCCCGAAAAATACGAGGCGCGCGACCGCCGCGCGCAGGCCGCCCAGGGCTACCCCGGAGGCCAGCGCCCCGGCGGCGCGGGCACTGCGGGCGGATCGCATACGGGCGCCGGCGCTGGAGGCCAGCAGACCGGCTACGGTTACGGCTACGGCGGCGGCACGTCGAGCGGCAACGGGCCCTATGGATGGACGGGCGGGTTCGACTTCGACGACCTGTTCGGCTTCGGCGGATTCGGCGGCGCCGCGACCGGCCCCATCCGCCCCGAAGCGTCCGCGTCGGACAGCGCCGAGGTGCGGGCGGCGATCGACGCCATCAACGCCGGCGCGTTCCAGCAGGCGATCAGCATCCTCAACGCCATCACCAGCGGCGGGCGCGACGCGCGCTGGTACTACCTCAGCGCGCTCGCCAACGACGGCGCGGGCAACTCCCTGATGGCGCTCGAGCAGATCCGCCGCGCGGTGCGCATGGATCCGAACAACCCCGACTACCAGCGCGCCCAGCGGAAGTTCCAGCAGGACAGCACCGAATACCAGGAGGAGGGCCAGGCGAAGGGGTTCACCATGGTGGGCGTCGACCCCATGACGCTGTGCTGCGGCATCTGGTGCTGCGGCCCGCTTCTCTGCCGCATGTGCTTCCCCTTCGGCTTCTACTTCTAGCACGTCAAAACCTCACGTCAGACCGCGTATCGAAAGGAAACGAGCATGGGAGCGACGATAGGCATCGATCTGGGAACGACCAACAGCTGCATGGCGGCGGTGGAGGGCGGCAAGCCCGTCATCATCCCCAACGCCGAAGGCGAGCGCACCACCCCCAGCGTGGTCGCGTTCTCCAAAGCGGGCGAGCGCCTGGTCGGGCGCATCGCGTGCCGCCAGGCGGCGATGAACCCCGACCGCACGATCTCCTCTGTCAAGCGCCACATGGGCACCGATTGGCGCGTCGACATCGACGGGAAGCGCTTCACGCCCCAGGAGCTGTCGGCGATGATCCTGCGCAAGCTGCGCACCGACGCCGAGGCGTTCCTCGGCCAGCCCGTCACCGACGCGGTCATCACCGTGCCCGCCTACTTCAACGACATGCAGCGCCAAGCCACCAAGGACGCCGGCCGCATCGCCGGGCTCAACGTGCTGCGCATCATCAACGAGCCCACGTCCGCCGCGCTCGCCTACGGCCTGGACAACGGCACGCCCCAGAAGGTGATGGTCTACGACCTGGGCGGCGGCACGTTCGACGTGTCCATCATCGAGATCGGCGACGGCGTCATCGAGGTGCTCGCGACCGCCGGCGACAACCACCTGGGCGGCGACGACTTCGACGAGCGCGTGGCGGAGCACCTGCTCGACGAGTTCCAGCGCGACAACGGCATCGACCTGCGCCGCGAGCCCGCCGCCCTGCAGCGCGTGCGCGAGGCGGCGTGCGAGGCGAAGATCGAGCTGTCGTCGATGGAGACCACGCGCGTCAACCTGCCGTTCTTGGCGCAGGGCCCAAGCGGCCCCGTTCATTTCGAGACGACGCTCACGCGCAGCGCCTTCAACCAGATAACGGCCGACCTCGTGCACCGCACCGAGGGACCCGTCACCACCGCGCTCAACGACGCAGGCATCGCCGCCAGCGAGCTGGGCTGCGTCCTTTTGGTCGGCGGCTCGACGCGCATCCCCGCCGTCCAGCAGAAGGTGCGCGAACTCACCGGCAAGGAACCCTCGTCGTCCATCAACCCCGACGAATGCGTCGCCACCGGCGCCGCCATCCAAGGCGCGACGCTGTCCGGCAGCTCGACCGGGTTGGTGAAGGCGAACAGCATCCTGCTTTTGGACGTGACGCCGCTGTCGCTTTCCATCGAGACGGTCGGCGGCGTGGCGACGCGCCTGGTCGAGCGCAACACGACGCTGCCCGTCCACTACTCGCAGGTGTTCTCGACCGCGGCGCCCTTCCAGACCAGCGTCGAGATCCACGTGCTGCAGGGCGAGCGTCCGATGGCGCGCGACAACAAGACCATCGGCAAATTTCGCCTCAAGGGCATCAAACGCGCGCCCGCCGGCGTCCCCCAGATCGAGGTGACCTTCGACATCGACGCCAATGGCATCCTGACCGTGTCGGCGAAGGACCTCGACACCGGCAAGCAGCAATCCATCACGATCGACGACTCCGAGCGCATGTCAGACGCCGAGATCGATCAGGCGATCCGCGACGCCGAGCAGTATGCCGCCCAAGACGGGGTGCGCCGCGAGGCGCTTTCGGTGCTGGACGAGGGCCGCAGGCTGGCCGATGCCGCCAACCGAGCGCTCGCATCCGCGGGAAAGCAGCTCGACAAAGCCGAGAAGAAGCAGGTCAAGGCCGACATCGCCTCCCTGCAGAGGCTTCTGGGCAAAAAAGTCGACAAGGTCAGCGAGGCGGACGTCGCCGCGCTGCGCGCCGCCATCGACCAGCTTGAGAGGTCGAGCGCCCATGTGCGCGGCCTGGCGGGCAATTAGCGTACAATAGTGAGTTGGGCGCGAAAGCGCCCCGCGCCAACGAAGGCGCGTGCGAGCAGGGCGCGCAAGACGCCCCATCGTCGAGGAAAGGATCATCATGGCCAACAAGAGCCTTGCCAAGCCCCACGATCAGATCTGCGTTCTGGTCACCGGCGGCGCCGGTTTCATCGGCAGCCACACCTGCGTCGAGCTGCTCAACCAGGGTTACCGCGTCGTCGTGGTCGACGACCTGAGCAATTCGAGCCAGGTAGCGCTCGACCGCGTGCGCAAGATCACCGGCCTGGCCCCCGATGACGACCGCCTGTCGTTCTACCAGGACAACATCCTCGACCGCGAGGCGCTTGAGCGCATCTTCCAGGAAAACGACATCGACGCCATCATCCACTTCGCCGGCTTCAAGGCCGTAGGCGAGTCGGTGGCCAAACCGCTCGAGTACTACTGGAACAACATCGCCGGCACCCTGGTTCTGTGCGAAGTTGCTCGCGAGCACGGCTGCAAGAACATCGTGTTCTCGTCCAGTGCGACCGTGTACGGCGAGCCGGACTTCATCCCCATCACCGAAAGCTGTCCCAAGCACGAGGCCACCAACCCCTACGGCGAGACGAAGAGCATGCTCGAGCGCGTGCTGACCGACCTGTACAAGGGCGACAACGAGTGGAACGTCGTGCTGCTGCGCTACTTCAACCCCATCGGCGCACACGAAAGCGGCCTCATCGGCGAGGATCCCAAGGGCATCCCCAACAACCTGCTCCCCTATGTGGCGCAGGTCGCCGTGGGCAAACTCAAGTGCGTGGGCGTGTTCGGCGACGACTACCCCACGCCCGACGGCACCGGCGTGCGCGACTACATCCACGTGGTCGACCTGGCCCGCGGCCATGTGGCGGCGCTCGACTGGATGGGCGGCAAAGTCGGCACCGGCGAGGCCATCGGCATCGGATCGATCAAGGGCGATCCCGCCGAGGACGGCACGCGCCGCGGCGTCGGCATCTTCAACCTGGGCACCGGCAAGGGCTCCAGCGTCCTGGACGTCATCCACGCGTTCGAGCGCGCGTGCGGCCACAAGCTGCCCTACGAGATCAAGCCGCGTCGCGCAGGCGACGTCGCCGAGAACTACGCCGCCTGCGACAAGGCGCGCGAGGAGCTGGGCTGGGTCGCCGAATACGACCTCGACCGCATGTGCGCCGACAGCTGGCGTTGGCAGTCGACCAACCCCGACGGTTACGCCACGGCATAGCGAAGCTTCGATGGGAAGGGGCGGGCGAGGGCACCCGCCCCTTCCCACTTTGATTGCGGCAGCCTCGTGCAAAGACCGCCTAGCGAAAAGGCCTCCCTCCCGTCGAACGATTCGATGGGAGGGAGGCCTTTCGGATTTCAGGGCTGACCGCGATGCCGGATCCGCGGGCGCGTCCGATTCGCGCCGGAGGGTTTAGTAGCCGGATGCGTATCCCGATCCGTAAGCGCTGCCGCCGGTCGCGTAGCCGCCGGTCGCGCCGCTGCCGGTCGCGTAGCCCGAGCCATAAGCGCCGCTGCCGGTTGCGTAGCCGCCGGACGCGGCGGAGCTGCCGTAGGTGCCCGACGCGCCGCCCGAGGTCACGTAACCGGAGCCGTATCCGCTGCCATAGCCGCTGCTGTAGACCCCGGAACCGCTGCCGTACGAGGAGTAGCCGCTGCCGTACGAGGAGTAGCCGCCGCTTTGCTCCGCGGCGATCGCCTCGGCCAGCATCTCGTCCGACACGGTGATGCCGCTCGGATCGCCGCCCTCCTCGACCACCTGCATCATCTTGGCGAGCTGGGCGGTATCGGTGAACACGTACGAGACGCCGTTAACGTATTGCGCGACCGACGGCACCATAGCGGAGTAGATCGTCATGTCGCCCTCGTCTTGGAACTGCATCGCCAGATTGATGATGTCAGTGACGGACAGATCGGTCGTGACGCACGCCGCCGCGGCCTCGATGACACCCGGAAGCTCGTTCACCGGCATCGCCAGCACTTTGTCGACGATCGCTTGGATGAGCTTGCGCTGGTTCTGGGTGCGGGTGAAGTCGCCGTCCGCATAAGCGCGGCTGCGCGCGAACACCAGCGCGGCCTCGCCGTCAAGATGCTGAAGGCCGGGTTCGATGATGATATGCTCGATGCTCGCATCGTCGATGGAGCCGTCCGCCTTCGGATCGTCGATAAGCTCGTCGACCTCAACGTCCACACCGCCCACGGCATCGACCAGCGCGACGAGGTTGCCGAAGTTCACCTCGGCGTAATGCGCGATCTCCACACCGCACAGCTCGCTCGCCTCGCTGATGACGCCCGCGGCGCCATCGTAGGTGTAGGCGTTGTTGAACTTCGACACGCCATGGCCGTCGATGTCGATGGCCGTGTCGCGGGGAATCGACACCATGGTCGCCTGGTTCTTCGTTCCATCAACGCGGACGAGGATGTTGGTGTCCGAACGCGATTCCGCCTGGGACTGGCCCTCGCGGATGTCGGAACCGATCAGCATCATGTAGAACGGCTTGTTGAGATCGGCGGACACCAGCTGCTCGTCAATTGCGGCGAGCTGATCCTGGGTTTTGTTTCCGGTGTTGAGCGTGCTGTTGATGCCGTTGATGTACAGAGCGAGCGCGGTGCCGCATCCGACCAGCGCCACGAGCACCACGGCGACGACGCCGATCGCGATCTTCTTACCGCGGCCGGACTTCTTCTTGGCGGAGGCGTGCGAGTACGTGGAGCTGCCGCGGGAATACGCACCCGCCCCGTCGGCGGGCGAGGAGCCAACCGGTCGGACGCCTGAGTAGCGTCGCGAAGAGGAGCGGCTGTCCCCGGGATACGAACGGGCATCGGAAGAATAGCGCGAGTAACGGCCCATCTCGTTGCGGGAGCCGCGGGATCCGTGAACGGAGGGGCGGTTCGCGCCCGGCTCCGTTGAACGGCGGGATCTGCTCGACCGCTCGTTGCGAGATGCCATAGTGCTTCTCCTCATCTATCGGGCGAATCCTCTTGATCCCACGTGTGGAGGCGAGGAATCGCCGCGTCGAATACGAATGATTCAAGCAATTATTGTACCATCCGCCCCATTCCACCAAAAAATGGGCATATCACGCGGACACGCAGCACACATCGCCGCAGAGAGAGGCGTCCTCCGGCATGGAAGCGATCGGCACCCGCGCCGCACACCGCCCACGTCGCGCATCGCCCGCTTGGGGTTACGCGTCGAGCAGCGAGAGGAGCTCCTCCGGTCGGTCGATGACGAGCTCGGCGCCGCTTTCCTTCAGAAGCGCCGTGTCGTTGTACCCCCAGGCGACGCCGACGGCGTAGGTGCCCGCTGCGCGGGCGACTCCCGTGTCGTTGGAGGAATCCCCCACGAACACGCAGCGCTGCGCCGGCACGCCAAGCTCGGCAAGGAGTTTGTTCAGGCCCGTCGGATCGGGTTTGCGGGGGTAATCAGGCGATTCGCCTTGGACGCGATCGAAGAAACCGGGCAAAAACGCCTCGATGACCTCCTTCGTCGCACCGTCGAACTTGTTGGAAAGGACCGCGAGCTTGACGCCGCGCTCCTTCAGTTCCCCGAGCGTCCGCTCGATGCCGGGATAGGGCCGTGTGAGCTTGTACCCGTATTCGGGATAGAGCCGCTTCCAGCGCTTGGACGCCTCCTCCACAGCGTCGTCCGACGCCTCGGGGGGAACGGCGAGGCGGATGAGCGCCTTCACGCCGCTGCCGACGAAGCTCAGGATCTCGTCGTGCGTCCGCTCGGGATAGCCGCACGCGCGCAGCGTCGCGTTGGTGAGCTCGACCAGATCGGGAAGCGTGTCAAGCAGCGTGCCGTCCAGATCGAACACGACCGCATCGACGGCGCGCTGCCGGGAGGCGGCATCGCGTGAAAGCGCATCGGACATGGGGCGGCTCCTCTCAAACGAGCGGTACGGGCTGTGTTTCGAGAGCAGACTACCCCAAAACCGCGTGAACCGGCCGCCTTCTCGCCAAAACACCGCATACGGGGCAAATCGCCCTTCGACCGCAAGCTATATGTTGACAACATATAGCAAAGAGCGTATAGGTGTTATCGACACATAGCGGTGGCAGCGAACCGAGGAGCCGCCCCGCGGAGAAGCCGTCCGCCGCATCGTGCGGCGGCAAAGCGAAACCGCCGCAACCGGCGGAGAAAGCGAGGAACCATGGCAGAGACGATGAAGCTCGCCGTTCCCACGATGGGCGAAGGCGGCCTGCAGGCCGAGCGCTCCGGACACTTCGGCCACTGCGACTGCTTCACCTTGATCGACATCGCCGACGGCGAGATCAAAGAGGTCTCCATCATCCAGAACCCGCCCCACGAGGAAGGCGGCTGCCTGCGCCCCGTCGGCCTGCTCTCCGATGCGGGTGCGAACGCCATCGTCGCCGCGGGCATGGGCATGCGTCCGATGATGGGCTTCGCCAACGCGGGCATCGACGTGCTGTTCGACAACGTCACCCCCAACGTCGGCGACGTCGCCAAGCTGGCCGCCGAGGGCAAGCTGCCCCACATGACCGCCAACGAGGCCTGCCACCACTAGCTTGCGGCGCAGCTTCCGCACGCACCGGTCGACCCCCTGTTCCGAAGTCGACCCGATTTTCGTCCAGAAGCAAAGAACGCCTTCCGACGCGAAATCGGAAGGCGTTCTTTCATGGAGGGGTCAAAGCAAAGTCGTTGCCGTCTACTTCAGCAGATCAGCGCCTTCGGCCTGGTATACAACCTCGCCATCGATGAACGTGTAGAGAGGCTTCGCTTCCAACAGCTCCTCCGGCGCGGAGGCAAAGAGGTTCCGATCCATGATGACGAGGTCGGCCAGCTTGCCCGGTTGCAACGTGCCGATGCGATCCTCGAAATTCTCGACATACGCCGCACCATACGTGTATCCCTGAAGCACCTGGCCGAGCGTGATGCGCTGCTCGGGCACAAAACCGCCCTCAGGATAGCCGTCCCAAGGCTGCTGGCGCGTGATAGCGGCATAGGCGCCCTCCATGGGGTTGAGGTTCCATACGGGGGCATCGGTGCCGAAAGCAGGGATGGCTCCCGCATCGATAAGGGATTTGACCGGCCACATATACGGACGCCATTTCTCTCCGAGCAGCTGAGGATATCCGTCGATGTTCAGAACCGCATGGATCGGCTGCATCGACGGAACCACGCCGAGCTTCGCGAAGCGCTCGATATCCTCGGGGCAGCAGCTCTCGATATGCTCGATGGCGTTATGCAGCCCTTTCGCACCGTTCTTTTTCTGCACCGCCTCGAACACATCCAGCGCCTGTTTCACGGCGCCGTTGCCGATGCAGTGCAAGCGCACGCTCATGCCCGCAGCATCCGCTTCTTCCACCATCGCGTACAGCTCGTCATAGCCGATAGAGGGATCGCATCTTGAAGCATCGTCGGCGTACGGCTCGGTCTGATAGGCGGTATGCGCCTCGCTCACGCCGTCGGTGAGCTGCTTAAGCCCGGCGAAGCGAAGATGCTCGCCTGTCAACAACGTCTGATATTTCTTCGGATTGGCCAGCCCAGGTTCCATCTTGAGGAAGCAGCTGACGCGAATGGGAAGCTTCCCCTCCCGTTCAAACTGCTGGAACACATCAAGGGTGTCGTCCTCCGAAATGCCGCCATAGGGATAGACGCATCCGGTCGCCGTGACGCCATAGGACAGAGCCTCATCGATGACCGAGCCCAAGGCGCGGTCCATGTCGGCGGAGATGTTCGCCATGCCCCAGATGGGATCGTTCGCCGCGGGCTCGAAGTTCAAGCCCGTCAGATGACCCTCGGCATCGCGACCAAGCCAGGCGCCGTCAGGATCGGGAGTCTGATCGGTGTAGCCTACCGCCTCCAAACCGCGGCTGTTCGTCCAGCCGACATGCATATCCCATGACGCCACATAGGCAGGACGGTCGGGCACCAGCTCATCGAGCAGCTCCTTGGTAGGGAGCTCGCCGCCTTCCCACTCCGAATAATTGAAGTCGCAGGCGACGATCCATTTGTTTTCGGGGTGCGCCTCCGCGAACTCCTTGATCTTCGCGCAAACGCCCGCCTTGTCCATGATCCCTTCAAGGCTCAGCGTGAAATCGGCATCCTTCATAACGCCGTTCTGGATGAAGTGGGTGTGCGCATCGTTGAATCCCGGCAGGACGAGACGGTCTCCGCATTCGTACACCTTCGTCCGCGATCCGATATATTCCTCGGCCCCCTCAAACGGGACCACATCGACGATCTCCTTGCCCTTGACGACAACCACGCCCTCGATGGGCTCGAGCGTTTCCGCCGTAAAAACGGCCGTGCTCTTAATTACTGCATCCGCGAATTCAGCCATTTTGAATCCTTTCATTCAAAGGTTCCGCAGCATCCCGAAAACGTTTATTCGTCGCTCGAATCGAATGCTGCTTGCAGAATCGCCCCAGGCCGCGAGGGTGTTCCCATCGCGGCCCAAAGCTGCAAAGGAGGGAGCGCCAGGCCGCTAGTCGATAGACGGAGAGGGAGCGGCCTTCTTGCGCGTGGCGGCGATCCAGATAACCGAAACGGCGATGGTGACGATCAAGACGACGCCGAAGACGGGCCACACCTGCACCGACGTCATGCCCGTGGCGCCCATGATGCCCGTCAGCAGGTACGAGCTGCCTGCGGCGGCAAGGCCATCGGAGAAAGCGACGATGGAGGTGGCGGTGCCGACCTTGGAGGCGGGCACCAGCTCGGCGACGCGCACGTAGAAATAGCAGAAGTAGAACGGCCACATCAAACCGCCGACAGCAACGCCGATCACCGTCATGATCGTGCTGGGGAACAGGCCCATGCCGATGAAGACGAGGCCGAGGATGATCATCGTGGGAACGTACACGAAATTCTTCATCTTCTTGTAGAAGAAGCCGAACAGGACGGACGTGATGGCGGTGCAGATGGTGGCAACGGAGGTGATCATACCGATGAACGCCTCGTCGCCCACGCCGGCGTCGGTGACGTAGACGGCGATCATGTACAGCATCACGAAGTAGCAGATGGCGACAAAGAACACCTGGATGGTCAGCGGAATGGTAGCCTTCCACCAACCGGGCTTGGCGGGAGCGGTACGGACGCTCTCCTCGGCCGCAGGCTTGTCCTGAGCGGACTTGCTGCCCTTAAAGCTCGGCAGGAAGACAATCAGCATGACGAGCACCGGAACAGCGATGAGGTACGTGTAGAACGCATTCTGCCATGCGGTGACCGCAAGAATGCCGGCGATGGCGGACATGAGCGCGCCCATGATGGACATGACGGAGTTGTACCAACCGACATACTTGCCATGCTCATCCTCGTTGGTGAACAACTCGGCAAGGATCGACAGAGCGGCGGTGTTGGTGACGCCCCAGCCGATGCCGGTTGCGCAGCAGCGAAGAACCACGAACAGATAGATGTTCTCAACCGCGCCGAATACCGCGCTGGCGGTGAAGATCGCGAAGCCGATGACCATAACCCATTTCTTGTCCATGCGGTCACACAGAACGCCGGCAAGGATGCCGAACGGAAGGCCGACCAACGCGGGGCCGGTCACGCCGAAATTGATGAGCCATTCGGGCTCTCCGGCGAAAACCTCGTACAGGTTCGCCGTGATGGGGCTGATAACCAAATCGCCCAACGTGCACATTGACGAAAGGAAGAGCGCCAGCAATGCCAGGAACAGCCTCCCCTTCGACAGGTCTTTTGCAGTAGTCATGACTCTGCACCTTTCTCGTCGTGGCCAGATCCCTTTCGTCTGGCCCTGCAGCGCTGCATCGCAGGCCGCTATTCAGGCTACGGACGAAGCGGGCAGAGCACCCCACCTGCAATTGATGGTCTGTTTACGGTTTGGACGATATGGGCAACAAGAACGGCTGGATGACACTCTTGCCACCGAGCCCTGGTCCACTGGTTTTAAATTATGGAATCGCCCATACAGAACATATGGTTCGGCTGATGGAGACGCTAATTGCCAGCATGTAGAAGCCATAATGGAATCATCGAAACACCGCCTTCAGGGGAAGCTCCAACAAGCGGCACATCGCATGGTTTACGACAGCGTGCTGCAAAGATGATTCGGGCCAACAACAAGCACAGCTAGGGAGGGGATCCATGCTCAACAGATCGGGAATCGTCCCACTGCCCTACGCAGGCGCCTCTCTGCTGTTTTCTTGGATCTATCTGCTGTTCTACGCCAACAGCGCGGGCATAGAGGCGGCAGCCCCCGTTTCTTTGTATAGCGCGCCTTACACGATAAGCGCCATGTGCATGATGGCGACCATGGCGATCATCGCTTTTTCGCCTATAGCTCAGACGAAATGGCTCACATCGATCGCTGCCAAGATCTTGCCGCCCGTCGGAACCTCCGTTGGAACGCTGCTTCTCATCGTCAACGGATTCGATCCCGCGGACGGCTTCCATTCCGCCCTGCTCATAGGCGGAGGTGTGCTCACGGGCGTTTTCTCGGGCATCATGGCCCAGCAATGGGTCATCGCCTATTGCCGCGTGGGGCTGAAGAGCGCAATCTGCAGCTTTCCCACTTTGATGGCGGTCGCCATCGGATCGAGCACGCTGGTCATGTACCTGCCGACAGAGATCATGTACGCCGTCATCATCGTCCTTCCTCTGATTTCAGGGACGATGTTCCATGCGCTCAGGCACGTTGTCGAGCCTCATTACGATATCTATTCACATCATCAAGACAAACCGATGAACTTCGTGCTTCTCCTGCTCCCCATCATCGTGTTCGCCTTTGCTTCGGGTTTTCTCGATTTCTACTCCAAGCATAGCTTCTACACGTTTGTCTTTTACGGTTTGGTGGCGTTCATCCCCCTCGTCATCGCGGGCACGTTCATCATCATGGTCAATCGAGAGCACGTCGTCTCGTCCCTGATCGTTCCCGTCTGCTTTTTCGTGGTCATATTCGTTCCATTTTTCACCTCTATCAATCTGACTTTTGCCGCCCAGTTCATCTCCATTGGCGAATTGGGCGCGGAGGTCGTGCTGTTCATCGTCGCGATATGCTTCGCTGATTTTTTCTGCCTCAGCCCTCTCAAGTCATACGCCCTCACCCGAGCCGCCATCACGTTGATCAACGGCATCGGGTGGTATTTCGGCAGCTTCAGTAGCACGGCGCTCACCAGCCTCGTCTACCAACAAGCAGCGCTTACGCTTGTCCTCACCACGATCGAAATCCTGAGCGTCGTTCTTATCGTGGCGATCGTGAAGGCGCAGAAAATCGAGTCTGTCGAGGCGTCGCAACCCGAGACGAAGCCGCAAGGCAGCACCAAAGCCGACACGACGAAGCAGGCTCAAAGCATCGAGGCTGCTGATGCGAGCAGCGCAATGGGCAGCAAGGACGCGAGCTCCCACGCAGATGAGAAGCCACGGGAGGGAATCGCAGAAGATCCTCTTGATACCTCTTTGAACAAGGACCAAGATGCGAGGCAACGCGAAACGGAGACAATAATGAACGACAACCGAGACAGGCAGATCGACCCGTTCCGCGCTAAATGCCTTTCTGTGGGAAACCGCTACGGATTGTCCGAACGGGAGATCGACGTCCTTGCCCTTCTTGCCCGCGGATATTCATCGGCCCGCATTCAGGCGGAGCTTTACATCGCCGCCGGCACGGTGAACTACCACACGCGAAACATCTACGCCAAGCTGGGCGTCCACTCTAAACAAGAGGTCATCGACTTGGTGGCAGGGGATCTTGCTTAATCGGGCTTTTTCGCCCTACACGCTGCGCAATCGCGGATACAATGTAACGCGACGTTTTACCATGCGTTGCATGCGCGAAGGAGCGCCCATCGGAGGCATGCGGGGCTTTTGCAGGCACCCGCCCGCGAACCGCCCGCCGTCCGTCGGCGACCGCCCCATCGCGCATCGTCTCGGCTGCGAAGAGAGGGATCCCCATGCCAAAGCGCGACGACATCAACAAAGTGCTCATCATCGGCTCCGGTCCGATCATCATCGGTCAGGCATGCGAGTTCGATTACTCCGGCACGCAGGCCTGCAAGGCCCTGCGCCAGCTCGGATACGAGGTGGTGCTGGTCAACAGCAACCCCGCCACCATCATGACCGATCCCGACACGGCGGACGCCGTCTACATCGAGCCGCTCAACACCGCGCGCCTCGAGCAGATCATCGCCAAGGAGCGCCCCGACGCGCTGCTGCCCAACCTGGGCGGCCAATCCGGCCTGAACCTGGCCGCCGACCTGGCCAAGCAGGGCATCCTCGAGAAATACGACGTGCAGGTCATCGGCGTCCAGATCGACGCGATCGAACGCGGCGAGGACCGCGAGGCGTTCAAGGAGCTCATGGAGTCGCTCGACATCGAGATGGCGCGCAGCAAGGTCGCCTACTCCGTCGAGGACGCCGTCGCCATCGCCGACGAGCTGGGATACCCCTGCGTGCTGCGCCCCGCCTACACCATGGGCGGCACGGGCGGCGGACTCGTGTACAACATCGACGAGCTGCGCACGGTGGTCGCGCGCGGCCTGGCCGCCTCCCCCGTGCATGAGGTTCTCGTCGAGGAGAGCGTGCTGGGCTGGGAGGAGCTCGAGCTCGAGGTGGTGCGCGACGCCAACGGCAAGATGATCACGGTGTGCTTCATCGAGAACATCGACCCCATGGGCGTGCACACCGGCGACTCGTTCTGCGCCGCCCCCATGCTCACCATCAGCGAGGACGTGCAGAAGCGCCTGCAGGAGAAGAGCTACAAGATCGTCGAGGCCGTGCAGGTCATCGGCGGCACCAACGTGCAGTGGGCGCACGACCCCGTCACCGACCGCGACATCATCATCGAGATCAACCCGCGCACCTCGCGCTCCTCGGCGCTGGCGTCCAAGGCCACCGGCTTCCCCATCGCGCTCGTGTCCGCGATGCTGGCGAGCGGCCTCACGCTCGACGAGATCCCCTGCGGCAAGCACGGCACGCTGGCCAACTACGTCCCGGGCGGCGACTACGTCGTCATCAAGTTCGCACGCTGGGCGTTCGAGAAGTTCAAGGGCGTCGAGGACAAGCTGGGCACCCAGATGCGCGCCGTGGGCGAGGTCATGTCCATCGGCAAGACCTACAAGGAGGCGTTCCAGAAGGCCATCCGCTCGCTTGAGACCGGCCGCTACGGCCTGGGCTTCGCCAAGGACTTCCATGGCAAGTCCAAAGACGAGCTGCTCGGCATGCTGGTCACGCCGACGAGCGAGCGCCAGTTCATCATGTACGAGGCGCTGCGCGCCGGCGCCACGGTCGACGAGCTCCACGAGCTGACGCGCATCAAGCGCTGGTTCATCGAGCAGATGGCGGAGCTCGTGGCCGAGGAGGAGGCCCTCATCGCCTACTCCAAGGACCATCCCGCCTCGCTTCCGCCCGACGACATGCTGACCGCCGCGAAAAAGGACGGCTTCTCCGACCGCTACCTGGCTCAGATCACCGGCACCACCGAGAAGCGCATCCGCGCGCACCGCGCCGAGATCGGCCTCAACCAGGGCTGGGAGGGCGTGCACGTGAGCTCCACCCAGGACTCCGCGTACTACTACTCCACCTACAACGCCGCCGACGCCAGCCCCACGACCGGCGACAACACGATCATGATCCTGGGCGGCGGCCCCAACCGCATCGGCCAGGGCATCGGGTTCGACTACTGCTGCGTGCATGCGGCCAAGTCGCTCAAGAAGCTGGGCTTCAAGACGATCATCGTCAACTGCAACCCCGAGACCGTGTCGACCGACTACGACACCTCCGACAAGCTGTACTTCGAGCCGCTGACGGCCGAGGACGTGCTCGCCATCTACGAGAAGGAGAAGCCGCTCGGCGTCATCGCCCAGTTCGGCGGCCAGACGCCGCTCAACCTGGCCTCCGAGCTCGAGGAGGCGGGCGTGCGCATCCTGGGCACCAGCCCCGAGATCATCGACCTGGCCGAAGACCGCGACCGCTTCCGCGCGGTCATGGAGTCGCTCGACATCCCGATGCCCGAGGCCGGCATGGCGCACACCACCGAGGACGCGCTCGCCATCGCGCAGAAGATCGGCTATCCCGTGATGGTGCGCCCCAGCTACGTGCTCGGCGGCCGCGGCATGGAGGTCGTCTACGATGACGCCAACCTCATCAACTATATGAACGCCGCCGTGGGCGTGACCCCCGACCGCCCCATCCTCATCGACCGCTTCCTGCGTCACGCGATGGAGTGCGAGGCCGACGCGATCTGCGACGGCCAGCACGCGTTCGTGCCCGCGGTCATGGAGCACATCGAGCTCGCCGGCATCCATTCAGGCGACTCGGCCTGCATCCTGCCGTCGGTGAACATCTCCGACGCGCACCTGGCCACCATCAAGGAGTACACGCGCCGCATCGCCGAGGCCATGCACGTGTCCGGCCTGATGAACATCCAGTACGCCATCGAGGGCGACACGGTGTACGTGCTCGAGGCGAACCCGCGCGCCAGCCGCACGGTGCCGCTGGTCTCCAAGGTCTGCGGCATCCAGATGGTGCAGATCGCGACCGACATCATGACGGCTTCCATCACGGGCCGTCCCTCGCCCATCGCCAACCTGCACGAGGCGTCGTTCTCGCACTACGGCGTCAAGGAAGCCGTGTTCCCGTTCAACATGTTCCCCGAGGTAGATCCGGTGCTCGGACCCGAGATGCGCTCGACCGGCGAGGTGCTGGGCCTGGCCACGACCTTCGGCGGCGCGTTCTTCAAGGCGCAGGAGGCCACCCAGACCGTCCTGCCCAAGGGCGGCACGGTGCTCATGAGCATCAGCGACCGCGACAAGGGCGATCTGGAGGAAGTGGGACGCGAGTTCGAGCGCGCCGGCATGCGCATCCTGGCGACGCGCGGCACCTGCGACTTCCTCAACGAGCACGGCATCAAGGCCGAGCGCGTGCTGCGCGTGAACGAAGGCCGCCCGAACCTGATCGACCTCATCCTCAATCACGAGGTCGACTTGGTCGCCAACACGCCCAGCCCCTCGGCTGAGAGCGCCACGGACGGCAGCCTCATCCGCCGCACCGCCATCAAAGCGCACGTGCCCTACATGACCACCATGGCGGCCGCGCTCGCCACGGCCAAGGGCATCCAGGTGGCGCAGTCGAGCGATCCCCAGGTCCACTCGCTGCAGGAGATCCACGCGCACATCTCCTACGAATAGCGCCGAACCCCTAGCCGGATGCGACGACGGCCTCGCCCGCTGTCGCATCCGGCTCATTTCATCCACGATCCTCACACCCCGCTCCGCCCCGCCTAGCCGTCAAGGCCGTCGAACGGGAGCGGCAAGCTCGCTCGCGGGATTCTCCGTGCGCTTCGCCGCGTGGGGCTTTCCCTTTTCGCACAAACTCACTATGGTGTCCTCACCGAAGTAATGGCAGAGGCGCGGTTTTCATGAGTAGGCTCGCCACGGCGCCGGGAAGCGCCGAGCCGAAAGGGGACGCCGCCGAAGGCACACGCCGGTTCCCGCCGGCATGCGGCCTGGGGTTCAGGAGAACATCCTGGGCACTGTCGCACGAGCGAAGAGCTGTCATGGTCGCAGGCGGGGCCACCCTCCTATCCGAGCCATGATCGCACGCTCGGAGACAAGGGGAGGGGACATGGAATTCGTCAACACGTTCTGGGCGCTGGTGCCGCCGATCGTCGCCATCGTGCTCGCGCTCATCACCAAGGAAACCTACAGCTCGCTGTTCATCGGCATCGTGGTGGGAGCCCTGCTGCTCGCGGGGTTCGATCCCATCGAGACGGTGAACACCATCATCAGCGGCTCGTTCATCCCCGCAGGAGGCACCGAGGAGGACGCCCTGACCACCGGACTCGTGCCGGCGCTGTCGGAGAACGCGGGCATCTTCGTGTTCCTGGTCATGCTGGGCGTGTTCGTCGCGCTCGTCAACTCCAGCGGCGCATCGGCGGCGTTCGGTCGCTGGGCGGCGCGCCACGTCAAGTCGCGCCTCGGCTCGCAGCTGGCGACGTTCGTCATGGGCGTGCTCATCTTCGTGGACGACTACTTCAACTGCCTCACCGTCGGATCGGTCATGCGCCCCGTCACCGACGCCAAGCGCCTCTCGCGCGCGAAGCTGTCCTACCTCATCGACGCCACGGCGGCGCCCGTCTGCATGATCGCGCCCGTGTCATCGTGGGCCGCCGCGGTCTCGGGCGTCGCGGGCGACTTGGGCGTCGACGGCATCCAGCTGTTCATCAGCGCCATCCCGTTCAACTTCTATTCGCTGCTCACGCTCGTGTTCGTCGTCGCGATCACGGTCATCGGGTTCGACTACGGCCCCATGGCCAAATCCGAGCTGGCCGCCATCCGCGACGGCGAGCTCGGATCGCTCGGCAACGACAAGGAGGTCGAGAACTCGCGCGCCAACCTGTTCGACATGATCATCCCGATCCTCGTGCTCATCGCGTTCTGCATCATCGGCATGCTCTACGTCGGCGGATTCTGGGATCCCGAGACCGAGGGCTACATGAACGTGGTGCTGGCGTTCGGCGACACCGACGCGTTCACCGCCCTGCCGTGGGGCGCCATCATCGCGCTCGTGTTCGCGTACCTCTACCTGCTCGCCCGCCGCGTCGTGACGTTCAAGGAGTCGATGGATTGCCTGGCCAACGGCTTCATCTCGATGATCCCGGCGATGCTCATCCTGACGTTCGCGCTCACGCTCAAGGGCCTGACCGGCGCGCTGGGAGCGGCGGAGTTCGTCTCCAGCGTCATGGCGGGTTCGGCGGCCGAGCTCTACAGCATGCTGCCCGCCATCATCTTCCTGGTGGCGTGGGGCCTGGCGTTCGCCACGGGCACGAGCTGGGGCACGTTCGGCATCCTGATCCCCATCGTGCTGCCCATCTTCGCGACGGCGCCCGACCTGCAGATCATCGGCATCTCCGCCTGCCTGGCCGGCGCGGTTGCGGGCGACCACTGCTCGCCCATCTCGGACACGACGATCATGGCGTCCGCGGGCGCCAACTGCAACCACCTCGAGCACGTGTCGACGCAGATGCCCTACGTCATCACCGTGGGCGCGATCTCGTTCGTCTGCTTCATCATCGCCGGGTTCGTGCGCAACGCGCCGATCTGCCTGGCGATCGGCCTCGTGCTGACCGTCGTGACGCTGCTCGTCCTCAAAAAGACGATCGGCCAGGACACGCGAGGTCACGCGAAGGCGCAGGCGGCGGAGCAGCAGTAGGCGTTTGTCTGCGGCCATGTCGGAGAGCAGCAGGCGGAGCTGCAGACGCTTTGGCTGCTTGGGAGGCAAGCCGGCAACCCCTCCCCTCCCGCATGCATAACCTTTGAAACAAAACGGGCCCTTCGGCGCGGCGCGATGCCTGCCGAAGGGCCCGTCTACGTGATGCGCCGAGACTGCGCGCCACGAGCGCACGTTACAGAACGTGCTCGATGTCCTCGCGGTCGCTTTCACGGTAGAGCACGAACTTGCGCCCGATGATCTGGATCATCTCGGACTCGGTGGCATCCGCCAGCATGTACGCGGCCTCCCGCGCGTCGAGGCCGCTCGTGTTCTGGACGGTGCCCTTGATGAGCTCGCGCGCGTCCAACAGCAGGTTGGTCTGCTGGACGATGGTCGGCGTGATGTCCTGCTTGCCGATGAACACGACGGGCTCGAGGTGATGCGCGAGGCTGCGCAGCTGGCGCACCTGCTTTCCGGTGATGGACATGGACGGGGCCTTTCTTCGAGGGCGGCAAGACCGTTGTCATGCCGCACGTTTGCGCATTTTTCACGATGAAGCATCATAACGCACCTCGATATGAAAAAGGCGCAGTCTCTTTTTCGTATTGCGTTCGTCGCCGCTGCAATGACACCCGTCCGCGCTGCACCCCAATAGAGCGAGCGCATGATGAGCGACCTCGAAGGAGCCGCGTCCATCCTCGCCATGCTCGAAGAGAAGGCCGGCAGCGGGAGCGTGACCCCGTCGGAGATTGCCGCCGTGAGGTGCGTGGTGGAGAGCTGCGCGTCCGACCTCGACGACGCCTGGGCGGGAGTCTGAAGCTGCCTTATAGACTAACTCATAGACCAGATAGACTAATCGATTAGTCTATCTGGTCCGCGCCTTGGCTTGTCGGAGCATCGCAGAGCCCGTCCTACTGACACCCTACTGACGCCCTACTGACACCCTACTGGGAATTAGCGCCGTTCTTCTCAACCATGCCCCCAGACACCGAATAGTACTGGGACGGGTCGTGCACAGACTTCCCATTCCACCGCAGGTAGCCTTTACCGACTAGTCGCTTAAGCAGCGCGGCAGCGGATTTTCTGCTGATGCCGATCCCATCTACCACCTTTCATGATCTCGGCTCAACTTCATTGCGAAATCACCGACCACTCCCAAGTTGCTCCCAAATTACTCCCAGGTTGGCTTGGGAGTAAAAATGCTCGGCGAGGAGCGCGAGAGGAGCGGACGGCATCTATCTTTGAAGTCCCTACTCGTCCTCGACGCGCCGAAGAGGCAGAGGCGGCTGACGATCGCCGACCTGTCTTCCCAGATCCATGCCATCGACGCGGTCACAAGGGTAACGGTGGAAAACCTTGTCGAGGCGGGTTTGGTCGAAGGCATCGGCAGCTCCGGCAACCGCTCCTACATGCTCAGCGTCAAGGTCTACGCGCGCTCGGGGAAAGAAGCCGATTTCGTTCGCCAATCCGACATCGACAGGGTAAGGCACCCCGAGCTCATCATGAAGCTCGCACGCCAGCAAGGAGGAACGATCAAAAGGCGTGACGTCGAGGAGATTCTCCACATTCCGGAAAAGCAGGCCTATCGCGAGCTCGCAAGACTCGTCGCCGAAGACAAACTCGAACTAATTGGAAAAGGAGCGGGCTCCCGCTACCGCATCCCCTAGACTATCTAGGGGAATTGCATATTAAGACAAAAACAGGACATGTCTTGATTAATTAGGACATGTCCTGTTTTTGTCTTAATTATCGTAGTGAAGCCGCACCGCCGCCCCATTGGCGAGCGCATTTGCCGTTATCGGGCTGGCCATGGCGGTATTTTCATCTGGGCTTCAGCACTCCGATTATACCGGCTTCCCCATAAGCTTCCCCATAGCCGCATTGCGATCTCGCCGGGACGGCTCCGATGCGCCGAGGCGCCCCGCATGCTCCGATGGTTCACACCCGCGTAAACGAAGTCAGCACGCCGAACCTGGCCCCCCTCGACTCGAGCCGAGCCGGTTCCGATAGTGGATTGGCAACACTTATTTGGACGGTTTCGACAGGATCAGCCCCGCCTTCCTGAACTCGACGGGGCTCATGTAGCCGAGCGTCGAGTGGATCCTGAAGTTGTTGTGCCAGTGCACGTAGCCGGACAGCTTGGCCTGCAGGTCGCGGAGGTCGGAGAAGCTGTCCCTGTAGACCAGCTCCGCCTTGAGGATCTTGTTCGTCGACTCGTCGACCGCGTTGTCGTAGGGGCAGCCCTTGGCGGAGAGCGACCGCTCGATGCCGAACGCCTCGAGCATGAGGTCGATCTCGGCGTTGCCGAACCCGCTGCCGCGGTCGGTGCGGGAGACCTCGATGTCCGAGATCGGGAGCTCCAGGGTCGCGAAGGCTGCCTTGACGAGCTTCGCCCCCCTTGCTGCTTCCCGCCGAGCGGCCGACGATCTCCCTGCTGCAGAGGTCGGCGAGCAGGCAGGCGCAGCGCCGGGAGCCGCCGGCGCGCACGTAGGTGAGGTCGCTGCAGACGTGCGTGCGCGGAGCGCACCCGTCGAAGGACCGGTCGGGCGCGTTCGGCGGCTCCGCCTCGTTCGGCTTGCCCGGGTGTGCCTTGAAGCGCCTCCTCCCGTACGCGCTCGAGAGGCCGTTCTCCCTCATGATGCGGGATATCCGCCTGCGGCTCGCGACGACGCCGCGCCGCTCGAGCGACGCTTTGGCCTTCCTCGCGCCGTACCCGCCCCTGCTCTCCGCATGGACGGCGAGAACGTCGGGCTCGACGGGGCCCGGCGCGGGCGGGGGCTCCGGGCGCGGGCGGAGGCAGTGGTAGGCCGTGCGCGGCACGCCGAGGATCCCGCGCTGCGCTGATACCGGGTGGCGGTCGGCGCTAGCCGCTATCACCGTCGCTTTCGTGCGAACATCGGCGCCGCTTGTTTTAGGACGTCGACCTCCATGCGGAGCCTCTTGCTCTCGCGCTCCAACTCGATGATCCTGTTCTGCTCGGGCGTCCTGTCGTCGGCGGCGTGCGGCGAGCCGGTGGCGTCGATGGAGTTGATCCGCCTTCGCAGCGTCGTGCTCCCGAGATCGTACTCGCGCATGATCTCGCTTGGCGGCTTCCCTGCGTTGTAGAGCGACACGATCTGCCTCTTGAACTCGTCGGTGAAATGCCTCGGGTGCTTTGGATCGGCCATCCGAGCCTCCTTCCGCAGGCCCTCGTGAAACTGTCCAACCTAGTGCAGCCAATCCAATCCACCACATCAGCTCGCTCTCCGCGCTCGACGACGCCCTCACGGAGGTTGCCTAGACCTCCTGGCCCCTCCCGAGGGGCGAAGCCCCGGCCTTCGGGCCGGGGCTTTTGCGCAGCGGAGGTCGCCTTTCCGTTGACACGGGCGCCCTGAAGCGGTACCGTGGCCGCCGACATGCGAATCCGACACGGAAGGCGCGCGATGAGGCCGCTCTGCATTGGAGGAGCCCTGGGCACGGCCGCCGACGAGGCAGCGCGCAGGGCGTGAGATAGGAAAGAGACGTCGGCGCGAGGCGCGGGGCCCGAGG